>Ga0209987_10002130_pt1 | contig 10935 bp, 8 predicted proteins | sample N074metaG_FD_182134 | JGI IMG/M metagenome (GOLD analysis project Ga0209987, IMG submission 182134) | Deep subsurface microbial communities from Kermadec Trench to uncover new lineages of life (NeLLi) - N074 metaG (SPAdes) (version 2) | ecosystem: Environmental > Aquatic > Marine > Ocean trench... | reverse complement strand
GCGCGGCCCGAGGGGACATTGATCTGGCTGCACGGCGCCAGCGTCGGCGAGGCGCTGTCGATGCTGCCGCTGATTGCCGAGTTGCGGCGCCAGGCGCCGGGGGTGAACTGCCTGGTGACCACCGGCACCGTGACCTCGGCCCGGCGGATGGCGGAGCTGCTGCCCGCGGGCTGCATCCATCAGTTCGTGCCGGTCGACACGTCTGGCGCGGTGCGCCGGTTCCTGGACCACTGGCGGCCCGATCTGGCGATCTGGGTCGAGAGCGAGTTCTGGCCGGGACTGATGGCCGCGACCGCCCGGCGCGGCACGCCGATGATGCTGGTCAATGCCCGGGTCTCGGCCCGCAGCGCCCGGCGCTGGGCGTGGGCGCCGGGGATGGCGGCGGCGCTGGTGCGGAGTTTCCGGCGCATCGTGACCCAGGATGCGGAGACGGCGGCGCGGCTGGTGGCGATGGGCGCCGATCCGGGCCGGGTGCGCGAGGGCGGCAATTTGAAGGCGCTGATCCCGGTGCCGGGCTGCGATGCAGCCGAGCTGGAGACGTTGCGCGCCGCGCTGGCGGGACGTCCGGTCTGGCTCGCCGCCTCGACCCATGCGCCGGAGGAGGTGGCGGTGGCCGCGGCGCATCGAGTGGCGTCGCGGTCGCTGCCCGGGCTGCTGACCATCCTGGCGCCACGGCATCCCGAGCGCGGCGGTGAGATCGCCGCGCTGCTGGCGGGGCAGGGGCTGACGGTGGCCCAACGTTCGCAGGGGCGCTCGGGCGTCGAGGCGCCGGGGCCGGAGACCGATATCTGGCTGGCCGATACGCTGGGCGAGATGGGGCTGTGGCTCCGGCTGGCGCCGGTCGCCTTCGTCGGCGGCTCGATCGCGGTGCGCGGCGGGCACAACCCGTTCGAGCCGGCGGCGCTGGGCGCGGCCATCCTGCACGGGCCGGAGACCGGCAACTTCGCCCCCGCCTATGCGGCGCTGGCCGGGGCGGGCGGGGCGCGGAGCGTCGCGGATGGGGCGGAGATGGGGGCGGCGGTGGCGGCGCTGCTGGGATCGGAGGCGGCCCGCCGGGCGATGACCGATGCCGCCGAAGCGGTGCGCCAGCGCCTGGAGCCAGATGTGGCGGCATTGGCGCGCGAGGCATTGGCGTTGATCGAGGCGGAACCATGAAGGCGCCCCGGTTCTGGTCGAACCCGGCCGAGCGGCCTGGCTGGCAGGCCCGGCTGCTGGCCCCGGCGGCGTGGCTGTGGCGCCTCGGCGGGTGGTGGCGCGGGCGTGGGGTGGTGCCCTATCGAGCCCCGGTGCCGGTGGTTTGCATCGGCAACCTGACCGCCGGGGGCGCGGGCAAGACGCCGATGGTGGCGGCGTTGCTGGCGCGGCTGGTGGCGCAAGGCCGCAATCCCCATGTGGTCAGCCGGGGCCACGGCGGGCGGCTTGCCCGATTGGGTTCAGTGGGCCCGCACCGGGTTGACCCGGACCGCGACCGCCACGAGGAAGTCGGCGACGAGCCGCTGCTGCTGGCGGCCCTCGCGCCGGTCTGGGTGGCGCGCGACCGGGCCGCCGGGGTGCGCGCGGCGGCGGCGGCCGGGGCCGGGCTGATCCTGATGGATGACGGGTTTCAAAACCCCTCGGTGGTCAAGGACCGCTCGATCCTGATGGTCGACGCCGGGACGGGTTTCGGCAACGGCCGCCTGATCCCGGCCGGGCCGCTGCGCGAGCCGGTGGCGGGCGGGCTGGCGCGGGCCGACGCGGTGGTGCTGGTGGGAACCGGGGCCGAGCGCGCGGCGGCGGTCGGGCGCTGGCCGGGGCTGGCCGGGGCGGTGGCAGCAAGGCTGGTGCCGCGCCGGACCGGGCTGTCGCTGGCCGGCGTGGCGGTGCTCGCCTTCGCCGGGATCGGGCGGCCGGGCAAGTTCTTCGCCACGCTCAGGGCGATGGGAGCGGAGATCGTCGAGGCGGTGCCGTTCGCCGATCACTGCGCCTACCCCCCGGTGGTGCTGCGCCGCCTGCAGCGCCGCGCCCTGGCCGAGGATGCGATGCTGGTCACCACCGAGAAGGACGCGGTCCGGCTGCCCGCCGGGTTCCGGCGCGAGGTGGTGGTGGTGCAGGTGCATCTGGAGCCGGACGACTGGGCGGCGATCGATCAAGTTTTTGCCCAACTTTAGATTGAATTGCCTCATTCCCCTCCGGGTTTGCGCCATCTTGTGGTGGCAGAAGTGAGTCGTCCCTCAGCGACATCTAGGAGCTGGAGCCGACTGCGGGGCCTTCGGGCCCCGCTTTTTTTCTTCAACTCGTCGCCGGGGGGCGCTTTCATACCAATTGTCATCTTCGATGACTCATGCCGCCCCCCGCCCCGCCTCCCCGCCCAACCACCGATCTTGCCTCAATGATTCATGGGGTACCATCGGTGGTTGGGCGGGGAGGCGGGGCGGGGGGATGGGTTCAATTTAGTGAACACGAGTATCAATCAACCTCAATGCGGAACTCCTTGGGCGGGAAAAACATCGCGTCGTAGTTGTCGATCGTGGCCGCGTGACAGTCGTGACAGAACATCATCCGGTTGGCGTCCGGACCGAGGGTGCGCTGGAACCGGCCATCGGTGAAGACGCGGGTGTAGATCCAGTCGTTAGTCTCGGGCGAGGCGCCGGGGGTGGCTTTCTCCATCAGGAACAGCGGCCCGACACGCACCTCACCCGAAGGCGTGATGCGGTAGCTCTCCTTGGCGAGGATCGAGCCCTCGGGGAACCGCTTGCCGGCCATTTCCTCCCACTGGGTGTAGAGTTCCGCCGCCACCGGGTTGACGATATGGTTGATCATCATCGAGCCATGGGTGGCCGAGATGAAGGGCGAGGCCGAGACGACCTGCCAGTCGCGATATTCCGGCACGCCGGGCACGCCGCTGGCGCGGGAATAGCTCTCGATCATCGCCGCCTCGATGCAGTCATAGAGCCGGTGCGCTTCGTCTAGGCCGATCTCGTAGGCGGGGGTCGTGGTCGAACACTCCGCCGCCGGTGCCGTGGCGGGAAGGAAGGCGAGGCCGAATACCACGGTGGTTGCGGCGAGGCGGATGGTCTGGCGCATATGTCGGTCCCAATGGGTGCCGGGGGGTGCCGGCGGCCGTCGCCATTCTATTTGATCGCCGCCGCGCATGGGATCAACGCTGAACACAAGGGTGTGAGAGGCTCGCGACCGGCCTTCGCCGCCGCAGTGCTCCGCAAACAGGCCGGAGAGTGCCCCGGCCCATTGCTGTCTGTTGAAGCCCGTTGAAGCCCGTTGAAGTTGGTACCGCCTCCCCGACTTGAACGGGGGACCTCTAGATCCACAATCTAGCGCTCTAACCTAACTGAGCTAAGGCGGCCCATGCGCCGCAGCGGAGCGCCGCGGCCAGCGTGGAATGTCATCTACAAGCGGGCGCGGGGATTTTCAAGCATCGCCTGACAGTCTGTCTCAAAATCCGCCCCCATCCGTTCGACCGGTCATTCGAACCGGTGGCATTTCCGGTCTCACCCCCGCCTAACCACCGGTGGCACCCGATGGTACTGGGGAAAGATCGGTGGTTGGGCGTGGGGTGAGGCGGATCAGGCGAATGTCCTGTGGACGTTTGCCCCGTCGAACGGGTGGGGGGCGGAGCCCGAAAGGCGCATTTGCGGCTTTTGCCACAGGCTCTGACGCATTTCTGACCTGGGGGCCTGTCATGGGGGCTGGAACCGCCTGCCGGTTTCAATAGTATTGCCATTACCTAAAGTTCGCGTTGCCGGGGAGGGCGTATTGAGCATCAACAGTGAAAGTGACAGGGCGGCGAGCCTGGTGATCGGTCCCACCTCGCTGGGCATGGTGCGCATCTATGTCGAGGCCGAGGGTATCGAGTTGCCGATGGATTTCGAGCCCGACGAGGCGCTGGAGATCGCCGACGAGTTGCGTGCGGCGGCGGAGCAGGCGATGGTGATCGCCGCGGCTCCGAAGCACTCAAAACAGGGTCACGGGGATGGGCGTGGCGCAAAACGCGCCACCAAGCGCGGCCCGAAACACGGCTCGAAACACGGCTCGAAACACGGTGGCGGCGGGGGGCAAGACTGAAACCTGCGTCGGCATCCCGCCGGGCGGTGCCCCGGGTGCCCTGTCTGCGAGCCGCCTGGTGAGGCTGGACCAGCAGGGGGGGTTGGATTCCGCCATGCCGGTGGCGATGGCGGCGCTCGACGTCGCCGGGCAGATCCGCGAGCGCAGCCCGGCCGACATGGCGATCTTCGGCGACGGCGCGCCCCGGCTGATCGACCGCTTCGTCCAGCCCGCGGGCGGGCAGGCGCTGCTGGCCCGCGCCGTCAGCGACGGCAGCGCCGAGGGCACCGCGTGGCTGGTCACCGGGGCCGGGCAGCGGCGCTTCCGGATCAGCCTGTGGCGGCAGCGCGGCGGCGAGCGGATCAGGGTTCTGGCGGCCTTCTCGGCGTGCGCGGTGCCCGAGGCGCCGCCGGGGGCGGATGCGGAGACGGGCCTGCCGGGCCTGGCCCGCGAGGCGCTGATCCGGATCGGCCACGACATGCGCTCGCCACTGACGGCGGTGATGGGGTTCGCCGAACTGATCCGGGCCGGTCCGGACCGGCTCAAGCCCGCGGAGGCGGCCGGACATGCCGCGGACATCGTCGCCGCGGCCTGGCGGCTGATGCGGATCGCCGACGACGTGGAAGCGGCCGGAACCTCCGGCGAGGTGCAGCCGGCCTTGCGTCTGGCCGAGGTCGACATCGCCCGGCTGGCGCGCCGGGTTGCCCGGCTGGCGGCCCCGGCGGCCCGGGCGGCGGGGGTGGCGATCAACGGCCGCGGCCTGCCCGAGCGCGGCCGCGGGCCGCTGGTGCTGGGCGACGAGAGCACGCTGTGGAGCATCATCGACAACCTGCTGCAGAACGCGGTGCGCCATGCCGGGCGGGGTGCTGTGGTCGCCATAGCGCTGCGCAAACCGGGCGACGGCCAGGGGCTGGTGCTGGAGATCGCCGACAACGGTCCCGGGCTGGAGGCCGACGAGCTGGCGGGTCTGTTGCAGGGCGGCAAACCCGGCCGTGGGCTGGCGTTCAGCCGCGAGATGGCACGGGCCAACGGCACCGAACTGGAGATCGAAACGGCGCCGGGGCAGGGGCTGACCGCGCGGATCCTGTTCCCGGCGGCGCGTTGCCTGAACGCGGTTTAAGTGCATGTTGTTTTGCGCCTGTCCCAAAGCCCGCTTCGCGTTCTTTGGGCGCGTCGCCTCCCGCCCCGTGCCTTTTGCGCCTGATTCGAAAGCTGACGCTTTCGGCGCGCCGCCACCCACCCCGCCTCCCCGCCCAACCACCGATCATGCCCCGAGGTAACATCGGTGGTTGGGCGGGGAGGCGGGGTGGGTGGCGGCGCCGGAAATCCGCCGACGCGGATTTCGTCACGGGCAAACGACCAGCGTTTCGGAGTCTTTGATCTGTCCGCTGCCCGGGAGAAACTGTTCAGCAGATTTTCCACGCCTGGATAATGACAAAACTGGATTGCGCTGACCAACCTGCCCGACGCATGATCCGGGCGAGGTGTCACTGCATGCAGGAGAAGAGACGGACCCATCTGGAAAGGCGCGGCCGGGTGCCGGCCGAGACCAACCGGATGGCCAAGAGGGGCGCCGAAATGAACGAGTTCTTCACGTCTGGCGTCGCCGAGACCGACCCACTGGTCGCCGCGGCGCTGGACAACGAAAAACGGCGCCAGAACGAGCAGATCGAGATGATCGCCTCGGAGAACATCGTCAGCCGGGCCGTACTGGATGCGCTTGGCCACCCGATGACCAACAAAACGCTGGAGGGCTATCCTGGTGGGCGGTTTCATGGCGGCGGCCAATATGCCGATGTCGTCGAACAGGCGGCAATCGAGCGAGCGTGCGAGCTGTTTGGCTGCGCCTATGCCAACGTGCAGCCCCATTCGGGGAGCCAGGCCAACCTCGCGGTCTTCTTCGCACTGGTGAAGCCCGGTGACCGGTTGCTTAGCCTGGATCTCGCTGCCGGAGGTCATCTTAGTCACGGCCTCGGCGCCAATCTGTCCGGCCGATGGTTCGAGGCGCATCACTATGGCGTCGAGCGCGAGACCGGGTTGATCGACTATGATGCTGTCGAAAAGAAGGCCATGGAGGTCCGACCCAGCCTGCTTATAGCCGGCGGTTCCGCGTATCCCCGGATCATCGAATTTGAACGCATGGCGGCGATCGCCAAAAGAGTCGAGGCACGCTTTCTGGTCGACATGGCGCATTTCGCGGGGTTGGTTGCGGGGGGTGCACATCCATCGCCAATCCCGCACGCGGATATTGTGACCTTCACGACAACCAAGACAATGCGTGGCCCCCGTGGCGGCGTGATCCTCTCGAAAGACGAAAGCTGGCGGAAAAAGCTGCAATCGGCGGTGTTCCCGGGGGTGCAGGGAAGCATCCACACTCAGGTTATCGCGGCCAAGGCGGTCTGCCTGGGTGAAGCATTGCACCCCGATTTCAAGATCTATGCCCATCAGGTCAAAGCGAATGCGGCCACCTTGGCGGCAACTCTCGCGAGCAACGGGATCGAGATCGTCTCCGGCGGGACGGACACACATATTGTGCTGCTGGATATCTCCGATCTGGGGCTGACGGGCATGGACGCCGAGGTGATCCTTGATCAAGCGAACATAACCTCGAATAAAAATCCGATCCCCTTTGACGTCGCGAACCCGAAGAAATGGAGTGGCCTGCGACTTGGTGTTGCGGCTGCAACCTCGCGGGGATTCAACGAGGCGGAGTTCGAGCGCCTCGGTCGCGTGATCGCGTCTTTGCTTGTCTCGGACGGGCAAGCAGGTGATCATGGAGGGGCTGACGCAAAGCAGGTTGTGTCACAGCTCTGCAAAGAGTTTCCAATCTATCAGTCGGGTGATCGCAGCGGCGCGGGTTGACAGCCGGTGACATGGGCGGGTTGGCGCGCGTGATCACCAGGGCTCTGGGGCTGTTTACGCCGTGATCGGCCCGCGGGGGCGTGGGTCCGACAGCACCTGAACCCGCTGCGCGGCGTTGCGGGCGAACTGGAGCGTCATCGCCTTGCGCCTTGCTGGTGCCAGTTTCTCCTCCGGCGCGAGGCGCAGGATGTCGCCGCCATAGGCGTCGGCGCGGATCAGGCCGTGTTCGGGGGGCAGGATCTCGTCGGGGAAGCTCTCCGGCACGGCGAAGAAGAACCGGTCGCACCAGCCGGGATAGCCCTCCCATTTTCGGTCGCTCAGGAAATCGGCGCGCGACGACTTGACCTCGACGCACCAGATCTCTCCCTTGGGCCCCAGCGCGCAGACATCCATGCGCAACCCGCCGCGGGTGGTGAACTCGGTCAGGCAGGCAAACCCGCGCTGGGCGAACATGCGGCAGACGCCGCGGGCCAGCATGGCGCCCGGGGATTCTGACGGCGATTCCTCAATCGGAGACACCGGCCAATGCCTCGATGTCGAAGGCCGCGGCCATCAGTGCGCGGGCATACTCGGTCTGCGGCGCATCGAAGATCTGGTCGGCGGTGCCGGCCTCGACCACGTCGCCGTTGCGCATCACGATCAGCTTGTGGGCCATGGCGCGGACCACGCGCAGGTCGTGGCTGATGAACAGATAGCCGAGCTGGTGGCGTCGTTGCAGGTCGCGCAGGAGATCGACGATCTGGGTCTGCACGGTCATGTCGAGGGCCGAGGTCGGCTCGTCGAGCACCAGGAATCTCGGCTTCAGGATCATGGCGCGGGCGATGGCGACGCGCTGGCGCTGGCCGCCGGAGAACTCGTGCGGGTAGCGGTCCATGGTGGCGGGGTCGAGGCCGACCTCCTCCATCGCCTCGGCCACCGCGTCGCGCTTCGAGACATTGCCCTCGCCGAGCCCGTGTACGCCGAGGCCCTCGGCGACGATCTCGGCGATCGACATGCGCGGGCTGAGCGAGCCGTAGGGGTCCTGGAACACGATCTGCATGTCGCGCCGCAGCGCCCGGAGATCGCGCTTGCGCAAGGCATGGATGTCGCGTCCCTCGAAGGTGATCCGGCCCTGCGACCCGATCAGCCGCATCAGCGCCAGCGCCAGGGTGGTCTTGCCGGATCCGGATTCGCCCACCACGCCGAGGGTCTCGCCGGTGGAGAGGTCGATGTCGATGTCGGTGCAGGCCTTGATATGGCCGACCGTGCGCCTGAAGAAGCCGCGCTTGACCGGGAACCAGACCCGGATCTTGCGGCCCTCGATCAAGGGCTTGGTGTCGGCCGGCACCGGGTCGGGGCGGCCCGTCGGTTCGGCGGCGAGCAGCATCTTGGTGTAGGGGTGCTGCGGGTTGTCGAACACCTCCGCCGTCGGGCCGGTCTCGACGATCTCGCCCTCCTTCATCACCGCGACCCGCTGGGCGACCTTGCGCACGATTCCGAGGTCGTGGGTGATGAACAGCATCGACAGGCCCTGGGCACGCTGCAATTCGGCCAGCAGGGCCAGGATCTGGGCCTGGATGGTCACGTCCAGCGCCGTGGTCGGTTCGTCGGCGATCAGCAGGTCGGGCTTGTTGGCCAGCGCCATGGCGATCATCACCCGCTGGCGCTGGCCGCCGGAAAGTTGGTGCGGCCAGGCATCGAGGCGCTCCTCCGGGTCGCGCAGGCCGACCTGGTTCAGCAGCTCGATGATGCGGCCCCGGGCCTGCCGCCCGGTCACGCCCTGGTGCAATGCCAGGCTCTCGGCGAGCTGCTTCTCGATGGTGTGGAGCGGGTTGAGCGAGGTCATCGGCTCCTGGAAGATGAAGCTGATGTCGTTGCCGCGCACCCGCATCAGCTCGCGCCGGCTGGCGCCGATCATCTCGGCGCCGGCGTATTTGACCGAGCCGGTGACCCGGGCGGTGTCGGGCAGCAGGCCGACCGTGGCAAGTGCTGTCACCGACTTGCCCGAGCCGCTCTCGCCGACCAGCGCCAGGGTCTCGCCCCGCGCGATGGTCAGCGAGATGCTTTTCACCGCCTCGACGGTGCGCTCCTCGGCCGGGAAGGCAACACTCAGGTTCTCGATGGTGAGCAGCGGTGCGGTCATGGTCTCACCGGAAGGTCTTGCGCGGGTCGAAGGCGTCGCGGATGCCCTCGAAGACGAAGACCATGAGCGAAAGCATGATCGCGAAGGTGAAGAAGGCCGAGATCGCCAGCCACTCGTCCTGGAGATACTTCTTGCCCTGAAGCGCCAGCTCGCCGAGCGACGGATAGCCCTGCGACAGCCCGAAACCGAGGTAATCGAGCGCCGCCAGCAGGCTGATCGATCCGGTCAGTATGAAAGGCAGGAAGGTCAGCGTCGCGACCATTGCGTTGGGCAGCACATGGCGGAACATGATGGTCCAGTCGCCGACGCCCAGCGCGCGGGCGGCCTGGACGTATTCGAAGTTCCGGGCGCGCAGGAACTCGGCCCGCACCACGCCGATCAGGGCGGTCCAGGAGAAGGCGACGAAGATGCCGAACATCACCCATATGTTCGGGGTCAGCACGGCGGAGATGATCAGGATGACATAGAGCAGGTTCATCGACGACCAGACCTCCTCGATACGCTGGAAGAACAGGTCCACCCAGCCGCCGAAAAAGCCCTGCGAGGCCCCGGCGGTGATGCCGATGAGGGCCGAAAGGATGGTGACGCCAAACCCGAACAGCACCGACAGGCGGAAGCCGTAGATGATCCGGGCCAGCACGTCGCGGGCCTGGTCGTCGGTGCCGAGGATGTGGCGCAGGTCCGGTGGCGAAGGGGCGGTGGCGACGTCGTAGTCGATCGTGTCGAAGCTGAACGGGATCGGTGGCCAGATGATCCAGCCGGGGCGCTCTCCGGGCTCCAGTTTCTCGTCGCCGCCAGTGCGGATCAACTCCTGCACGAACGGGTCCTGGTAATCGGCCGGGGTCAGGAAGTCGCCACCGAAGCGGGTCTCCGGGTAGTCCTCGAACAGGGGCGAGAGATAGTCGCCCCGGTATTGGACCAGGAACGGCTGGTCGTTGGCGACAAGCTCGGCGAACAGGCTGATGATGAACAGGGTGAGGAAGATCCACAGCGACCAGAAGGCGCGCCGGTTGGCCCGGAAGTTCCGCAGGCGACGGCGGTTGAGCGGAGAGATGTGGATCACCCCCCTCACCCCTCGCGCCGTTCGAAGTCGATGCGCGGGTCGATCCAGACATACATCAGGTCCGAGAGCAGCTTCACCACCAGCCCCATCAGGCCGAAGATGTAGAGCGTGCCCAGCACCACCGGGTAGTCGCGGTTCACCACCGATTCGAAGCCAAGCAACCCCAGCCCATCGAGCGAGAACACCGTCTCGATGATCAGCGCGCCGGCGAAAAATGCCGACAGGAAGGCGCCGGGGAACCCGGCGATCACGATCAGCATGGCGTTGCGGAACACATGGCCGTAGAGCACGCGCCGCTCGCTCAACCCCTTGGCCCGCGCCGTCATCACGTATTGCTTGCGAATCTCGTCGAGGAACGAATTCCGCGTCAGCAGCGTCAGGGTGGCGAAACCCGAGACCATCATGGCGCTGACCGGCAGCACGATGTGCCAGAGATAGTCGAGCGCCTTGCCCACCATCGACAGCTCCTCCCAGTTCTCGGAGGTCAGGCCGCGCAGCGGGAACAATTGCCAGTAGTCGCCGCCGGCGAACAGTACCAGCAGCACGATCGCGAACAGGAAGCTGGGGATCGAATAGGCGGCGACGATGACGCCGGAGGTGACCGCGTCGAAGCGGCTGCCGTCGCGCACCGCCTTGGCGATACCGAGCGGGACCGACACCAGATAGGCGATCAGCGTGGTCCACAGGCCGAGCGAGATCGAGACCGGCATCTTCTCGATGATCAGGTCGATGACGCTGACCGAACGATAGAAGCTCTCGCCGAAATCGAACCGGGCGTAGTTCCACAGCATCAGCACGAAGCGTTCCAGCGGCGGGCGGTCGAGGCCGAACTGTTTGGTAAGTTCGTCCT
>Ga0209987_10002117_pt1 | contig 10967 bp, 9 predicted proteins | sample N074metaG_FD_182134 | JGI IMG/M metagenome (GOLD analysis project Ga0209987, IMG submission 182134) | Deep subsurface microbial communities from Kermadec Trench to uncover new lineages of life (NeLLi) - N074 metaG (SPAdes) (version 2) | ecosystem: Environmental > Aquatic > Marine > Ocean trench... | reverse complement strand
CCGCCCCCTCCACATGGTGCGGGGCGCGGGTGTCTGGCTCTACGACGCCACCGGACGGGCCTATCTCGACGCCTACAACAACGTGCCCCATGTCGGCCATTCGCACCCTCATGTGCTGAGATCGATCACCCGCCAGTATGGGGCGCTGTGCACCAGCACGCGCTACGTCTATGGCAACATCATCGACTATGCCGAACGTCTGACGGCGACGTTTACGGACCGGCCGCGGGTCTGCGTCTTCGTCAACTCGGGCAGCGAGGCGACCGACATCAGCTGGCGCATGGCTAAGATGCACAGCGGCAAGAGCGGCGCCATCATCATCGAGAAAGCCTATCACGGCGGCACCGACGCCATCGACGCCTTCTCGCCAGTGGATCGGCCGGTCGATGAAATTCCGGCCCATATTCGCACCATCGTCACCCCCGACACCTATCGCGGCGAATTTCGCGACAACGATGCCGCCTCGCGTTACGCCGCCGACGCCGATCGGGCCATCGCCGAACTCGACGAGGCGGGCTACGGGGTGGGTGCGGTGATGATCGATACGTCCTTCGTCAACCACGGCATCGTCGACGTGCCCGCCGGCTATCTCAAATTGGTGGTCGACAAGGTGCGCGCCGCTGGCGGCGTCTTCATCGCCGACGAGGTGCAGTCCGGCTTCGGCCGCATGGGCAGTCACATGTGGGGCTGTCAGGTCCATGGAGCCGAGGCCGAGATCGTCGCTCTGGGCAAGCCCATCGGCAACGGCCTGGCCTTGGGCGCGATCATCACGACGCCCGAAATCCTCGCCTCGTTTACCAAGAAGACCGGCTACTTCAGCACATTCGGCGGCAACCCGGTGGCCTGTGCCGCGGGCGGCGCCGTGCTCGATGTGATCGAGGACGAGCAGCTTCTGGCCAACGCCATGGAAACCGGCGAATACCTGCGCCAGGGCCTGCGCGCCCTGGCCCAGCGGCACCCGATGATCGGCGACGTTCGCGGCATCGGCATGATCGCCGGCGTCGAGCTGGTACGCGACCGCGGCACCCAGGAGCCCGCCAAGAAAGAAACCAAGCGGGTCATCAACGCCATGAAGGAGAAGGGTGTGCTGGTCGACCGCGAGGGTTACCTCGGCAATGTGCTCAAGATCCGCCCGCCCATGGTCTTCAGGCCGGAGAACGCCGACTTCCTGATCGCGGCCCTCGACGACGCGGTCGCTGCAATCTGAGATTCGGCTACGCCGCGGGCATTGCCGCGCGGCCTGAATGCCCTGTGAAAAGACGGTGGCCTCCAGAACTCCATGCAGGTTCTTTAAATGTGCGTTGAGAAGTAAGCGTCTTGTTGTGGCGTTATCACGAATTCTACCGTTTTAGAGCCAAATCTAATTGCGCAAATCTTGTTGCGTTTGCAGGCCCAACCTGAACGTTTCCGACGGAGATTTCCGTACCACAGAACAGATCGGGTAATGACATTGGCACATGCCCTGAGAGTCCGGTTATGGCTACAAACGGACCTTCAGCCGCCCGAAATCGACTTCCGCTCTTCCCCCGGAAGCCGACATTCCGGGCGAGGCTGGGAAGGTCTGAAGGTGACACCAAGCCGACATTCAGGAGACAAGGTTCGCCACCCTCAGGTGTGCCGAATACCAGTGTTTTGGGCATCCGCTAGATGCACCTGGCGTGGCCTCAACTCACCTTCCTGTCAGCAACATTTGAGGATTTGGCTCGGAATGCATCGATGCTCCAGGCCCCACCACCCGCAAAGGCAAAGTACAGAAAAACAAAACAATACAGAATAGCTGCATCACCGCCATTCAAGACTGGGAAAAAACTTCGTGGCGCATGAGCAATGAAATAGGCGAATGCCATAACCCCGGATAACAAAAATGCTACTGGACGTGTGAAAAGCCCGAGAAAAAGGAGGGCGCCACCGAAGAGCTCAAAAAATCCAGCGATGCCGCCTAACGACAAGAGTTCCATAGCCGGCCTATCAGAGGCGGGAAATCCAAGGATTTTCAGAGTTCCATGCTCCATGAAAAGTAATGCGGACATGATACGAAGCACGCTCAAACCACGCGGTGTCCAAGTGGTCGTCAGGTTCTCGAATGACATCTTTAAACCCTCTGACGAAAACCAACAGTCACCTCGACATTGCCAACTCATCACATATCTAGCAATCCCAATTCATCGGCACCCACCCTCTTCGCCAATCAATCGAGGTCCAGCAGAGAATTTTCTCTGGTAGTCCGCGAGGTCGGTTTTAGCCCACACGAGTGTCGCCGGACTATTTCCCGACCGTTGGGTTGGCGGAACTCGAAGACGAGATGCGCGCCGCTGGGCAGAAGCCGTGACGGCCGAACCGATCCTGGTCTCAGAGCGAGGGCAACCGAAGCTGACTCTGGGCCTAAGTGCGCGTTTTAAGAATGTGCTGCCAGAGCGTGCCACCGTAAATGCCACCGACTTTGTAGTACAAGAACATCAATCCGGCCCATAAGAGCGCTGGAAACCCACTGAGATCGAAGGAGAATGGGTCGATAGTGTACCTGCCGGTGACTGCAACGATGAATAAACCGCCACCAACGACGACTGTAAAAAAATCAAGAATCGCTGCCAACCGTTTTCTCCAAGTAGAAACGCTGGAGTCTGAGGTCATGGCTTGCCCAATCTGAACAAATAGGACGATCACCTTGTGTTTATCTCATTATCCCAAGCGGGTCGATGGTAGCGGAGCTGGCAGCCAAACAATCAGGGCGGTAGCATGATGCCAACTGGTATGGGCCTATAGTCACTGTAGGTTTTAGGTATGGGTCATCACCGAAGGCCAAGCGGAGTCTGGAATTCGTCTGGCTTCATTGGTGCATTGTGCCGGTTGCGCTCGCATAGGGGTTGATGCCCCGGCGGCCCACGCCCACACGCGCGTCCCGTAGGGCACCCCCGGCAATCCGGGCAATCAAGACGGAGCAGTTGCCTTCGACGAATGCGACCCAATTGAACTGCGCAATCAAGCAGGACTGCACCACGGGCAAGGAGCGCCGGATCACCCGCTGGGAGCACGAACACGTCCTTGAGGCCGTCCAGAGGCGGCTCGACGAGAACCCCCAGGCCATGCGTCAACGCCGCGAGACGGTCGAGCATCCCTTTGGCACGATCAAGGCGCGGATGGGCGCAACCCATTTCCCGATGAAGCGGCTGAAGAACGTGCGCACCGAGATGGCGCTGAGCGTGCTCGCCTATAATTTGACCCGGGTCATGAACATCATCGGTATCCGCCCGCTGATCCAAGCGATCGGGGCATAGCGCCCTCCTTTCGCTTGCTGGCGACCCGCTCAAAGACCCCTCACCAACCCATTTCTCGATCCTAGAAGCGATTCTGAGCATCAAACCGGCCAATGCCAAATTTACCGGCTGGGTCGGTCGCAAAAAACCCCTGTCATTGCTGAACAAGGGCTTCCACACAACCAAGACCCAAAGCGGTCATTCGAAGGCCATGCCGGCAATCGTTGAGCGGACCCGAGCAGCCATTAATAGTTGGAATAGCCTCAGACACATTAAAGTGGTACGGTTTCAGTGGCCTAGAGCAATAAGCTTACTTCGTAAGCACCGGTGCGAAAATCAGAATTACCTTTGATGATATCGCTATGGCTTGCGGCGGCCTGCGCCTTTGTTGGATTTTGGAGAGCTTCTAGTGAGATCAAAACTGCCATTTTGGCAACGTTTGCCGGTCACCGTAGGGGTGATGCTCCTGGCCAGCTATCTTGCAGGGCTCGTGTGTCAAAGTGTTTTCAGTATTCCGATCCCAAGCTACGTCGCTGGCGCGTTCGGGGGATTGTCTGCCATTCCCACTTGGGATTTTCTTAAACGGATTCGGCCATTGCAGCAGGAATAGATTTGCTGGCTCCAGCCGAACGTCAGCCAGTTCCAGGAATAATATTATGCACAGAGTTGCGCGCACGACGCCGGTGATCTTTTCGATTTGTTTTGCCCTATCAGTCTTGGGAGCGTGTGAGGGTGTTCAGATCGGTTCCGACGCATTGGTCCAACACCTTCCCCCGGGGCAGGATCAGGTTTGTCGCGACGCAGTCCGAGATGCATTAGCAGAGAAGAATGTATCGCAAGACTGGATTAGACGTATTCACTACCAGGCAATACGTGCGAGGAACCGCATCAGTGGCTTCCAAGCATGGATCTACCCGAAGGAAGGCAGCGGCGCCTTGGTTGTCGAGCTGTCCGATCAATGCCGGGTGAGACGAATTTGGGCAAGCGGATTGCGTTGAGCAGCCGTTTATGACTGTGATCTCGTAGATTTCTAAGATCCGAGAAGGGTGACGTCAGGATTATGAAACGCCTAAAGTGGGGACTGTGGCTCGGCGCAGCACTTATAGCTTTATTGTTGGCGGGTGCGGGAGGTTTGATTTACTACAAGATTTACGTCACCTCGGACTTCGCGTTAAGCCACGCCGAGGCATTTCTATTTCGCCGCATGACCGTTGCCCAGCTCGCCGAGCAAGGCACTTATCGCTACTTCTATATCACCAATCGCCGCCAGGAAATCAGCGAAGGCCCGATCGAGAAACGCTTCGGACGCGAAAGAGAAGAGACGCTGAAATTCGGCTCGTTCGATACCAGGATCGAACCCACTTTGGGCCTTGGCATGCTCATCAATCCATCCGAATGGTTTCAAAACGAAGAAGTCCGTCTTTTGAACATTCAAAAGCTCGAAGAAGAGGACTTCGTGCGGGATTTGAAGGCCCTTGTCCAAGAATCCCCGCGACGCTCCCTCCTCATCCTCTTGCATGGATATAAGGAGGCATTTCCCTCTGCGCTCCGGAAAACTGCGTTTTTTGGCCATGTCCTGGACATCAATTCCCCGGTGATGCTGTTCGATTGGCCTGGCAATCAGGGCGGGACACCGGCGGGATATCGGCGTGCACGACGCGTGGCCGAAGCCTCCGGAGTCGAGCTGGCGCGTAGTCTCAAGTTGATTATCAAGCAGATCCAACCTGAAAGGATCTGGTTAGTGGCGAACTCCATGGGTGGGCAGGTGGTCGTCGATGCCTTTAGCTATCTCTACGCCGACGCGGATTTTTCGGATGCGGAGACCGAATTCGAGGATGTCATCTTGACCTCACCGGATGTCGATCACGAGGAGTTCGACCAGCAATTCAAAAAGGAGATCAACGCTCTTACCGATAACTTAACCGTCTATGTTTCCTCCAATGATCGGGCCTTGGTGCTGAGCCGTATCGTCAACAGAGCGCGCCGGCGCGGCGAAAGCACACTGACCCCGGACCAGCTCGACGAAGCGATCAGAGTGGCAGAGTTGATCGAACCGGATAGCGAACTTGTCACCTTGGTGGATGTCACGCCGGTCAACCGCACGCGTAACTTTCACAATTATTCATTAGAGACGCCGGAGTTTTTCGATGATCTGTATTTGCGGCTCACCAACGAAATCACGCCGAGGAGTCGCCTAATTTATCCGATCAGGACGCCTGACGGCGCGGTTTATTGGGTGCTGACCCGTGGGCGCTAGTTGGAGGACATGATGTCCAATCATCTTGTTTTACGATGCGGTAAAGGGTGGTTTAAGGGGGCCAAAACTTTTTTCCTTTCGGCCTCGGTCATGATCGCCGGCCTAGCTTGCAGTTCCCCACAGCTGGGGCCTTGGCACAGCGAAAATCTGACCGAAGAGTTCACCGCTGCCAAGGCGGAAGAGATCCGGACCTTCGAGGATTACCGGCGGCTGGAAGACGCGCTGTTCCAGGAACTCGACGAGAAGGTCTACGCGCAAACCCCAACCGGACCTGAATACGCGCTTGCGCGCTATAGCGCGGGCAGCACAGTAGATCCGCGTGACAATGACCCCGATTGGAACCGTAGTTTCGAGATGCCTGCCGAGGAAGCGGTGGGCGGCGTCTTGCTGTTGCACGGCATGACGGATTCGCCCTATACACTTCGCACCCTGGGTAGGGCCCTCAACGCGCGCGGTTACTGGGTGGTTGGTTTGCGCCTACCCGGTCACGGCACGGCGCCATCTGGACTGAGAACGGTGACTTGGCCCGACATGGTGGCCGCAGCGCGCCTGGCGGCCCTTCACATCGAGTCTCAGGTCGAAGGCAAGCCGCTACACGTCGTCGGCTATTCCACCGGCGCGGCCCTGGCGCTCAATCTCGCCCTGGATGCATTGGATGGCGACGGTGTACCTGTGCCGGCGAGCCTGGTGCTGATCTCGCCCGCCATCGGGGTCCATCCCGCAGCCGCACTCGCCGGTTTGAAGTCCGGGCTGGCTGCGCTCCCTGGTCTCGGTGATCTTGCCTGGTTGCAGATCGTGCCGGAGTTCGATCCCTACAAGTACAATTCCTTTGCTACCAATGCCGGGGCAATTGTTCATTTCGCAACCCGCTCGGTGGCCCAGCGTGTCAGGGAGCGGTCCAAGGCCTACCCCAGCGACGTGCTGCCGCCGATTCTAGCTCTCAAATCCACGGTCGATGCAACTGTCTCGAACAGTGCCGTGATCGACCGGCTGCTCGGACGTCTGGCGCCCAACCGCCATGAGCTGGTGCTCTTCGATATCAACCGCTTCGCGGTCAAGTCGAAGTTGATGGTCTCGGACCCGGGGGCCTTCACCGACCAGGTGATGGCCGATGAAACCTTGCCTTTCGCGGTCACCTTCATCACCAATGAAAATCCTAAGAGCACGAAGGTCGTCGCCCGAATGAAACCGCCCTTTTCGGCCGAAGCACCTGATGCCACGCCCCTGAACCTTGCCTGGCCAGATGGCGTTCTTTCACTGTCCCACGTGGCCCTGCCTATCCCGCCCGACGACCCGCTTTATGGCCAGCGCCCGCCCGACAATGACGACATTCTCTTTCTCGGACAGATGGCCTTCCAGGGCGAGCGGGGCCTGCTGCAGTTCCCGGCTGATTGGCTGCTGCGCTTGAGACACAATCCCTTCTATGATTACCTCGAACTGCGCGCGATCGCGTGGATCGACGATGCTACGCGCCAGACCCATCTCCAGCGCCCGTGATTCCGCCGAGAACGAAACCGCCTTTTGAGATCCAAGGACCGCCAGACTGATTTGCGGTTCCGGACAAACGCTTACGACACCCTCATGATCGTGGCGTGTACCAGATCGGCGAGGTGTAGGCGCGGTCCTGGAGCGTTGCCGGCACGTTGGTTGGGCGGTCGATCCCGAAAAACGCCGCATCGTATGTCGTCCAGCGCGGGGTCGGGATTTCGATTACGCGCACATAGTAGAAGGCCTGTTCCTTCGAATCGAAATCGGGGTCCTTCCAGTACGCCATCTGGAACGCATCGCCAATGGAGTTGGTATAGGTGGCGGTGGCAACATCGACTGAGTTCCCGACCACCTCGGTCGCGCGACCGTCAGCGCCGATCTTGCGGCCGTCGGAGACGGCCACGTCGTAGACACGCTCCTGCAGCTCGCCATCGGCATCGAGCCACCCCTTTATGATCTGGATGCGATCGAGGTTGGCACCATCGGGATCGCGCAACGCTCGTACCATGAAGGTGGGTGCCTTACCCTCGGGACCGTCGGTGAGGTCGCCGCCCATTGGTACGCCGCGCCGATAGCCCTGATCTATGAAGTCAGGTCGGGTCACCTCATCGGCTTCGAAATCCCAGCCGGCGAAGACCCGCACCCTGATTCTAGTGCCTGTCGTTGCGTAGACTTCCTTGCGGGTCATAGCGTCGAAGATGTCCCGGCGCGTGTTCTCGCGGGCCCATACCGCCGTCAGGCCGGACGCGCTTTCCTGTGACGTGAAGATCCTCAATTTCGGATCTTCGGACGGGATGACTTCGCCCCCGTGCCGATCTGCCGACGGTTCCGTTGACTGGTATTTTCCGAAGAAATTCTCTTCACGAGTTGTCGAGAGCCCGGTGTGGCTGTCGGTGGCGCCGACCATACCGAACTTGAACGGATTGGCCCCCAGCTCTTTGCCGATCTTCAGCCCCCGTTTGAGCGCCGAGCGGGCATATTCATACTGAAGCATCGACGTCTCTTTGGCCGCCGATCCGTCAAGATTGCTCACGTCCCAAGTCTCAAAGTCGGCAAATTCGTCTCTGGTCGACAAGAACGGGTGCGTCTCACCGTCTCCCTTGTATTGAGTCACCTCGATGATCGGTTCCCACCGCATCCGCGCCTCGGCATAAGCGCGAGTCAGCGGCTCGCCTTTGAAGGTCTTGTCGGAGAACATCAAGCCGTTGCTGACGTTGCCGTTGTGGGGGATAGCGAGAACGCGGCCGCCCGTCTTGGCCTCGTATGCAGCCAGATATGTCCAGAGATCCTCGGGGTTCTCGCTGTCAAACGTCGAAAAGGGCACGGTCTGGTCCGTTTTGTCCGCGCCATCGGCAAACACGACGACACGGTGCAGATTGTCGCCACCGGGTGTGGAGCTATATTCGAAGCCCGTCATGGCGGTGAAGCGACCAGGCTCATCGTATGTATCCGCATCCTCGATGAAGCGTTGCCAGATGCTGCGTTCAGCCGCATTGGAGCTCATGGGATTGATCCCATTGGTGCCGGATTCGATGATCGACTGAAAGGCCTCCATGCGCCCTTCCGGGCCAGAGTTGAATCTCTCGTGCACCCACTTGCCCCAGGGATCGGCGAGCAGGAGCGGATCAGACTGCTGGATCATGGGCGCCAAGCCAATGAGCTCGGCATGGTCGGTGATCACAAGAAAATCGAGCGGCCGTATGAGCTGCACCGGCTGGCCGGAGTTGGAGATGACCTTTTCTCCTCTGGCAAATCGATATCCTTCGTTAACACCCAGCGTTGTGCCCACAAGGCCCGCGTCGAAGGAGAGATTGGTATGGAAATGGGTGTCACCAAAAAGCACGCGGTCGGGATAGGCCCGGCCGACATAAGGCGAATAGACCTTCTGCGTCTTAAAATATTCAATCGTGACCACGCGATCCTTTGGCGAGGCAGTTGCGGAGCTAACGCTTACGGCCAGACAGATTCCTGCAAATGCTATCGTTGGTCCGATGCCGGCGAATCTACAATTCGAAACCTGCCGCTTTGGCGCTTTTCTAGAGCGGTGCATCTTGTGCCTCCCTTTTGGATTGAGAGCCGATCATCACCAATTTAATAAACGAACGCAATAGTTCTCAGTTTAGGCGGATCCAATACCAAACAATGTCAGAATCTGGCTAGGAAGCGAAGTTCAGGTCATGCCTGGAGCACGTCCGGTCTACCCTCAGCTTCCGACTTTCGAGCACCGAAGTCCGCTTTGGCGCATTCCCTAGAAATAGATCCGCACAGGTATTACATTATCGGCTTTTCGCAATCCGTATCACCGCGGGCCAAACAAAATTGATAGCCCATGGCCTGGGCGTAGAGTTTCATGATTTTGTTGACGTCGGCCCAGCCACTCAACTGATCCTCGTTGAGGACCTTGCCGCCAGCGCGTGAATCAATACCGGCGCCAAACAGCTCTCGCGTATCGGCGTCTCGCACTTCAAATTCGATTTTGAGTTGCCCGGTAAAGGATGGTTTTCCGGTCACGTAACTGGCCAGTTTGGTCATAACTACGCCAACCGGAACGATCGTCGAGATGGTATCCAGAGCCACACTGCTCTTGGTCGCTCGGACTATGGCGACCTGAACGCGCAGGGTATTGGGTCCCGGTGCCGCAACCAACTGGTAATCTTTGCTGAGTTCGCTGGCGAGGAGGGCATGAAAGTTATTTACCAACGTTTGTGCATCTTCCGCGTCGATAGCATCAGCCGAGTCCTCCCCTACGAACGATACGACGGGATCGAGGAGGATCTTGTCGTGCCGCGAAATATCCATGTTCGTGTTCAAGTAGCCCAATCCGGCCCGAACCGAATCGTTGGTCGGCTCCAGCTTTGCATAGACCTCGTCCGTCAAGAATCCGTTTGAATCGAGATCATCGATCTGCACGACGCCCGCACAAGCGCCCAAGGACAAGAGGCTCACCGCCACAAGGGCGCATCCGAGTTTCGATAGGGTCATTGTTATCTCTCCTGAAGATACTGTTGAATTTTTGCGAACGACCAACGATTGGTGCGCTACTTCATGGCTCTACTTATTCCTTGGTTTGATCCGACATTTCCCAGATTACCCCTAAATTAGGGGTAATCGTACCACCGTCCCACCGGCAAGGGAACTGCATCCCTACTGCAGCCATCTGATAACCAGATTTTAGACCTCCAAGGCGCGGACGAATGTCGCCTTGTGGCTGAGGGTGTTCTCTAACTCGGGGGTTGGATGTCAAGCTCTCCTTTGATGCGCCTGCCGGGTTCACTGTGCTCTCCGCAGTGCCGACTGGCGCGGATGCTCCTTGCCTAGGCATGCAACACGCCATGATTCATTGCTGATTCTTCCATCGTGCTAAATGTAGCCGATTTACGCGGCCCTTTCAGCATAGGGGCGCGATCTTGGCAAAACATGTCCCCGGATGTGTCCCCGGCATGAAAGAGCCGCCCTGACTTGACGGCAACCAAGCCCAAGAGAGTGATTTTCTTTCCGGAGAATACGGAGCCGATAATGGGCCGCGGGCGCTTCGCTGGACATTCCTCTACCGGGGGTCGCGCGGCAGGCCAATGCAGCGGAGGCCGCGATGGTGGGGAGACTGGTATGGGCCTACAGTCACTGTAGGTTTAGGTATGGGTCATCACCCAAACGGGGTCACCGCTCCTCACAGGAGAACGTGAAGCGGGTTTCGATACGCAAGGCCCGGAAAACTGCCCAGAACGCCACACGGCGCTGCCCACCCGAAAAAGGTAGATTTCTCGTCCAGACGCCCGTTCCGCGCATTCTGGAAAACCTAGGGATCGCAGGCGGGGGGCCAAAATAGTTATTAATTGTCACCCTAATTGTCACCCGGAACAGAAAATAAAGACAGCGTTACTGCCTTTAATGCTCTCTAACCTATTGAAATATATGGTGGGCGCACGTGGGATTGAACCACGGACCTCCTCGGTGTGAACGAGGCGCTC
>Ga0209987_10002116_pt1 | contig 10970 bp, 10 predicted proteins | sample N074metaG_FD_182134 | JGI IMG/M metagenome (GOLD analysis project Ga0209987, IMG submission 182134) | Deep subsurface microbial communities from Kermadec Trench to uncover new lineages of life (NeLLi) - N074 metaG (SPAdes) (version 2) | ecosystem: Environmental > Aquatic > Marine > Ocean trench... | reverse complement strand
GCGCTGCTCAGAATTATTCTGGCTACTTTCAACATAGCGGACAGATTAGTCGCGACGGTGGTCTTTAGTATCGTAGCAGGTCACGTTTTGAAGATTCTGTCTTGCGGGGAGTTGCGGCCATTGGTTGCCATGCGAATTTTCCTAGAAGTCGTTCGTCATGTTCAGGGGAACCCAGTCAGTGTGCGCCTCGTAAGCGGGTGGTGACGAGTCATCCTGAAGTTCCTGCAGCTTCATTGCGAGCCACTGAAACCACTCGAATGCGTAGGGGCTGTCCAGTTCGCCACGCAAATCCTCAATCCAGGGCTCCAGCTTGCGCCAGAGGATGAAAGCACTCGAGCCGATAAGGTTGCTCACGACCGCTGCCGGCACAATTCGCTGGAACATCATGACGCCGATGTTCTCCATCGTCGTGCTGATCAACATGGCGCTTTCCTCACCAGACGGATAGTTCTGCTTCATTTCGGTCGCTGTGAGGCCGTCTGAAAAATGCAATACCGTCCGATACGCCTCGGAAAACTGCGGACTTCCGAATGAGCGAAACAGTTCGATCGCTGCGAGTTCTCGTCGTTGTTGCCGGGTTTGTCGCACCTGCACCAGCGCGAAGAAAATGCCGCCAATGACGATGATTGCGCTGAGGATCTCCGCAATGTTGGCTAGTCGTGATAGGTCTGTCATCGAGATGTCCTTGTGATTTAAACAGTTTGAAATTTCCAGGTGCCGCGACGGAACACAATTACAGCCAGGATCGTTAACAGCGACTCCGAGACCACTATCGCGAGGAAGGCACCGTTCGGACCTAATGGCGTCGCCACCGCAAGCCAGTATGCCAGCGGAATCTGAATCAGCCAGAAACAAATCAGGTTCAGGACAACCGGCGTCGCCGTATCACCCGCGCCATTCAATGCTTGTACGACTACCATACCGACCGCATACATTGGGAAACCCACTCCCAATATTTGCATACATGTCGTGCCCCAGCGCAATACTTCGGCCTGATCGGTAAAAAGACCAGTAATTTGTGCCGCAAAAAGGATCATAACAATGCCAGCGCAGGCCATGAAGATTGCATTATATTTGGCGGCGCGCCAAGCGGTTTGTTCCGCCCTGTCCGGCTTTCCCGCACCGAGATTTTGCCCGACGAGAGTGGCCGCCGCATTGCCGAGGCCCCAGGCAGGAAGAAATACGAACTCAAGCATCCGCAATGCGATCGTATAGGCGGCTATCGCGCTGCTGCCATATATGGCGACGATACGCATAATGAGGATCCAGCTACTGGTGGCAATCAGGAACTGACCGACTGCCCCCGCGGAGATGCGGATCATGCGCAGTGTAAGCGCAAGCCGAAAGCGCAGGTTGCAATACTGAAACGCGAGGCGGCCGCGGCCGTTCATCAAGTACCAGAGCTGGTAGACAACGCCGATGCCGCGACCAATCGTTGTGGCGACAGCCGCGCCGGTCACGCCCATTTCAGGGAATGGTCCGATGCCAAAGATCAGACAGGGGTCGAGAATGATATTGATTCCGTTTGCGAGCCAAAGTGAGCGCAGGGCTACGGTCGCGTCCCCGGCGCCACGAAATGCTGCGTTAAGCAGGAACAGATAGATGATGCTGACCGATCCGCCCAGCAGCACGGCAGTAAATCCCTTGCCTTGCTCGATTACGCTGTCGGATGCGCCCATGATTGCGAGCAAGTCACGTGCATATGTCGCGCCGGCAACACCGATTACGATAGCCAGCAGCGCGCCGACCCAGATGGCCTGCCCCGTCACGTTGGCGGCCCCGACGCTATCTTTGGCGCCAATTCTGCGTGAGACCATCGCCGTGAGACCCACGCCCAGACCGATCGCCAGGGCGTACAAGACCGTTATCAACGCCTCGGTTATACCGACGGCCGCCACGGCATCAGTACCGAGGCGGGAGACAAAGGCAATGTCGACGACTGCAAAAACGGATTCCATTGCCATTTCGAGCATCATCGGAATGGCGAGTAATCCCAGCGCGCGACCGATCGGCCCCGTCGTGTAATCTTCATCATTGTCGCTCAGCGCTTCACGAAAGAATGCCGTGGATCTTTTCCATAGAGAATTTTCGTTGCGTTGGATCATTGGCGTTCTTTCGCTGCGATGCTGTGACAGGTGCGATGCTAAACTCAGTGTTCGAAACCCGGCAGGATACCCGGCATGCCCGATGGTTTAATAGCTTTGCTGATTTTTATCGCGATTGTCATTGTCTACACGATTGCTAAGGTCGTGCATTACATGCGCGTAAGTGAACAGCAATGGCGGCAAGTCGACAAGAGCAAAATCAAGATATGGGATGACGACGAGTGGCAATGACCCTGTCACTCGCGCCTGTCGCGTCGCAATAGTGACTCAAGTTCCGTCGCTGAATCTTTCGACGACTGAATCAGCTGCTCCTCCGAATCGTGAATAGCGTGTTGCTCGAGGAGCAGCCGGGAGTCACGTTCACTAAAGGCGTCGATAATGTGTTTCGCCTCTTCGGGCGAGTGACCAAGCTTGGTGAGCACCTGCTCGGTCATTGCCAGGCTGGACAGCAATGTTTCCCTGAAAATGTGTTCAATGCCGAGATCCATAAGCTTATGGGCATGACGTCGATTGCGCGCTCGCGCAATAATCTTCAAGTGTGGAAAATGGCGGATGACGGCCTGCGCAATGCGCATGGATTCTTCGAGGTCAGAGACCGCAAGTACGAATATTTTTGAGTGCTCGGCGCCGGCAGCGCGCAACAAGTCAAGACGGGATGCATCGCCGTAATACACCATCGCACCGTAGCGCCGCACGAAATCAACCTGTGATGAGTCGCTTTCAAGAGCAGTGAATGGGGTGCCAACGATATTCAACAGCCTGCCAATTATCTGGCCAACACGACCAAACCCGGCAATCAGCACGTCGTGCTGCTGGTTGTCCGGTACGTCGTATATGCGTTCGACGGGTTTCTCCATCTTGCCGCTTGCGAATTCCGCAAACTTGTAGATGAACGGCGTCATGAGCATGGACACTGCGACTGCGAGAATAATTTCGTCTATGACAGCAGCTGCGATAATTTCATTACGCGCAGCAATACCTAGAAGTACAAAGGCGAACTCGCCGCCTTGAGAGAGCACTGCGGCCAGTTTCAATGCCGCGCCGCGATCGCACACACCGAATTGACGTGCGAGCGCAAACAGGATCAGTGCCTTGGTGATCATGAGCAATGCCACTATCAGCAATATTCGACCCGGAATCTCCAGCAGCAATCCGATATTGACGGCCATGCCTACGGCGATGAAAAACAGCCCGAGCAGCAGTCCTTTGAACGGCGCAATATCTGCTTCAAGCTGGTGACGGTATTCGGAATCGGCAAGTAGCATTCCTGCAATGAACGCACCGAGTACCATCGACACACCGGCGACCTGCATAAGGAGTGCCGCGCCAATGACAACCAAGAGTGCTGTTGCTGTGAATATTTCAGGAACGCCAGAGCGCGCGGCAACTCTTAACGCTGGGCGCAACAGAAATCGTCCGCCGACAATCAATCCGCCAATCGTCACAGCAGTCAGGCCTATCTGTGCGAAGTTGATACCGTCGGCCAGCGATGCTTTTGCACCGAGCAACGGCAACAATGCAATTAGTGGAATTGCGGCAAGATCCTGAAAAAGCAGGACCGAAAAAGCGGCACGGCCGTGAATTGCACTAAGCTGTTTTTTCTCGGCCAGCATTTGCAGCACAAAGGCGGTTGATGACAATGCCAGGATTGGGCCGATGATAAATGCAGTGTTTCTGCTCAGGCCGGCAGACCAGGCCACAAGTGCGATTGCGACTGCGGTGGCTACGACCTGGGTTGCGCCGAGCCCGAAGACCATGCGACGCATCACCCAGAGTCGCGATGGCTTGAGCTCCAGGCCGACAATAAACAGCAGGAAGACGACACCCAATTCGGCAAAATGCAGAATATGCTCTGCGTCGCGAATCAACGCGAAGCCATAAGGCCCGATGATGATACCTGCTGCCAGATATCCTAGAATCGAGCCCAATCCGAGACGCCGGCTCAACGGCACGCTGATAACGGCGGCAAGCAGATATATCAACGATTCAGTCAGCAAGGTCATATCAGGCCCATTTTTGAATGGCAGCGACCCAGTCTAAGGTCAAGCATCGCGTATTGCTGTATTTTTCGATTACACTTGCGGCAAACCGGGCGGCAAACCGGAAGTCTTCCGAAAATGGTTTCTCCCGGATCACTCAGACAGGATACAGGTATGGTCATAGTCAATTTTCCGACCAGTGGAAGCATAGTGGCAATATTGATGTGTGCTTTGATGCTCGGTGGTTGCGAGCCGGATCAGAAGGGGACGGACGACGCGGACATTACTGCCGCGCGTGAAAATCTGGATGCCATGTCGGTTGAGCACGCGAACGATTCGACACAGCCGAGCGCCGGGGCTCGAGAAAGTTCGGCAAAGACAGTGGTGTCACAGACCATGCCGTACACTGAGCATCACGACGAGCTCGTGTATGGATACTTTACGGCGCCTGCCGATATGTTTGAGCCCTTGCCTGCCGTCATTATGATCCATGAATGGTGGGGCCTGAATGACAACATACGGGCTATGGCGGATCGCCTTGCAGGGGAGGGTTATATTGTCTTTGCGGTAGATTTGTTTGCGGGCAATGTTGCGCGGTCACCCGCTGAGGCCCGGCAACTCATGTTGGAAGTGATTGAGGATCCGGAGTCGGCCAGGCAAAACTTACTGCAAGCCTTCAAATTTGTCAGCGAAACTGCGGACGCGCCACGAATTGCTTCCCTGGGTTGGTGTTTTGGCGGTGGCTGGTCACTCAACGCGGCATTGCTGTTGCCCGACGAACTTGATGCAAGCATCATCTACTATGGTCAGGTAACGGCTGACGAAGACAAGCTTCGACCCGTTAACACGCCGCTGCTTGGACTGTTCGCTGCCGAAGATCGAGGCATCACTGTCGAGTCTGTAGAGGCGTTCCGGAGGGCACTGGAAAACCTGCGCAAGGACTACGAGATCCATATTTATCCGGGCGTTGGACATGCTTTCGCGAATCCGACCGGCAACAACTATGACATGGCGTCAGCGGACGATGCATGGCGCCGTACGCTCGATTTTCTCGATCGCCATCTGGCGGAAGAGGAAACCTGACAGTCCGTCGCATGCGGAGCGAGCTGAAGGGCATCGTGAACGCATCGAATAAAGGTGCGGGTAGCAACAGCAGAACAAAAAAAGGCGCCGAAGCACTGTATTCAGAATCTGAATCAGTAATCGGTCCGACACGGAGCGGTCTCCGGCGCCTCAGAAGTAACGGCACGGGGGGTGCCGCCGGACCATCCTGGTCCGATTTCACCGGTATCCGATCCGGTGATTTCGGTAGCTGTCAGCCAGGTATTCAGGGGGAGAGAAACCTGGCCTCTGTGCCACCGAGGGACGACTGCAACCGTCACAGTTGCAATCTTCTACCTAATTGTGGGCAACGCTATAGAATTCAAGGGTACCGGCGTCGCTTGCAAATGCAGTATTTGCGGCAACGGAGACGGCAACAAGAATGAGCACTGCGCCGAGCAATGCGAGTCCGTTTTCCAGGTAATTGTCTTGCATTATCATGTCCTTTGAATGTGGTGTCACGCTTGGCGGCACACCGTTTAGCAATATCCGGGTCAGTCAATCATCCCTAATGCACAACCCGTGCCAATCTATTAAACAGCGTGAAAACAAATACTTATGCTATAACACGCAATAACGGAATTCCGTAAATTACGAAAAACCGTAAGATAATTTACGAAAATTCGTATAGAATGCAGCGATGATTTCTCAAGATGACTATCGCTGGTTGTTTCGCAAAGCGCCGATTATGGCGACGTCGATTGCGGAGCACGGCACCTTCCTTGACGTTAATGACGCGATGCTGGCCCGTCTGGGCTACACCCGTGGTGAGATGGTCGGCCAAAGCCCGGAGGAATTCGCTACGCCGGAGTGCGCCGAGAGAATTCGCACGGAGTTACGCCCAGCGCTACGGCGTACCGGCAAACTGGAAAACAAGCCCGTCAGTTTTGTCTCGCAGTCGGGGGAGGTCATCGATTGCATTACCAACGCAATTGTAGAATACGATAAAGGCGGAGAATTTCTGCGTACCGTTGCCATGTACTCCGAGGTTTCCGATCAGGCTCGAGCAAATTTCAAGTACCGTACGCTGTACCGTTCGACGCCGGCGATGTTGCACACAGTCGATGGCAATGGTCTGATCGTCACCGTTACAGACCACTGGCTGAGCAAACTCGGGTTCACTCGCGATGAGGTTGTCGGTAAATCGATTACCGACTTTTTTAGCTTGCGGGATAGAAAATACTATGCAGACGGTGGCCTGCAGGCCCTCATTAGCGAGGGCGATTTCAAGAATCTGGAACGTCAGATGTTGGCGAAGGACGGCACTGTTCTCGACATCGTGATGTCTGCAGTTTCACACCGTGATGATTCAGGCGAGGTGGATCGCATGCTCGTCGCGTCGAAGGATGTAACTGAGTGGCGACGGGCAGAACGCGAGCTGCGCCGCACTCTCGCTGAAAATGCCCGCCTTCGGGAGGAACTGGAGCGCGAACGCGACTATCTGCGCGAAGAAGTACATGTCGCGATGAACTTTGGGCGAATGATTGGAACCAGCGCCGCATTACGCAAGATGTTACGACGCATTGAGGCTGTTGCCGAAACGCCGGCAAATGTCTTGGTGCAAGGTGAGTCGGGTGTGGGTAAGGAATTGGTCGCACATGCTATCCATATGCAAAGTCCACGCGCCAATGGACCACTGGTAAAAGTAAATTGTGCATCGATACCGAAAGAATTATTTGAAAGTGAATTCTTTGGTCATATAAAGGGCGCGTTCACCGGCGCGCACCGGAATCGCGTTGGCAGATTTCAGCTTGCGGACGGTGGCACAATATTTCTGGATGAAGTGGGCGAAATTCCCTTGGAGCTGCAGGGGAAACTGTTGCGCGTACTTCAAGAAAGCGAATTTGAGCGAGTCGGCGATGACATTACTCGTTCGGTCGACGTTCGCGTGATTGCCGCGACGAATCGAGACCTGGAGAAATTGATCGTTCAGGGTGACTTTCGTGAAGACCTGTTTTACAGGCTTAGCGTTTTCCCGGTGGATGTGCCGCCCTTGCGCGAACGTGAAGAGGACATTGTGCAACTGGCGCAGCACTTTCTTGAAAAGACGTGCAAAGATTTTGGACGTGACTCGTTGACACTTACGCGCTCGCAGACTGCGAACCTGAGAGCTTACAGCTGGCCTGGCAATGTGCGGGAACTCAAGAACGTCATTGAAAGGGCCGTTATTCTGTCCGCCGGGAAGGTATTGCGTCTGGACCTTTCCATGCCGGGTCTAAGAGTGGATTTCGACACTATTGCCTCTGCAACCACGAGCAGCGATGAGATTTTTACCGAGACGGACATGCGAAGTTTTCAGAAAAGCAATATTATCCGCGCGCTTACCCGGGCGAACTGGAAGGTGTCTGGCAAAGGCGGAGCAGCGGAGATGCTTGGGGTGCGGCCAACCACCCTGGCTGACCGGTTGAGAACGTACAAGATCAGGAAGCCCGCGAGGCAGCGGCGTGGTGAGTGACGGTGCAAAATCAGGGGCAAACGGAAACGCGCGAATGAAGGTAATTGCGACACTACTGCTATTCGCAATATCTGCATTGCATGCCGCCGATACACAACTGCCGGCCGGCGTTCGCAGCGCGCTTGATTTGCGACACGTTCCGGCTGAAACACTGAGTATCTACGTTGCCGATCTCGACTCGGGACAAACTGTGCTGAACTGGCGTGGCGATGTGCCGCGAAATCCGGCGTCTACGATGAAGGTGTTGACCACACTTGTCGCTCTGGACATTCTCGGTCCGACGTATCGCTGGCGTACGGACGTATTTGTACAAGGCGACCTGAAAGCGGGCCGCCTTGAGGGTGATCTGCTCATCAAAGGCCATGGCGATCCGTTTATGGTAACGGAGCGGGTCTGGCAGATGCTCCGCAATATTCGTCGTGCCGGAATCAACGAGATAAGCGGCGATTTGCTCATAGATGATAGCTGGTTTGAGGTTGATGACTACGACCCGGCCGCTTTCGATCGCCAGCCGCTGCGTGCTTATAACGTAGCTCCAAATGCTCTTCTCATGAATTTCAAAGTGGTTCGCTACCACTTTGAGCCCGACCTGTTAACCAACACCGTTGTCGTCAGTCTCGAGCCACCGCTGAAAAATCTACGTGTTCAAAATCGCCTTCACCTGGTAGCAGGAAGGTGTCGAGGTTTTCAACGCGGCATTACGATTACGACCAATATGCCACTTGATGAAGTTACGTTTAGCGGCAATTTCCCAGACGGTTGCACGCAATATTCACTGGATCGAAGCGCTTTGTCTCATAACGACTATGTGTACGGACTGTTTCGTTCGCTGTGGCTCGAATCCGGAGGTGTATTCAGCGGTGGTTGGCGCAACGTTGTGATTGAGAAATCATTGCAACCAATATTGTCATTCGAGTCCCTGCCACTTGGCGAAATAATCGCCAGCGTAAACAAACACAGCAACAATGTTATGGCGCGTAATTTGTTGCTCACGCTGGCGGCAGAAGTTAACGGCTATCCCGGGACTGAGGAAAGCGGCATACAGGTCATCTCGAAATGGTTGGTCGACAATAAACTGGAGTCCGACGAAATCGTGATCGAGAATGGTGCTGGCCTGTCGAGGAAAGTTCGCATCACAGCAAAGCACATGGGTGCCCTATTGAAATACGCTTGGCGCCAGCCGTACATGCCGGAGTATCTGGCATCGCTGTCACTTGCAGGACTCGACGGGACGCTAAAGGAGCGCTTCACAGACGCGGGCCTCGTCGGCAGGGCACGCCTTAAAACGGGCTCGATCGATCATGTCACCGCGATTGCCGGCTACCTGCAATCACGTACTGGCCGGCGTTTCGCGGTCGTTGTCTTGCAAAATCACCCGGACGTCCACCGTGGGCCGGGCGAAGAAGTACAGGATGCACTGCTGCGCTGGCTGTACGAGCAATAACGCATTGATGAAAGAGCGCTATTGCGCATACTCTAATTGAGGTCGAATCGCCGCGTCCGTGTAGTACACTCGCTGCGGGCAAATGGAGATTGATAATGCGATTGATTCTGGGGTTCCTGGCGCTGCTGCCGCTAGCGGCAATGGCCGACACGGCGTACGTCACTGACAACCTTCGACTGGGGCTTTACGAGTCGGCAGATACCAGCGGGAGACCGTTTAGAATGCTCGAGAGCGGACAGGCAATGGAAATACTGACGCGTGACCGCAACTATGCAAACGCGCGGATGCCTGACGGGGACGAAGGGTGGGTTAAATCGGCCTATCTTGTAAGTGAGAAACCGGCAAAGCTGATCGTTGCGGAAACCATAGCCGAGCGAGATGCACTGGCTGCCGAACTTGAAGAAATGAAATTGGCCTTCGCTACCCCGGCCGCAACCATTGAAACGTTGCGCAACGACGCCGAAGATCTCGCTACAAGATTGCAGGCAGCTGAGTCTCAGAACATTGAGCTGGAGCAGGAGAATGCAGGCTACAGCGGCATTCGAGATCAGTACAAAGGTAGTTTGCCCGTGAACTGGGTCGTCGCTGCGATCGGAATTTGCCTGGTAGGCGGATTCTTAGGCGGACTTTGGTGGGTCGACCGACGCAGCCGTATTCGGCACGGTGGCATTCGCATTTACTAAAATTCATCTCATGACGATCGATGAGATGAGTTCTACTTGGCCGGATCAGGCAGCCTCGATGATACTGTCGACACAGGCGCCGCGAACGGGAAGCTCGTTCTGTTCGAACAGTCCGTCAATCTCGTCCTGAGTCGTTGCCCGACGGATCTCCTCCAGTTGACTCGTTGTCACGTGTGGCGCAAACAATTTAACGAACTCGACCATGTAACGCCGCAATACGGCATCCTTACGGAAACCGATCCAGGTTGTACTGCGCGGAAATAATCCTTCAGCCCCAATGACCTGCAGTTCCTTCTGGTCCGCGCAATCTGCCGCCATGCTGGCAACAATTCCGACGCCCATTCCCATGCGAACATAGGTCTTGATGACATCCGCATCGCGTGCAGTAAAAACCACATCGGGCTCGAGACCTTCATTTTCGAAGGCACGCTTCAGAGAGGATTGCCCGCCGAAGCTGAAGACGTAGGTAACCAGCGGGTACCTGGCCAGATCCTGCAAGGTCAGTTTGCGGCCCAGCTTGGTCAATTCATGGCCTTTGGGAACCACTACCGCCCGATCCCATCGATAGCTGGGCACAAGTATCAAACCTGCAAACAGGTCTTTCGATCCGGTCGCAATGGCGAAATCGATGTTGTTGTTGGTAATCATGTCAGCAATCTGCTCGGATGTACCCTGATGCAGGTTCAATCCGATCTTCGGGAACCGTTTGCGAAACTCGGCGATGATGTCAGGTAATACATAGCGCGCTTGTGTATGCGTCGTTGCGATCGAAAGAGCGCCCTCTTCTTCCTGATAATAATCAGCCGCCAGACTGCGAATATTCTCCGTTTCGCGCATGATCACGCGGGCGCGATCAATCACTTGATGCCCGGCAGCCGTAATGCCATCGAGGCTCTTGCCCTTGCGTACAAACAATTGCAGTCCGAGCTCTTCTTCGAGCAATTTTAGTTGCTTGCTCACGCCAGGCTGACTCGTATACATACGTTCAGCCGCCGCGGTGATGTTCAAGCCGTTGTCGACTATCGCAAGCAGATATTTCAGTTGTTGCAGCTTCATTCGGGTGATGGTGTCGCAGTGTTCAAGTATGTGACCAAGGTAACTCCGTACAGTTGCAATCGATGCCCATTAAGGCCGGCGAACGGCTGCCAGGTACTTATAACCCAAAGCTATAACGACAGAAACAGATCATTCTCGAAATCACGC
>Ga0209987_10002114_pt1 | contig 10971 bp, 10 predicted proteins | sample N074metaG_FD_182134 | JGI IMG/M metagenome (GOLD analysis project Ga0209987, IMG submission 182134) | Deep subsurface microbial communities from Kermadec Trench to uncover new lineages of life (NeLLi) - N074 metaG (SPAdes) (version 2) | ecosystem: Environmental > Aquatic > Marine > Ocean trench... | reverse complement strand
CGGTTCTCTTTGCCCTCGGTCGGACGGTCGGTTGGTTGGCCCAGTGGGAGGAGATGGTTTTAGACTCCGAGCAAAAGATCGCCCGTCCCCGCCAGATTTACACAGGACATGACTTAAGACACCTGGAATAAGAGACCACAGCCGGCAGACCGGCTGAAATTCCAAATTCCAAATTCCAAACGAATTCCTTTTTTCTATTTTCTATTTCCTGCGCGCGAAGCGCGCTCGGGCGCTAGAACTTGTCCCACAATCTCTCGCCCGTCTTCTATTCGTGTATCTCGTAAAATGACGGCATCTTGAAGCAAGACATTTGCTCCGATGGTGCAGTTAGATTCGATGTAGACATCCGGACCGATGGTGCAATGGGAACCGATCGTTGTCCCCGGTTCGATGCCAAGAGGGGATACCAGGTGGGTGCCTGACCCGATGCAATCGGGTGGGAGGCAAGGCGGATCCCGCTGACGGCTCAGATAGTGCCGGTTGAGGGCCAGTAGATCGTCGGCATCGGTAAGTTGCATACGCGAAGGGGTGAAGACCCCGGCCACCTTGCCTTTTCGCTCAATGAGTAGCTGAATGGCATCCTGTAACGCGCATTCGCCGCTGGGAGAAAGAGAAACGTCGGACAGGTAATCCAAAAGCTGAAGGGAAAAGATGTAAAGGGGAAGGCTGGTGATTCGAGAGAGGATTTCGTCGGGTGCGGGCTTCTCGATGATGCGCCGGACCTGCCCCTGATCAAACTTGACGGTGCTGCCAAGGGCTTTTGATCCTGAGTTCATCTCCATCAGGCTGAGGGTGGCGTTGGCCTTTCGACTTTGATGGGTGGCCAGCAAATCTGCCACATGGCTGACAGGAGTCAGATTGTCGCAGGAGGTTACCAGAAAGCTTTCGCGTAAATAGGGTGCCGCCAGGCTCAGCGCCTGAGCCATGCCCAGGGGTTCAGGCTGTATCACCCATTTGAGCGCAATACCGGGAAGGGACTGCTCCTGGAAATAGCGACGAATTTCGTGGTCGCCGGGGCGGGTGACCATGATCAAGTCAGACACCTCATTCTGAATCAACCGATCCAACACACGGCCCACCATGGGTTTACCCGCTACGGGCATCATGGCCTTACTTCGCTTGAGCGTGAATGGATGGAGCCGTCTTCCTCTACCGGCCGCTAGAATGACTGCTTGCATGAGACTAGAGTATGCTACAAGAAAAGAACAGAAAGGCACGCATGGGTGGGTAGCTGTGATTAAAGTGACCGACACCCTTTCCATTCCGGAGGAAGAACTCCGGTTCAAGGCTTCCCGCAGCAGTGGGCCGGGAGGCCAGAACGTCAATAAACTCAATACTCGGATGACCTTGTTGTTTGATGTGACAAACTCGCCCAGCTTGTCACAGGAACAGAAGGAGTCTATTCAGAGACGCCTTGCCACTCGCATCAACCATGAAGGGGTTCTTCGTGTCGTCTGCCAACGACATCGTACTCAGGCAGCCAATAGGCGAGGAGCAACAGAAAGCTTTCTGGATATGTTGGTTGATGCCCTCAAAAAACGTCGGCCCAGAAGGAAAACCCGAATCTCGGCGGCAGTGAAACGCCGCCGCCGTGAGGAAAGGGCACGGCGAAGCCGACTGAAGCGAAGCCGCTCCGAATCTGTGGAGTGGGATGAATGATCCCCCTGCCACGGGTCGGAGCCCGGTGATGTTTCGAGAGATACCCTCAACCACGACCCGGTTGCCTTCTTCGTCATAGACTCGCACGATCACCTCTTCACCCCGGACGATGTTTCCCATCCCCTGTGTAGGGCCCGGAGTCTCACGGGTTCAGTAGAAGTGTTGCCCTCGAAGTAGGCTTGTTGGTGTCGAGAGGGGAGCCAGAGTGTCTCAGCGGTAAGTTATACTGTATGCAATTCATAAAGTAGATAGTTCCAGGTCTGAGCTGAACGGGCTGTGAGGGGAAACTGAGAACTAGAAGTGGAGGCAGGAGGCCGGGGAGGAGAAGGCTTGCAGGCAAAGTGCTGATCATCACCTTATTTATCCTCATCATGGTGGCTGCCTCTTTGTCGATCGCATGGTGTCCCATTGGGGAAACCCGGAACTTCGCAGTTCCTGACATACTTGATCCGTAACGGACGAAGGGTTCGCGAACGGTCCCTGAGGATAGGAGAGGTCGGGGTCCGTTACGCATGGTGTCAGGTATAGCAGGACGCATACCTTACCTGTAACAGAGAGGGGATGGAATGGGATGGTAATGCTCCAGCGCTATGAGAGCGAGCAGGGGGTTTATCAGGCAGCAAGAGACTGTGGTCACTGCGCTCAGTGTGGTCGAGAACTGAAGCCGGCGGAAGCGGTGTGGAGAGAGGTGTTTCAGTTCTACAGAAAGCGGATGACCCTGGGGGGCATGCCCTTTACCGTTGCGCCCGTCTGTAAAACATGTCATCTCGAGTACGACGGGTGGGCACCCGCCAAACCCTGTGAAAAGTGCCAGCGGATGGTCGTGAATCTACGGAGATTCAATCGAGTGCACACCTTTTGTAGCAGGTTGTGTGAGGTTCGTTACTACTCCCACAGGAGAAAGAAAGCCCCAGCACAACAGATGTGTGGTGAATGCGGTGAAGTTTTCAAGCCGACTCGGTCCGACTCTGTGTATTGCTCGAACGCTTGCAGACAAAGGAGCTACCGAAAAAGAGCCAAAAAGTCTGTCTAGGAAGCCTTGGCGGTTTCTGGGGATAATTGACTCGAGTGGGCCAGTTGGGCTTCCAACTGGTCAACTTGAATTTCCAGTATCCCCTTCCGTTCCTTAAGGACCTGGATTTCCGTCTTCAAGCGTTCGGCTAGCTTTCCCACCGCCCCTCCCGTCAGGATCAGAAAACTGGACCAGGCCAGGATATTCATCCACAGGTCGAGTTCCGTAAAGGTGGGTACAAAGGAACTGGGAAAATAGTAGACAAAAATTGCAACCAGCAAAGTGGTGAGGACGCCCCCCATAAGCGCTTTGTGGGCCTCCACGAAATAGACCGAAAGCAAGATGACGACGAAAAAGAAATTCAAGAAGACGAGCTTGTAGGGAACGAGATGGGCGATGGTGGGAACGCCCACCAGGATCACTAGTGCAAGCATCTGCTCAGAATTTTTGAGCAGGTAATTTTTTAAATTTTTCATGAATCCATTGTCCTCTGCTTTGGAAGAAGCACGTTCTGTGCCGAAACCTGAGAACAATCGGTCGAGTCTACCTAACACATTGATTATAAGTTACTTACTCTGATTCTGGAGGGTGAGCTCCTGAAAACTCTTCGAGTGATTGGTCAACAGCGGTTTACGTTGATGGTGTTTGAGAGGATCACCGAAGCGTTCGAGGACCCCTGGGCAGAAGGGTGGGCTTCAAGTCTAGCCCGGATTATGCATAAATTCTCTACTGCAGCGAAGAAAATCATCCGTCGTGCTGTGCGCACCGCCCGCGTTGCACGACCCGCAAGCGGGTGCCCCCGCCCTAGTCAGGTCGGCGCTTTCTTCGCTTCGTGACAAGAACCTATGCATACTCCGGGCTAGAAGAAGTAAGTGCCTTCTGAGGAAGAGCTAAACGAAAAGACATGCACGTAGCCGCCTGGGAACTCTTCGCTTCTCGAATAGTTTACGTCAAGGGTGATTTTGGCTTGACCACGAACACGATGGATTCGGATGTCTCTTGCTCTGACTTGGAAACCCCTGGTCTTACCCAACTTCCTCACCCGGTTCACAATCTCGCCGTTGTCCCATCCCTTTCGGGTGGCGGTCCCGGCAAGGTCGAGCAGATCTTCATCAAAGGCGTCCTGCTGCGTGTACACGGGAACGATTCGGTAGGATAGGTAACCGAAAACGGCTATGAACAGGACCAGCACCAGGTAGCCAATGCGAATCTTTCCGCACTCTTTGGATACGACGGTGTTTCCCTCAAGATTTCGCAGTGTCATGGAGCACCTTCAGTGTTTCCCCGACTGCGGGTACACCTATAAGTTACCAAAATCTCCATTGTCTCTACAATCTAAGCGACCAAGTCGGTGAGGGTTTGGGTTAGAGCAGGCAAGGCGGGTTATCGCCAAGAGTCGGACTAGAGGAGCATCTGGAGCGTTCCTTGGCGTTGACATGCAACAAGGGGCGGCGTATAGTCAAGCGGGCATTATCAGTGAGAGACCTCTTCAGGTTGTTGCTAAAAGCAAGGTGAGAGATGTGGAAGGTCTTTATTAGTTTACCTCTCGCTTGGTTGACTTTTCTAAGCTGATCCCACACTACCAGGGCACAAAACTTTCAGGGTTATAGGAGATCATGGATATCAAACGGCGCGTAGGAGGATTTTGAGTGTTGCCGATGAAGGAAAGATTAGAAAGTACCGCGGAGAAATACGAGGGCATGAAGGAACTCATCACCCTGGGGAGGGAGAAGGGCTATCTCCTTTACGATGAGGTGAATAGTGTCCTTCCCGATCACATCAGTTCCTCGAAGGATCTGGACAGTATTTTTTCCCTTTTCGGCGATGCAGGGATCGAGGTTATCGATTCTGAGAAAGTACTGGAAGTGGGCAAGCAAAAAACCCGCTCCCAAGAGCCAGAAGGGGAAAGGGAACGCAGGCCTGATCCTGCTGTGGAGAGCTTGGAGAAGACAGACGATCCGGTTCGGATGTATCTGAGAGAAATGGGCACGGTGCCTCTTTTGACCTGGCCTGGTGAAGTTGAGATTGCCAAGAGAATGGAAACGGGGAAGAAAAGTGTCCTGAAAGCGTTGTCTCATTCGCCGATCGTGGTGAGGAGCATTGCAGAGTATGGCGACCAGCTTCGCAAGAACACTCTACGGATCAAAAGCCTGGTTAAATTTAGCGAGGACGAAGTCACTGATGAGATCCTCACGAAGCGGCGTAGATTGGTCTTAAGGCGCATTAATCAAATCACTGGGCTGGAAAAGGAATCCGTCAAAGTAAGAAAACGATTACGTAGAGCCAAGAAGAGCGGTAAAACCTATAAGAAGCTGCTCTCTCAACTGGCTCGCTATCAGATCCCCATGGCCCGGATCATCCTTGATCTGAAGTTGACCGCTGAGATTTTTCAGGGTTTTGTGGGTGTGATCGAGCGCAACGTGGATCGGATTGTCACACTGGAGAGAGAAACCAAGCAACTGAAGAAATTAAAGGTGTCTTCATTGAAGCTCGATGAGGCCAAAAAGGTAAAACTGCGCCTTCGGGTCATTGACAAGGAGATGAAGGAAATCGAAGACAAGGTCTTGTTGTCTCCAGCCGAGCTCAAGAGAACCCTGGCAGCCATCAAGCAGGGAGAGTTGGAAGCGGAAATAGCAAAAAAGGAGTTGGTGGAGGCCAACCTTCGATTGGTGGTCTCGATTACCAAAAAATACTTCAACCGGGGATTGCAGTTTCTCGATCTGATCCAGGAGGGAAATATCGGATTGATGAAGGCTGTCGATAAGTTTGAATACCAAAGGGGCTATAAATTTTCCACTTATGCCACCTGGTGGATTCGTCAGGCCATCACACGAGCCATTGCTGATCAGGCACGGACGATCCGGATTCCGGTACATATGATCGAAGCCATCAATAAGTTGATTCGGACCTCACGCGCTTTGGTTCACGAGTATGGCCGAGAGCCCACTGCCGATGAGATTGCTCAGGAGGTGGATCTCCCCGTAAGCAAGGTACGCAAGATTCTCAAAATTGCTCAGCAACCGATCTCACTGGAGACTCCAGTCGGAGAAGAAGAGGACAGCCACCTGGGTGATTTTATCGAGGACTCAGGCGCTCTCTCCCCTGACGAAGCCGTGATCAATATCAACATGAAGGATCACACGGCAGCTGTCCTGGAGACTCTGACCCCTCGCGAGGAGGAGATCATTCGCATGCGATTCGGCATCGGGGTTGGCAACGAACACACTCTCGAGGAGGTCGGGCAAAGGTTCTCTCTCACCCGCGAGAGGATTCGCCAAATTGAAGCAAAGGCACTGCGAAAACTGCGATGTCCTTCAAGCCATGATGCCCGATTCGCCTAGCCCTGCCTAGTTTTCAGCTGGGCCGTTTGTTCTTAGGGATGTTTTGACCTTCTTTGCCCCAGGAGCATACTCAATGTCGTGTAAGGAGCAGAACTTCGTTCCCTCTGCATCTTCGTATAGAACGCGGGCTTCCAGATAGACTGGATTCCTACCATCCGTGTCCTTTATTTTCTCTTCCAAGATGCGGACGAAGTCGTGCCGTAGCAGTCCTGCGCTCTGGTTATTGTGGTAAATCTCGGCTTGGACCGACTTGTTTTCCCCTTGGGTTACTTCAGAGATTGGAGGGAACTTCGCTACAAATTTCTTGTAAGAGATGTCCTGGATCTTAACTTTAAAAGCAGACCCACCAGAAACTCTTAGCTTCATTGATTTCTCTCTGGCCAACGGGGGTTCGTCACGGATATCGATCTCGTAGTGGATCACCACCTCAGGCCGAGCCATGGCTGGCTGGGCAGGGATAGGTCTTTCGATCTTCTTGCTTGCCTGAGTGCTTAGAGGGGAGGATGCGTTGGTCCGTTTCCAACCCATGAATTGCCAACCCATGAAGATGAAGGAGACAGTAGCGATAGCAAGTAAGATCAGTAAAACAGTCTCGTTCATCTCGATCCCCAGATACCTCATTTCGAATCTCTAGGAAGATTTCCGAAAAGGAGAAGAGGACCTGAAGAGAGGGTAAATGTTCGTCAGGTCCTAATTTCGATTAAGAAGAGCGTGGAATGACGCACCTCACAACAGCAGAAGTGTACCCAGACTAAGGCTCAGAGGGTGGTGATGACTGTCACGACACCCGGCTAGGTTCCGATTGCAAGGGCCGTTTCCTACCACACCAGTGTGAAGAGTAAGAAGAGCCAAAGCAGGCAGGCTAGGATGGAACCCAGTGGAATTCCTCCTGAGGTCCAGCGTGTTTCTTCATCGGTTTCATGTTGCATATATAGAGATGCGAAAAATCTCTGCAAAAGGGCTCAGGAGGGTAGAGCGGGAGTTGAGTACCTTAAACTCATCTTCTCATGAGTATAGTAGTATGGGTCAGGTGAAGAGGCCAGTCTCTTGATTTTCAGTATAAGCGTTCCAGTTTACGGCCACGCCGAGTTCCTGCCCCACACCCTGGAAAGCATCCGGTGCCAGCCCGTTAAGGTTGAGCTTGCCGTCCTGGATGCAACTCCTGATGACAGTGTTCAGAGAGTTCTTTCGACCTACACGGATATGATCGACTATGCGTACCACAGGCAGGATGATGGCCAGGCAGCTGCCATTCAGGAAGGATGGGACAAGACCTCTGGGGAAATCGTCTGCTGGCTTAACGCCGACGATTACTATTTTCCCGATGCGCTGGCTACGGTCAGAGAAGTGTTTCTCAATAAACCCGATATCGATGTCGTTTACGGCCACGCTGTCTATCTCTCTGCTGACGGTAACTTCCAGACTTATTTCCCCGCGATTAGCGAGAATATTACCTTGCTCAAGAGGGGATGCATTATTTGCCAGCCCTCATGCTTTGTGCGTCGAGAGGCCATGGAACGCATAAGTGGCTTGAACACCGCATTGCATTACACGATGGACTGGGATTTCTGGCTTCGTCTCTACCATGCGAACTGCTCTTTTTACTTTCTCAACGAGCTGATATCCGCCGTAAGAGTCTATCCAAACACCAAGACCTTGAGCGGATCTGCTGAACGTTATCGAGAGATCAAGGACATACTTCGAGCCAATGTAAGCTGGAAGCATCGCAAAATGTCCTTGCTGGGCTTCCGTTATTATGACCTGGTGAACCGCACAACCGGTTCGTTGGAGCGTCTGGTGCTCTATCCCATCCTCTCCGTGCTGGCGCGCCTGCATCGATGGCGAGCAAAAAGAAAAACGTTTCGTATCAGAGGACTGAAACCCTGGACGAATTTTGTCGAAGATGCCTGTGAGGTGAGTCTCCCTTGGTATTCCCAAGACGTTCCCAGGGACGTCACGGTCATGACCGACATGCCCGTGGAATTTTCATCCACCTTCGCGGGGAAATCAATTGCGCTTGAAACCTGTGGGACCCGCCAAACTATTTTCCTGGGACAGAAAATCAAGGCTTGCGTCTACCGGGCCAAACTCCAAGAGCACGCAGGGCAGGTGTTGTCGTTTCAGTTGCGGTCCTATAAAGGACCCTGGCGGTTACTTTCCCTGGAGGTCAGCTGAGCAGCTGTGCTCTTGTCCCATAATCCCGGCTAGGTGACGCCCGTCACCGCCCACCTTTTCCAAAACCCTAAGAATATCTGAGTAAATCATGAGAGTTTCATGGCATCGTCGCTGCCCCAAGTGTGGGGAAAGAAAAATCACGAAAAGACACCCTAAATATCACTGTGAGCTGTGCCTGATTTACTTCAATGGAATGAAATTCGGCTTCCGGTCCTTTGTCATCCGAATCGCATTCAGGCCCCGGTGATCCACTGGGACTCCTCCCACGGCTGCACGATTTCCATTGCCTTCCTCTCCTCCCGGTATTAGCATCAAGCCAATACCAACCCCATAAGGAGGACAGCAAAATGAAAAGTTTAATGGTCACACTGTTTTTAGTCGGAATGGTCCTGGCGACTCCAGCTCTGGCCGATGATGTGGAGGATGTGAAGGCGGCAGTGCACGAATTTTATGTCCTGCTCAACTCCACGGATGCGGCGGATGCAGAGGCTTACACCCAACTCTACGCGGCCAGAAACACCATCTTTGCTGCTGGTGGAGGGCTCCTTGGGAGAACCACTTCTCTTGAAGGACGCAAGGAAAGCTTTGAACGCAGGATTAGGGGCGGCCTCAGGAACAATTATAATCAGCCCCGGCATTCTGAGGTGGAGGTCTACGGCGGCATGTTTGCTGTTGAAACCTCTTATACGACGGGATCGTCCATCTCACCGGGGGGCACGGTCATCCCGCATCGAAACCGGGCCACGCGCATCTGGATGAAGCAGGGTGGCCAATGGAAGATCGTTCATCAGCATTACTCACCCATGCAGCCCTTGCACCTTGGGGAGTTAGACAGATAGTTCATTGCTAACCCCGAGACGACTCCTTGCCCTTCTGGCATTGTCTTGAGTAGCCTCAGGGCGTAACCTTGAGCACCATTGCACAAGGTCCTGGAGAAGCTAGGAGGCAAGACATGAAACGAAGTCCAATCTCTCGGCGGCAGTTCATACAAAGCACGGCGGCAGTCTCGTTGGCGTTTGCTACGCCCAAACTGGCCTGGGGGCAAACCTCGGCGGATGTCATTATCGTGGGCGCTGGAATGTCCGGTCTCAGTGCGGCGCTGGTTCTTCAGGACCAAGGGATCGATGTCCTGGTTTTGGAAGGAAAAAATCGGGTGGGTGGACGCGTCTACAGTATTGACAGCGTTCCGGACAGCCCGGAAGGTGGCGCCAACGCTATTGTAGGACCCAGACCGGTCGCTGCGGCCCGGCGGTTTGGGGTTGAGCTGATCGATCGGTCCAACCGCTCGCCGAGCAGCCGTAGGCGATTGCTGGTGTTGAACGGCAAAATTATCTCGCCCTCAGAATGGCCCGATTCGCCGCAGAATCCCTTTCCGAAAGACTCCAGAGAGAAGATGCCTTGGGCTTATGTTTCGCCCATCGTTGCGGCAAACAACCCGCTTAAAGCTTTGGGTGATTGGGTTGACCCCGCCCATGCATCGTATGACATCTCTGTTCACTCGTTTTTGGAGAAACAGGGGGTCAGCGACCGCATCATCCAACTTGCGGTGGATACGAATTGTCTTTACGGCACTTCGGCGCACGATGCCTCCGCGTTGATGCCTTTGCGAAACAGCGTGTGGGCGCAAAAACTTGGCGGCATCAATTTTGTGGGCAAGGGAGGCAATCAACGAATACCTGAAGGCATCGCCAGAAACCTCAAGCGCCAGGTGGCGTTGCGGAAAGCCGTCTCCGCTATTCGATCCGAAGGGGACGGCGTGGATGTCTATTGCTCTGATGGTGCTCAGTACCGGGCCCGCTTCGTGATTTGCTCTGTTCCCGTTCCTGTATTCCGCAATCTGCGGATTGAACCGGTGCTAACTGGCATCCAGGAGCAGGCGGTCAAGACGATGGACTACACTCTTAGCACCCAGGTTCATATAACGGCGAAGCGGCCGTTTTGGGAGGATGATGGTTTAGCGCCCTCCATGTGGACGGATGGTCCTGCCGGCATGGTCTCGGCCAGTCGCAATGCTGCAGGGGAAATCACCAGCCTTGCCGCCAGGGCAAGTGGATTCATGGCCCGGTACCTGGACCGCCTGGGGCCGGAAGGCGCAAAGGCTGCCGTAGTCAAATACATAGAGGGGTTCCGTCCCGCGGCAAAAGGGCAGCTCACGGCGCTGCATTTCCACTCCTGGGAGCTGGATCGATTTGCAGGCGGCGGAAATTACATGGTCTGGGGTCCTGGTGAAGTCACCGCTTTCCATGGAAAGCTGTGGGCACGGCACGGGCGCATTTCTTTTTGTGGACAGTACACCTCCCTCCTCGATCGAGGGATGGAGGGGGCTATGGCTTCAGGCGAGCGTGCTGCCTCTGAAGTCATCGAGCGGCTTTAGCCCCGGATGATAGGTCATCCTCCTCCAGGCGTAACATCAAGGCACGACCAACCAAGAGGGAGAAAAGTAAAATGAAGACATGGACAACATTGTTTGTGATCAGCATGTTTACGACAGTCGTCGCTCTGGCGGGTGACGTGGATGATGTGAGAGCAGCGGAGGATAATTACTATGCTGCAATGAACTCTGGGGATGCCCGTGGCTGGGCGCAAAGCCGGTTGTCGGAAGAATCCACCCGTTTCGGCCCGGGTGGATCACTGCTTGAGGTCTTCGGTTCTCTTGAAGAACAGGAAAAAAATCGAAAAGCCGAATTTGATGCCGGGCTCAAGTACAATCTACGCGCACGGCATCGAGACATCAGAGTTTACGGCAACACTGCTGTCGTCACCTTGTACGGGGTGGGAGCCGTT
>Ga0209987_10002111_pt1 | contig 10974 bp, 8 predicted proteins | sample N074metaG_FD_182134 | JGI IMG/M metagenome (GOLD analysis project Ga0209987, IMG submission 182134) | Deep subsurface microbial communities from Kermadec Trench to uncover new lineages of life (NeLLi) - N074 metaG (SPAdes) (version 2) | ecosystem: Environmental > Aquatic > Marine > Ocean trench... | reverse complement strand
ATATTTCGAAAACGAAGGCACGGTAGCAGGCGTTGTCGGTTGGGGAAACACGCCGTTCGGAGTTAACGATACTTTCGTCGATTCATCATTCAGCGAAGATGACTCGATATTCAAAGTGAATGTCACCTGGACGGTGACTGATGACGCCATGGTCTATGCGACCTGGTCAGAAGGCTATCGATCCGGCGGCATAAATCGGGACCCTGGGAACCTACCACCCGGCTCTGCGTTGTGGACCCCGGACACCATGACCAATTACGAAATCGGCTGGAAAACAACCTTGGCGGATGGGCGCGTGCGCTTTAATGGCGCGGCCTATTTCATGGAGTGGGACAATATTCAATATACCGTTTACAACTTTAGTCTGTCGCCATGCTGCGGCAATGTGTACAACCTCTCCACTGCAGAGATCACGGGATTAGAGTTTGATCTTACTGCCTTGCTTTCCGAGGGCTTGACGTTAACTTTCGCCGGAGCCTACAACGATGCGGAAACCACCGATGACTTTGTCCTACCCGGTGGGCTGCTTTCTGTACCCAGTGGATCGCCGTTACCGAACGTGCCGGAATTCAAGGGTACCGTGTTCGCGCGCTATGAATTCGACCTGACGTCGAGCCTCCCTGCTTATGCGCAGTTAAGCTGGAGTTATACGGGCAGTTCGGAGAGCGAAATAATTCCGGCGAGCTCTTTTGCGCAAGACTCTTACAGTATTGGAAACTTGAGAGCCGGCATTAATAAAGGTAGCTGGGGCGTGGATCTGTTTGTCAACAATGTGGGCGACGAAGTTGCCGACATATATATCCATCCGAGGGCCTACGAGCTTACAACCGTTACCAATCGTCCTCGTACCTTTGGTGTGAAATATTGGGCGCGATTTGAATAAGTGGTTTTCAATGAAATCTAAGGGGTGACTTTTGTCACCCCTTTTTTTGTGTCCACGGATGGACGGTATGCCGCGAGCGCAGGGATGCGCAGGAGCGGCGATGTCCACGGATGGATGGGTAAAAAGTTCGCCGGAAAATGGATTATCATATGAAGATTGTTCAGCTAACTCGTCAACAATAATCGGCAAGCGAAAAATAATGCGCGCAACTCCCAATCTAAATTCCGGCGATATTAAGACGGCGATCCAGCATGCTATGGGACTACTCAGCAAGGGTGAATCCCAATTAGCCAGGGAACAGGCACAAGAGATACTGCGGCACTACCCGGATGAGGTTAACAGCCTGTTCGTGGTGGCAGCAGCAGTTCGGGCCGAAGGTGACAAGGCGGAGGCGTTGCAACGATTGGAGAAACTGGTTCAGCGCGCGCCGGATTTCGCCCTGGCCCAGCAAGAGCTTGGTTTCGCGTATGCCGAGACGGGACAAGTAATGGCTGCCATTGAGGCGCTGCAGCGCGCAGTAGCCATTGAGCCCAAGCTGCCGGCCAGTTGGAAATTGATGGGGGAATTGTTTCTCGTCGATGAGGACGAGAATTCCGCCGCCGAGGCATTTAATCAATCTATGCTGGCCTCGTCCGTGGATCCCGATCTGATCCACGCAATTAAGCTTTTTACGTCAGGTAGGACCGGGCAGGCAGAGCAGTGCTGTCGAGATTTTCTAAAACAAAACCCGACCAATATCATCGCAATCTGTCTGTTGGCAGAAATAGGCATGAAGGTCGGCGTTTATGCCGACGCGGATAAATTACTTAAGCGCTGCCTTGAGTTGGCACCGGACTTCAGTATGGCGAGGTTAAGTTATGCCCGGGTACTGGAAAAACGGGAAAAGCTCGATCAGGCGTTAGCACAGGTAGACGTGCTGTTGGAAGCAGAGCCCGAGAAATTCACTTTGTTAGTTCTGCGAGGCGCGATTCTTGCCAAGATGGGGGACTACGAGCAGGCATTGCCATTATACGAATATCTGGTATCCCATTATCCCGCGCGTGCCAAAATTTCAATGGTTTATGGTCATGCCCTGAAAACCGTCGGCCAGCAGCAGAAGGCCATCGAAGCTTACCGCCAGGCAATCAGCCTGCAGCCGGGCTTTGGTGATGCCTGGTGGAGCCTGGGCAATCTAAAAACCTTTCGGTTCGAAGATGACGATATTGATGCAATGCGGACGGAGATCAGCAAGAGCACTTGCAGCCAGGAAGATTTTCTTAATCTCTGCTTCGCCTTGGGTAAGGCCTTGGAAGGCCGAGAGCAGTATGACGAATCATTTCATTACTATCAGCAAGGCAACAGCATCAAGGTAAAAGTGTCAGGGTACAAGGCCGATGATACAAAGCAAAGTGTGCAACGACTAAAAGCGGTGTGTCGAAAAGAATTTTTTTCGGCCGCTGAGGGGCAAGGATATCAATCCCCCGATCCGATATTTATTGTCGGATTGCCCCGCTCGGGTTCGACTTTGCTTGAACAAATATTGGCCAGCCATTCCCAGGTGGACGGCACTAAGGAGCTGGCCTTTATTCTTGCTACCGTTAGGCGATTAGGGGGCAAGAAAAACGTATCCGAGGAATCACGCTACCCGGAGATCCTAACTGAATTGAGTGCCAGTCAGCTCAATGACTTAGGGCAAGAGTATATAGACCGAAGTCGCATTCAAAGAGAGACAGCGCCGTTTTTTGTCGACAAAATGCCCAACAATTTTCTGCATGTCGGCTTGATCCATCTGATACTTCCCAATGCAAAGATCATCGATGCGCGCCGGCATCCGATGGCGGCCTGTTTCAGCTGCTTTACGCAGCACTTTGCCGCCGGGCAGGCCTTTACTTATGGGCTCGCCAATACTGGTCGTTATTATCACGACTATGTCGAACTGATGGATCACTGGGACGAAGTTTTACCCGATAAAGTTTTACGGGTGCAATATGAGGACGTCGTTTCAGATACCGAAGCACAAGTGAGGCGGCTGCTCGACTATTGTGATTTGCCGTTCGAAGAAAGTTGTCTGCAGTTTTACGAGACTGAACGCGCGGTCAGGACAGCAAGCTCGGAACAGGTTCGTCAGCCCATTTACAGCGGCGCGTTAGAGCATTGGCGGAAATACGAGAAGTATCTCGACGAATTGAAGGTCAGCCTCGGGCCGATACTGGATCGCTACCCAATCTGAGCCGCGTGACCAAATTGTTACGTGAGCACGACGATTAACTACCTTTACCCGCCGCGTTAAATCCCATGTAATTTCAGGTCCATTTATCGATCTGCGGGCACCCCAGCCATGCTCGACATTGCCGTCGAACCCAGCAAATTGTTTCGCCAGGCCCTTGGGACCTTTGCGACCGGGGTTACTGTGGTCACTGCGATCGATGAGCAAGGCCGCCCACGGGGTTTTACGGCCAACTCATTCACATCGGTGTCGTTAGACCCTCCTTTGATCCTGGTCTGTATTGCGAGCGGTTCGGCCGGGCATGCCGTGTTCACGAACAGCAATACTTTTTGCGTCAACGTACTTGCCGAAGATCAGCAGAATCTTTCAACGCTGTTCGCCTCACCTGGCGATGACCGGTTTTCCGAGATTGAGTGGCGCCCAGGCAAAAATGGCAACCCGATCATTGACGGTGCAATTACCAATTTCGAGTGCGACCGACACAATATCGTCGATGCCGGCGACCACATCATTCTCATCGGCCAAGTCAGCAGTTACGAAGCCAGCGGCCGCAGCCCTCTGATCTATTGCAGTGGTTCTTACGTTGAATTCAGTTTGATGCAAAAAGCGATGGAAGTGCCGGGCAGCGGAATAACGACGCGAATTTCCGCACTCATCAATTGCGACGGACAAGTTCCGATGCATCGCGCACGCGCGACCGGAAAATTGTCTCTGCCCGCGGCGGCGAAAGTTGGTAGCGCCGCCGAACCGGAGTCGTTGGCCGGCAAGCTCGCGGCCAACGGATTGCCCGTGGCGATGCCTTTTATTTATGCCGTGTACAGAGACGTCACTTCGAGGACGCACAACGTTGTTTATCGCGGCTCCGCTGACCGCGTCGACACCGACGAACTAAGAGATTTCGAGTTTGTTTCCCTGGATGATATTCCGTGGGACGACCTCGTCGACGACGCGTTGCGGCAGCTACTGCACCGTTATCTTGAAGAATACGAACGTGACGCCTTCGGCGTTTATGTTGGCGATACCGAGCAAGGCAGAGTGCACGCGCTCAACACCGCCAATTGAGAATTGAAAAAGAGGAGACCCGGAATGAAGTTCGGCTATTTCTGCAACATGAGCAACTGGTCGCATAAGCCGTATCACGTGCTGATTGACGAAGTGCGCGATATTGGCATCTACTGTGACGGTGCTGGCTGGGATTCGATCTGGTTTACCGAGCACCACCTTAATCACGAGGGCATGGATGCATGCCCAAATCCGCTGATGTTTGGTGCTGACATTGCCGCACGTACCCAGCAGATTCGCATCGGTCAGGCCGCCAATATCATTCCGTTCTGGAACCCGCTGCGTGTGGCTGAGGACATCGCCGTACTCGATCATATGTCGAAAGGACGAGTCGAGGTTGGCTTGGGCCGAGGAGTTTACGGGCGCGAGGCCATCCATATGAACCCAGAGGCCGACCTCAAAGACCAGGCGAAGAATTTTCGATTGTTCAACGAGTCGCTCGACATCATGAAGAAAGCCTGGACCGAAGAGTTATTCGACCATGAAGGCGAGTTCTACAAGTATCCGGCGGACTTCACCTGGCAACATGACATGAGCCCCCCCAGTGCGGATTTCATGGACCTCGAAACCAACAAGCTGACAAAGATCGGACTCGTGCCGCGCCCGTATCAACAACCACACCCACCGTTGTGGCAGGTCGTCGACGGGCATCGCTCGATCGACTGGGCCGGACGAAACGGGCTCAACTGCATCATGTGGATACCGACGGTCAAGGCACTCAAAGAGCGCTTCGAGGTCTATCAGACAGCCCGCTCCGAAACAGAGGGGCGTGATGTGCCACTGGGTGAGGGTATTTCACTGGTACGCGACATGTTCGTCGCCGACTCGATGGATGAAGCGCGCGAGCTCGCCGCCGAAGGCATCCTCACTTACATCCGCTGGATCGCACACTGGCGCGGCCTCGGCAACCACATGGATCCGGGTGAAGAATTACCCGAGACGCCGAGTAAGCTCGACCTGCTTGATTACGACTTCCTGCACCCGCGGAACCTGTTGTTCGGCACACCCGACTACGTGGCCGAAAAAATTGACGAGCTGCAGAGCGAACTAAACCTGCAACACTTGCAGGTCTGGTCGAATTTCCCGGGCATGGATCACGACGTCGTCATGAAGAGTATCCGCATGTTCAGCGAACAGGTGATGCCGCGCTTTATGAAAAAAGCCGCCTGAGCGATACGGTTAGCATCGATGTCTGCGACTGCCTACGATGTCCACGGTGACGGTGCGCCTGTCATCCTGATTCACGGGCTCGGCCTCAACCGCGCGATGTGGCAATGGCAGCTGCCCGCTTTAGAGACGAAGTTTCAGGTTGTCTGTTACGACTTGCTCGGCCACGGCGACAGCCCGAAACCGGCAGGGCCTTATACGATGCAGCAGATGGTCGCCCAACTTGACGATCTAATGATCGATCTGGACATTCCGCGCGCTGCGTTGGTCGGTTTTTCATTGGGTGGACTGATCAACAGGGCGTTTGCACTCGAACACCCGGACAAGACCACGGCGCTCGTTATTCTGAATTCCGCGCACGCCCGAACAGCTGCGCAACGAGACAGTATTGAACTGCGAGTGCGGCAGGCCAGGGAGTCCGGCCCGGCAGCAACCGTCGACGCGGCGCTTGAGCGCTGGTTCAGCGAAGAATTCGCCAGCCGCAAGCCGCAGGTACTTGAACAGGTTCGGCGGTGGGTTATTGCCAACGACGCCAGCGTGTACCCCGACCTGTACCGGCTGCTGGCTGAGGGCGACAAAGGTCTCGAGACCGAAATTTCCGCAATTGATTGCCCGACGCTGATCGTGACGGGCGAAGAAGACCATGGCAATTCGCCCGAGATGACACGACAGATGGCAGCCCTGATGCCGAATGCTCGTGCCGAAATTCTGCCCGGACTGCGCCATATGGCGCTGGTCGAGGACCCTGCGACTATCAATGGATTGCTCGTAGAGTTTCTGCAGCGCAAACTGTCATCAGCAAACAGCTAGAAGGCATGCCGCATGGAGAACAATAATGTCCGACGCTAAACAAATTATCGGCACCCCAATCGTCATCAACGGTCGGCAGTTGTCACTGTCACGCGCCGTTCGTGCCGGCGATACGATCTATCTGACCGGGCAGATTCCTATGCAGGACGGCAAGCCAATGACGGACGGTAGCATCGAGGAACAGACGCGTAACTGCCTGGAGCGGATTCGCGGAACACTGCGCCTGGCCGGCTGCGAAATGTCGAACATTGTGAAGACGACGGTGTGGCTCAAAGATCGCGCCGACTTTCCGGGTTTCGACGCAGCCTACGGTGAGTTCTTCGAATCGGACCCGCCGGCGCGAACCGGCTTACTCAACGATTTTCTCGTCGATATCAAAGTCGAGATCGAATGCATTGCCTATGCGGGTAATTGATGCCGCTCTGACAACAGGACAAGAAAATGGCAAAGCTCAAGCAATACCAGATGTACGTCGACGGCCAATGGGTCGATGCCGAGGGCGGCAAGACGTTCGAGAGCGTTAATCCGGCAACCGGTGAGATGTGGGCCGAGATTCCGGCTGCGAGTGAAGCCGACGTCGATCGCGCCGTCCAGGCCGCACATCGTGCGTTCACCGAAGGGCCCTGGAGCACGATGCTGCCCACCGAACGAGGCGTTCTGCTTCGGAAGCTCGCCGACGTCATGAAGGAGCACTCGGAGGAGCTCGGCAAAATCGAAACGACTGACACCGGTAAGTTGTTGTCGGAGACCCGTTGGCAGGCTGCCTATCTGTCCACTTACTACCATTACTTCGCTGGGCTAGCCGACAAGGTGCACGGCGATACCCTGCCCATCGACAAGCCGAACATGTGGGCCATGACCATCCGCGAACCCCTCGGTGTCGTCGCGGCTGTCGTGCCCTGGAACTCGCAGTTGTTCCTGGTCGCTGTGAAGATTGCGCCCGCACTGGCCGCTGGCAACACCGTGGTACTGAAAGCTTCCGAGCATGCCTCCGCGGCGATGCTCGAGTTTGGCAAGGTCTTCGAGCAAGCCGGTTTTCCAGCGGGCGTACTCAACATCGTCTCGGGTTTCGGTGAACCCTGCGGCTCCGCGCTAACGTCGCACCCGCTCGTCGATCGCATCAGTTTTACAGGTGGCTTGCAGTCCGCACAGCACATTATTCGAAACTCGGCCAAGAATTTCGCCGAGGTCTCGCTCGAACTGGGCGGCAAGTCTCCGGTGATCGTTTTTGACGACGTGGAAATTGACAACGTAGTTAATGGCATTTTGCTCAGCATTTTCAGTGCCACCGGCCAAAGTTGCGTCGCCGGCTCGCGCTTGATTGTGCAGGAGGACATTTATGACGACCTGATCGCCAAGCTCGCAGAACGCACCGCGCAAATACGCATCGGCGATCCGCTGGATGCCAATTCGCAAATGGGCCCATTGGCGACGCTTGATCAGCTCGAGCGTATCGAGAGTGCAGTTGCACACGCGCTCGACAACGGCGCGACGCTGATTCACGGCGGCAAGCAACCGGAAGGACTCGGCGACGGCTGGTACTACGAACCCACAATCGTGGCTTGTCCCAGTCAGGATCTGAAAATTGTTCGCGAAGAGATGTTCGGGCCAGTCTTAAGCGTTCTGAAATTCAAGGACGAAGCCGAGGCCATTCGTCTCGCCAATGACACACGCTTTGGCCTGGCGTCCGGCGTTTTCACGCGCGACATCGGGCGCGCTTTGCGAGTAACGAAAGCACTGCGCGCCGGCATCGTCTGGGTCAACACCTATCGTGTTGTCTCTCCGATGGCACCATTTGGCGGCTACAAGGACAGTGGCCACGGCCGCGAGTCGGGATTCGAGGCCATTTACGATTACACGCGGGTCAAGACAGTCTGGCTGAACACCTCGCCGGACCCGATCGACGATCCATTTCGCATGCAATAGGACACAAATGAAGTGAATAGAAACGTCATCATTACCTGCGCCGTCACCGGCGCCGCTAACGCCTGGGCAAAACATCCGGATTTGCCAGTCTCCACGGAACAGATCGCCGACGCGGTCATCAGCGCCGCGAAAGCCGGCGCGGCCGTTGCACACATCCACGTTCGCGATCCAAAGACTGGCGAGGGTTCGCGCGATGTCGACCTGTTCGCCGATGTCGTCGAACGCGTACGCAGCAGCGATACCGATGTCATTATCAATCTCACAGCCGGCATGGGTGGCGCCTGGTTTCCGAGCGAGGGCGCGGATCCGAGCCAGCCCGGTCCGGGCACCGACATGGTTGGGCCTGAGGAACGTCTCGCACATGTCGATCGGCTTCGCCCGGACATCTGCAGCATGGACTGCGGCACAATGAATTTCGGCGATAGTGAGATCTACGTTAGTACGCCCGCGTATTTGCGGACACAAGCAAAGTTGCTGCAGGAATGGGGCGTCAAGCCGGAACTGGAAGTGTTCGATCTCGGACACGTCCGCCTGGCGCGACAGCTAATCGCCGAGGAGTTGATCGACGCACCACCGCTATTTCAGATTTGCCTCGGCATCCCCTGGGGCGCTGAAGCCGACGCCAACAGCATGATTGCGATGCGCAATGCGCTTCCACCCGGTGCCAACTGGGCCGGCTTCGGTATCGGCCGCATGGAGATGCCAATGGTGGCGCAAGCGATGTTGCTCGGCGGCAATGTTCGTGTCGGACTCGAGGACAACCTGTACCTGGATAAAGGCGTGCTCGCGTCTAATGCGGACCTGGTTACCCGTGCGCGAGAAGTAATCCAGCGTCTCGGCGGCAAAGTCGTAACACCCGATGAAGCGCGCAACACGTTGGGTTTGAAGTCCGCTTGAAACAGCCACGCGTCGACCGACTGTTATTCATTGCCGCATCGTCCGCGGCAATCGCGGCCATTATTCCGCTGGGCCTGTTTCCGGAACAATCGGGGCAATTCATCTCGGCGTTGTACGGCTGGATTGCCTCGAATATCGGTGTGCTCTACCAGCTCTTCGGCTTTGGCGTAATCGGCTTCCTGTTGTGGCTGTCTTTCAGTCACTACGGGAAAATCCGGCTCGGTGGCGAAGAAGACAAGCCTGACTATTCCTTGTTCTCCTGGATCGGGATGTTGTTTTGCGCCGGCACAGGCGCTTCCCTGCTCGTCTGGTCGGGTGTCGAGTGGGCTTACTACATCGACTCGCCGCCGCTAGGTGCCGAACCGCGCTCCGTGGCAGCCATCGAGTGGGCATCGGCGTACGGTCCGTTTCACTGGGGCGTGACCGCGTGGGCGATTTATGCCCTGCCGACGATTGCCATCGCCTACCAGTTTTACGTCAAGCGCGTGCCGCACTTGCGTGCCAGCACATCGCTGCACTCGATACTTGGTCCGCGCGGCGAAAACAGCATTCTCGGCCGTTTTGTCGACCTGGCCGCAATGATCGCCTTGCTCGGTGGCGCCGGCACTTCGCTCGGTGTCATCGCGCCAACCATCGCCGCCAGCGTTGCCGAACTGTTGAACATGGACTCTTCATTCACGCTCGAATTCGTCGTCATGTCAGTTTGCATTACGCTGTTCGGCGGCAGCGTTTATCTCGGCCTGGACAAAGGTATTCGCCGTCTTTCCGACCTCAACGTCTACCTGATGCTCGGTCTTCTGCTGTTCGTGTTAGTAACAGGCCCGACTCTGTTTATTGTCAAAGCTTCGCTCAACACGCTCGGTGTCATGACACAGAATTTTGTACGCATGATGACCTGGACAGATCCCGTTGCCCAGAGCGGCTTCGTCGAAGCGTGGTCCATCTTTTACTGGGCCTGGTGGGTTGCATTCGCATTGCCGATCGGCGTCTTCGTCACGCGCATTTCACGGGGCAGAACGATTCGCCAGGTTATTCTCGGCATGCTCACGTTCGGCAGCGCCGGTTGCTGGTTGTTTTACTTCATACTCGGCAGCTATTCATTATCGCTCGAGCTAGACGGGGTTTTGTCGGTAACCGGAGTCCTGCACGAAAACGGCATGTACGTGGCCGTGGTCAGTGTGATTTCCACATTGCCGTGGAGCAGCTTCGCACTGGCATTGTTCGTCGTCGTCAGTGCCATTTCCGTTGCAACCACCTATGACTCAGCGTCCTACACCCTGGCATCGACTGCCACGATGGAAATCAAGGAAGGCGAGAATCCGGCTCGCTGGCATCGCGTTTTCTGGGCATTCATCCTCGGGCTGCTGCCGCTGTTCATGATGTTCGTTGGTGGCCTGGATATTATTCGCTCGGCTGTGCTCGTTGCGTCATTGCCGATGCTCGGCGTCAGTATCGCGATCGTGTTTGCGTTGATGAAGTCGCTGCGCGAACACGAGTCGATGTAATGATATTTCGCGCTACTCTGCTTCAGTTGTGTGCTCGCTGGTTTCCTCGACTATCCAGTCAATAAAATGTTGTACCCGTGGTGACGGTGACGCCGCCGCGGGCAAGACGACGTAGACTGCCAGAATCTGGTTCTCGACGGACTTCAATGGTCGAATCAGCCGGCCATCGTCAACATAGTCGTCTATCAATCCACTGAACCCAAGAGCGACGCCTTCGCCCTGCATTACCAGACGAATGACATTGTCGTAGGAGTTAAAGCCAAGCAAATTAAGTGACTCGGGCACGCGAACATTGTGCTCGTCGAGCCACCACCACCAGTCCTCACTCGCATGGGGTGCGCCGTCGAGATTGACTAACGTATGGTTCACGAGGTCCGCCGGTTTCTGCAATTTCGGCGCCGTCTCCAGGTACTCAGGCGTGCAGACCGGAAACGACTGAACATCGAACAGATGAATTGTTTCGAATCCTGGCCAGTTACCATCGCCGTAGCGCAGTGCGATATCAACGTCACCGGCAA
>Ga0209987_10002109_pt1 | contig 10979 bp, 9 predicted proteins | sample N074metaG_FD_182134 | JGI IMG/M metagenome (GOLD analysis project Ga0209987, IMG submission 182134) | Deep subsurface microbial communities from Kermadec Trench to uncover new lineages of life (NeLLi) - N074 metaG (SPAdes) (version 2) | ecosystem: Environmental > Aquatic > Marine > Ocean trench... | reverse complement strand
TTCATTAGAGCAGGGCCCGGATTATTATTGCTCAATAGTAACAAACGTTGATTGTTTTTCGAGCGGAGATAAACGCGGTAAATCGTGCTCCCAATCCGGATGACCTGGACGCCATCGAAAAAGCGAGCAATCGGTAAAATAACTCCATTGCGCCGAAGATCCTGTATTTACTGCTATTGTTCTGCCAGCACCTGGTCACCCCATCAGGCAAAGCGAGCGTTTATAATTTCCTGGTTCCAGCGTTATCTTCTCCCCGGCTTCGTTTTTCAATCCATGATCATTGCCGGCGGCTATGGCACGGGCCGGGAGCTGGTTGAGTTTTTTCTCAAATACGGCCCGGTCGGCGGCTTGCTTGGCATGTTGTTGCCGGCGATGCTCCTGATGAGCATTTTTTGCGCCATTGCCTTTGAGTTGGCGCGGCTTACCAAGAGCTATGACTACCGGACGTTCCTGAAACAGCTGCTTGGCCGTTTCTGGTTTCTGTACGAAATTGCCTACCTGACTGCGATCATCCTGATTCTGGCCGTGGTCGGGGCGGCGGCCGGCGCGCTGCTGGCCGAAACCTTTGGCCTGTCAGGGAACATTGGAACGATTGGTCTCCTGGCGGTTATCGCATTCCTGGTCTTCAAGGGAACCGGGGTGATTGAGGGCTTCCTGTCGATCTGGTCGTTCGTTTTGTACGCCGTTTACATCGCTGTCTTCGTTCTCAGCCTTGTACATTTCGGACCTGTAATCAGAGAAAGCCTTTCATCCGCACCGGCCGTTGAAGGCTGGTTTTCATCGGGCTTCCGCTATGGCGCGTTGCAGTTGTCGCTGGTTCCAGCCATGTTGTTTGCGACGACACATATCAAGGAGCGCCGCGAGGCTCTAATCGCTGGTGTATTGGCCGGACCCATCGCGATACTGCCGGGCATACTGTTTTTCCTGGCGATGCTCGGCCAGTATCCAGCAGTGCTGGACCAGGCGGTACCGGCTAACTACGTTCTTGGTCTGCTGGGATCCCCGGCATTGCAGGTCACATTTCAGGTTGTCCTGATTGGTACCTTCGTTGAGACCGGCACCGGCATTATTCATGCGCTTAACGAACGCCTTGCAACCACATTTAATTCACTGAACAAGTCGATGCCAGACTTCGTGCGCCCTATGATTGCGACGGCACTATTAATCGTTGCACTGATACTTTCCCGGTTTGGAATAGTCGATCTTATCGCTACCGGGTACAACGCGTTGTCGTTGGTATTTATCGTCGTGCTGGTTGTGCCCTTGCTGACAATAGGCCTTTGGAAAATTACGCGAAAGTAACAAGCGTTCTTCCTGTTACCTTGCCATCGACGAAGGCCTGAAAAGCCTCGGGCAGATCATCGAACGCGATCGTGGTGCCGGCAATCTCGTCCAGGTGCCGCGGCGCGAGATCGCCGCTAAGCCGGTCCCAGATCTGCAGCCGCAAGTCACGCGGCGTATCAACCGAATTAATGCCAAGAAGATTTACCGCCCGCAGAATAAACGGCAGAACCGTCGTGTTCAGCTCATGCGATTGAGCCAGCCCTATGCTTGCGATATTGCCGCCGTAGCCAACGGTGCGAATTAACCACGCCAGCGTATCGCCACCAAGGTTGTCGATTGCACCAGCCCATTGCGTCTTTTCCATTGGTCGCGTACCGAGCTCGATATCGCCGCGCACTAAAACCTGTCGAGCGCCAATACTCTGTAGATAGTCTGCCCGGTCCGATTTGCCCGTAACAGCAACCACCTCGTAGCCGCGCCCGTCCAGCATGTCGATTGCCAAACCGCCAACGCCGCCTGTTGCGCCGGTCACAACAACCGGACCGTCCTCCGGCTTCTGGCCGTTTTGCTCCATGCGGTGGATCGCCAGCGCTGCGGTGTATCCTGCCGTGCCGATCTGCATGGCTTGCGCTGCAGTCATGCCCTCCGGTATCGGCACTACGGAATCACCTGCAATCCTTGCGTATTCGGCGTAACCGCCGTCGACCGTTTCGCTGAGACCACAACCATTGACCAGCACGGCGTCACCCTCGGTGAATCGTTCGTCATCCGAGCTAACAACGCTACCGGCGAGATCGATTCCGCCATTCAGCGGAAACTTTCGCAGGATTCTTCCCGCACCGGTTGCCGCAAGCGCGTCTTTATAATTTATCGTCGAGTGGCTGACTTTGATTACGACGTCGCCTTGGGTCAGCTCATCAATATCCATGGTGCAAAAATCTGCAACAATTTTTTTGTCTTGCTGGTCTATGCGATAAGCGCGAAATTTTTTCATTGGTATTCCTTCAGGCCGCGTTCGATGCGTGTCTGTCCAGCCACACCTCGAGGCCCATTGTGTTCAGGTTGATATCAAAGTCGAGAATGTCGTGAACCGCCTCCGGGCCACCTTCGAAACCATGGGTCTGCAGGCGCAGCAAAAAATAGTCGTACATGCCGTGCTTGATGGCTTCCGTGCGATGACGATCATTTGCATGACCAGATGCAAGCCAGGCATAAAACTCGATTCCATGATGCATGTCATCGGCAAGCCTCGGCAAGTCCGTCACGCGACTGTAGTGGGTCAAATAAACTTGTTCAGGCTCATAGCCCATGATGCGGTCGACTGACTTGTGCGCCTCCACCGGGTCGAAGTCGATCGGCGTGGAAGTCGGGAATATAAATGCGCCTTTTTGCGTGTCGAGTTCCCGGTACGAAACGCCGAAACTGTCGCCCGTGAACACGCCCTTTGATGCCGGGTCCCACAAGCAGTAGTGATGGCGTGCGTGACCTTCAGTGAAAAAGCACTGAAATGATCTGCCGGCGAGCTCAAACTCCTGCCGGTCGTCGACAACGAGTAATCTTTTTTCGGGTATCGGTGTCACACCCCCATACACTTTGTCGAAGCGCTCCTGCCCGTATACAGCAATGGTGCCATCAATCAGTTTTTGCGGTTCGCACAAATGGCTGGCGCCACGCGGATGGACTATGGCTTTGGCATTTGGCAAGTGTGTGAGCAATTCGCCGGCGCCGCCCGCATGGTCAAGGTGCACATGCGTCAGGAACACGAAATCGACATCGGCAACATCAATGTTTTTCTGCGCCAGCGCATCCAGCAACAGCGGCACGCTGTTGCTGGTACCGGTGTCAACAAAGGCGGCTCGGCCCGATTCAACAATCAGGTGGCTAGCGTCCAGAGCGGGGCGAACGTAATCGGTGTCGATCGCGGCGATGCCGTGATCGAGATCCGTAATTTCAGCGTTCACTTTTGGCACATGCCAGCCGCCCTGATCCTAGTCTTTGGTCGAGGGCGTGGTCAGGCCATCCTGTGAGGAGTAATAACGAGTCACCGCCTCTACATCATCTTCCGACAGCGTCGCTACGAACGCAGACATGACCGTGCCGCTACGCGTTCCCTCTTTATACTGTTTTAGCGCGGCCTTCAGATAGTCCTGGTGTTGTCCGGACAGGGTCGGCGGTTGCGGCACAACGCCGACGCCGGCCTTGCCATGGCAAGCTACACAAGTCTCGGCGGCTTTGATGCCGGCGACAGATTCCATCGTGGTGCTGTCGGTTGCTGTACCAAAGCCTTCCAGCCAGGCGCCAACATTTTCAATGTCGCTGTCGGACAGGCTGCCGCCTTGTGCGGCCATGGTTGGATGTTTGCGGGTGCCATCACGATAGGCTCGCAGGGCGCTCTCGATATAGGCGCGCTTTTGGCCTGCCAGTCGTGGCACGTGGTAAGTCGGGTATACATTGTTGTATCCCTCGATACCGTGGCAGCCAAGGCAACTGTAGCCAATGGCAGCACCTTGCTCGGCATCCCCGTCAGCGTAGGCCGTCTGGGTCAGGATTACGCTGCCGGCAAGCAGCAATAGCGCGGTAATTTTCATGGGTTAAGTGTTCACTTATCGGAGATACTGGTCGATTCTGTCGAGCGTTGCAGGTACAACACTGTGTGGGCGCTATGGTAGTGGCAGACGCGCTCGATTTCTAGCACGATCGAACCGCAAGAGTCGGTTTTTGATAGGTGACGGGAGCAAGACGTGAAGAGATGGGTTGTGATTTTACTGGTGGTGTTGGCGGTATTGCTGCTGATTTCGCCCGGCATCGTCGGGCGAATGACAGAGCGCTCGCTCGAGAACAGCATCGAGCTCGCGCGAATCGAGTCTCCGGAAGTTACCATCAGCACCGAGCACTTTGATCGTGGCTGGTTCAGCTCGGTGGGCCGACATCGCATCGAGCTCAGTGACCGGAGTCAGTTTCCTGAATTGGCCAATTTTGTTGACCGGGCCGGTTACCCGGGCATGCCCGCACTAATCCTGGATTCGCGTATCGACCATGGGCTGGTGCCACTGGGATCACTGAACCGCGAAGATGGATCGCTGCAGCCCGGCCTGGCAAGTATGGTCTCCACGGTACAGCTTGATCCCGGTAACGGCGAGCTGATTGATCTGCCGGGCCGCATCAACAGCACCATAAGTCTGTCGGGAGCAACTCATGCGAATTTGCGGCTCGATAAGGGCAACTGGAGCGACGGCGATACGCGGATTGACTGGAAAGGCGCCGAACTCGAATTGACTCTTGACGCCACTGGGATAATGACAACGGCCGAGGGCTTCATTGACGCAATTCGATTTGCCGCAGGTAAGCACAAGGTTGAGTCGAGTCGCATCGATATAACGATGCATCAGGACAAGAGTGACTATGACTTCATGGTTGGCTCCATGAATATTCGCAGCGGTGGCGTTTCCGTATCGGACGACCTTGGCAACCAGGTCGGTTTTGCGTCCATGGACGTCAGCGTAACCAGCGATATAGAAAACGACAAAATAACGGGCAGCAGCCAAATCGCCCTGGCCGGCATCCTCACCCCGGGCTTCGGAACCATCGACATTGCGCTGGACCTGGCCTATAGCGGCTTTGACGCGGAGTCTTTTGTCGCTTTGTATTCAGCGCTGCAGGAGGAGGCGGCCCACGGCAATCCGGAAGATGCGTTTGCGGCAATCTATCCTGCAATGGATGCCGAGCTGCAGCAATTTCTATCCGTCGGTGGCGACATTCAGATCAACCACCTGAACCTGTCGTTGCCACTGGGTGACATTCAGACAGACTTTCATTTCACGCTGCCCGAATCAGGTCCCGGTGATGCCTTCTCCTGGCCGGGCCTGCTGTTGAAACTGAAGGCGTCCATAAACCTGCAGCTGCCTGTTTCACTTTTTCAGATGATTGAAACTTTACAACCCGAGGCCGGCGCCGCAGTTGCGATGGGAATTCTTGTTCTCGATGGCGACCAGTACAAGATGCAGCTTGAATATGCTCAGGGCCTTGCGACCATCAATGGAGTGCCAATGCCGGTACCGCTGCCTGGCTTCTAGCACACCATTACGGGTACGGCTGCCAACAACGCCTTTGTATAAGGATGCTGCGCTCTCGAGAATATCTCTTCGTTGCTTCCTTGCTCGCACACACGGCCCTCGTGCATCACGATGACCCGATCGCACATCTCGCGAACGACACCCAGATCATGCGTGATGATCATCAGGGACAGCCTCGATTTTTGCTGCTCTGCTTTCAGCAGTGCAATGATTTCACTTCGCACCGTTCCATCAAGAGCAGACAAGGCTTCATCGCAAATCAGCAAACCGGGCTTCAGCATCAGGGCCCTGGCGATGGCGACGCGTTGCGCCTGACCGCCCGATAGTTCGTGTGGATATCGATCGACCAGGTTCCAGGCCAGCCCCACACGTGCGAGCATTTCCGACACTCGTTTTGTCCTTACATCGGTACTCTCCGCCGGCGAATGAACCTTGAGCGGCTCGGCGACTATCTCGCCCACGCGCATTGCGGGGTTCAACGACGAAAGCGGTTCCTGAAACACCATTTGCAGTTGCCGGCGGACTGCTTTCGACCGCCTTGCCACATGCCCCGGCAGTGGCTCGCCAAGAAAAGTGACCGACCCGCTGGTTTCGGCAAGAAGGCCGGCAATCGCCCGCGCAAGACTCGTTTTTCCAGACCCCGACTCTCCGACGATGGCCAGCGACTCACCGGCCTCGATTGACAGGTCGACTGGTTGCACGGCGACGAATCTTCCGCCGCGCCGTCGATCGCGAAAGCTGACGCCGAGTTGTTTGACATCAAGCACCGTCTGCGTATCTTGGGCGCTTAAGCGTTGCGGTGCCTCGGCATCGATGCGCGAGACACTGGCCAGAAGCCGGATCGTGTGCGGATGTGCCGGATGACCGAAAACCTCCTTACAGCTGCCCTCTTCAACAAGGCAGCCTTGATCCATTACCAACAAACGCTCGCAGTTCTGCGAAATGACGGCCAGGTCGTGCGTAATCAGCAGCAACGCCGTATTGGATTCGCGGCGCAACTGGGCAAGCAGTGTCAAAATTTGTGCTTGAACTGTTACATCGAGCGCCGTGGTTGGCTCGTCCGCAACAATCAGGTCAGGCTCACCAATTAGCGCCGCGGCGATCAACACACGTTGTCGCATGCCACCGGAAAGCTGGTGTGGATAGGCATGATACTGGCGCTGTGGGTCCGGCAGCTGCACGCGCTCGAGCATCTCGATGCAAATTTGCTTCGCTTTTCCAGGCGCAACCAGACCATGCTCCAACAGAACGGCTTTGAGCTGATGTCCCACTTTCATATAGGGATTAAGCGCGGTCGCCGGATCCTGGAAAATCATCGAAACTTTGTGCGCACGCACCTTGCGCAGTGCTCGCGGACTTGCTCTGACAATTTCAGTGTCAGCAAGCATGATGCTGCCGTTAACCTTTGCGTTGCCCGGCAGCAAGCCCAGAATCGCCAGAGCCGTTTGGCTTTTGCCGGCACCGGACTCTCCGACGATTCCGACACTCTCCGCGCTGGCAATTGCAAAAGAAAGATCACGAACAGCTGGCTCTTCGCTATCCGGATAGGAAATAGTCAGTCCGCTCACCGTTAACAGGCTCATGCTTTAGCGCTCTTCGGATCGAACACATCACGCAGGCCGTCGCCCAGGAAGTTCAGACACAGCAACATGACGGCCAGAAATGACGCAGGGAAAAGCAGCATCCAGGGAGCGCGCTCCATCCGTGAGACGCCTTCGCTAACCAACGCACCCAGGGATGTTTGCGGCTCTTGCACGCCCAGGCCTAAGAAACTCAGGAACGACTCGAACAAGATTATCTGTGGAATGGTCAGCGTGACATAGACAATGACGATACCAAGCAGATTCGGCGCGATGTGCCGCGCAATAATCGCAAAATTTGAGACGCCGACCATGCGGGCCGCATCAACGAACGCCCGCTGTTTGAGGCTGATGGTTTGCCCGCGCACAATTCGCGCGGTATCAAGCCAGTTGATTGCGCCGATCGCGATAAACATGAGCGTCAGGCTCCGCTCGAAGACAACCATTAGCAGGATGACGAAAAAGATGAACGGCATCGCGTAGAGTGCGTCGACTGCACGCATCATAATTGCATCGATTTTGCCGCCGAAGTATCCGGCGATGGCGCCGTACGTAACGCCGATGACGAGGCTGACCATCGTTGCGACGATTGCTATGAGAAATGTTATTTGCGTGCCTTTCAGTGTACGTACAAACAGGTCGCGGCCAAGATCGTCCGTGCCAAACCAGTGGCCGCCACCGAGCGACGGCCCTTCGAAGTTCTGGTCGAACGAAATCTCCTCGACGCTGTATGGGCTCGCGATTGTGCCGACGATTGATAGCACGGCAATTGCCAGCAGCGCTAACAAACAGACCACCACAAGTCGATTGCCGAGAATCGCGTAGCGGGGTCGACGATTGCCGGACGAGGTCTTCATTGACGACGAGTCCTCGGGTCCAGATATCGGTATAACAGGTCCACGAACAAGTTCAGCGTAATGATTAATGCCGCATAGAAAATAACCAGACCAAGCACCAGCGTGTAATCGCGATTCAGTGCGCCGTTTACAAAGTGCTGTCCAAGGCCCGGAATTCCGAAAATCTGCTCAACCACAACGGATCCTGTCAGCACCGCAGCGATCGCCGGCCCCAGGTAGGACACCAGCGGCAACAAGGCTGGCTTCAATGCGTGGTGCCGAATGATCGACACGGTACTCAGTCCTTGCGCTCGCGCCGTCCGTATATAATCGCTTTCCAGTACCTCAATCATGCTGGCGCGAAACAGGCGCGCAAAATACGCAAGTTGTGGCAAGGCCAAAGCAATGACCGGCAACACGAAACGACCGGCACCGGTGCCGCCGCTAAAGCTTGCCGGCAACCAGCCCAGGTGCACTGCAAATAACAGAACCATTACTGGCGCGATGACAAACACCGGAATCGAGATGCCCGTCATCGCGAGACCGCTTAGCAAATGATCGATCGCAGTGTTGCGGCGCAACGCCGCTACCAGCCCGAAAAACACGCCCAGGGTGAGCGCCGTGATTAATGCGTACGCACCCAGCAAAAAAGATACCGGGAAACTGGCGAAGATGATTTCCGAAACGTCGTATTCAGAATGAGTATAGGACGGACCGAAATCACCACGCAGCACGCCCCGCAGATAACGCGCAAATTGTTGCGGCAAGGGCTCGTCAAGATGGTATGCCTGCAGAATGCTTTGTTCTACTTCCGGCAGCAGAACCCGCTCCGAATCAAACGGGCCACCGGGTGCTGCATGAACCAGCATGAAGGCTACAGCGATCACGACGAATAGAGTCGGTATCGCTCCCAGAATTCGCAGCAGTGCGAAACGCAGCATAGTCAGTCGTTGGTTTTCAGGCTGAGATGCTGACTGTAATGATAATCGAGCACATTGTCTTGCCAGCCGATGACGCGGCTGCTGACAAGATGTTTGCTGACGTAGAAATAGATTGGAATAACCGGGTGCTCCTCAAGCAGCCTGGTCTCCGCCTCCTCAAGATAAACCTGGCGGAATAACGGGTCCATCTGGGTGGCGGCACGCTCCAGCAACGAGTCGTAATCTTCATCGCTGAAGCCGGTAAGGTTTGAGGGGTTGCCACTCTTCATGATGTCCAGAAACGAGCTGGCGTCGTTGTAGTCGCCCGACCATGACGAGCGGAACACCTGCGTGACCTCTCGTGCCAGCATGTTCGCCAGCAACACGCGAAACTCTTCGTTGATCAACGTAGTTTCGACGCCCAGTACGTCACGCCACATTGCCTGGACTGCGAGCGCGATATTTTTATGCGTTTGCGATGTGTTGTATCGAATCTCGACCTGCAGCGGATTGCGCAAGCTGTAACCCGATTCCAGGTACAAGCGGCGCGCCGTCGCATGCCGGTCTGCCTTGCTTTGCGTTGAATAAGTGAACGTCATTGCATCGTAGTTGTTGACGCCTGGCGGCATCCAGCCATAGGCGGCTTGTTCGCCACGACCAATGACTTTGTCGACTATGGTCTCGCGATCGATCGCCATCGACAGGGCTTGCCGCAGTTTGCGGTTTCCCTTGAAAGGCGGCTTCGTCAGGTTCAGGCCGTAGTAATACACCTGCAGAAAAGGGGCGACGCGCAGCGCATCGGGCATTTCTTCGCGAAGCTTCGCAAACATTTGTGTTGATACGGTTTCTGTAATGTCCAGCTCTCCCGCGCGAAACCGGTTTACCTCCGCCGTTTCGTCAGGAGCAATAAAGTGCCGCACCCTGTCAATCGCCGTGTTTGCGTTGTTCCAATAGTGTTCATTGCGACTGAGTGAAATCACCGCGCCCATCGTTCTGTCGTCAAGTTTGTAAGCGCCATTGCTGATGAGATTACCGGCGCGCGCGAAAGCGGGGCCGTGTTCCTCAACAGAGGGTGGAAATACCGGATAGGTACTGTTGTGCGCCAGCAATTTTAGAAAATACGGAACTGACCGGGCCAGGCGAATCGTTAACTCGAAATCCGATTCCGCGTTAACGCCAAGACTGTCGACCGGCCCGCCTTTCTTGACGATGGCCTCTGCGTTCTCGATATCGATGAGATGCTGCGCATACGGTGCAGCGGTCTTTGGATTCACCAGGCGCCGAAAGCTGTAAACAAAATGCTCAGCGGTTACCGACTCGCCGTTTGACCAGCGAGCTTCCGGGCGCAGCCAGAACTTGTACTCGAGGCCATCGTCAGACACCTCCCAGCGCTCGGCGGCGGCGGCAACCAGCTCGCCGCTCGCAGAATAAGCGGTCAGGCCCTCGCCTAAGTCACGCAACACCGTAGCGGCCTGAGTACTCAATGCGGCATGTACGTCCAGCGTCTCCGGTTCCGGCCCCAACGACCTGTTCAGGACATTGGCGAATTCGCCATTGTCACCGCCCCCACAGCCCGAAATCAGTATGGCGCAGGCGAGGAAAGCCGCCGCAAACCGTTTCAAAGAGTGTGTCAGGTTGGCTCGAAAATGCTGCAATTGTGTATCCGGATGATTGCCTGGGGCCAGAATACCTGATCAGTCAGACAATTCCGCGGACCACATCACTCATTTGCTTGCTGCCTGGGCCGCTCGACGCGCTTCCGGTCCGCTATTGGTCGTTATGGAAGGCGGGAGCGGCGATTTCGAGCGCCGCTCCCGCAATTGCCGGGGTCTTATTTGTCCGCCACACCAACCAGAATGTCCTGGTTGGTAAATACCGGGAACACAAAGCGGTCATCTGTTGCCGCCTCGTCAAAAGTCAGGCCGAGACCGTCGTAGGTTCCGTTCATCGCGCCACAATTGGCAACATCAAGTTGCACGTCGTAGGCATTGAACAGGGCATCGATTATGCTGACCTGCCCGCTGAGTACGCAGGCGGTTGCGGTCTGACCCGAGATGACACCGGCGGCGTCAACCGTAAATGACGAAGTGGTGCCTAATATCGAGAGCGTGGTGTAGACCGCCTCTACCGTCGCCAGGTCGCTGCCCCGGTCGTAATCGGTGTCATAGCTTGTCGTAGTCGTGCTCGTTTGCCCCGCTGCGGTGAGGCTGAAGTCAAAGCTGACTCCCTCGCTGACCATGCCGCCGGTTATCGTCAGGTCGGCAACGGTTGAACCGTCTGCGAGCG
>Ga0209987_10002108_pt1 | contig 10980 bp, 8 predicted proteins | sample N074metaG_FD_182134 | JGI IMG/M metagenome (GOLD analysis project Ga0209987, IMG submission 182134) | Deep subsurface microbial communities from Kermadec Trench to uncover new lineages of life (NeLLi) - N074 metaG (SPAdes) (version 2) | ecosystem: Environmental > Aquatic > Marine > Ocean trench... | reverse complement strand
CAGTGATATCGCCATTGTTATCGCCATTGTTATTGTTATTGTTATTGTTGGAAGAGTCACTACAGGCGGTAATGGCAATGCCAGCTAGAACTACCAGTCCAAGTTTGAGCGTGTTATGCATAGGTTTACTCTGCGTTACTATTATTTTTGTGTGACCGGGTTCCGGCCTGGATCAATCATCCAGGACACAACATGCCAAAGAGGAGGTGCGCCAGCATAACCCATCCACAGCTAGTTGTATTTCCCTTCATAACTTTGTCTCTCCTGCTTAGAATTATGTTGTTGACGATTACATCGAGAGATAAGGTCCTTCAGATAGAAAGCTGAAGACTCCCGCCGCATTAGCAGTGGTTCATTACATTAATACCGTCAGTACCGTAAATAGGATTCAGCTCGCTCGGCCAATTCATCACCGAGTAAGCCCTTTTCAACCAGCTCGGACAAGGACGCCAGGAAGGTATCAATTCCCATCTCGTCAAGTAGGCCAAAGGGGCCCTTCACAAGCGACATCGATACCGTCCATGCGCGATCAATTTCGTAAGGCTCGGCAACGTTGTCTTTAGCAATAACAACAGCGTTTGCGATGAGAACGCATACCAGAGCCTGGTAGATCACGGACAAATCTGCCTGATCCTCAAGGAAATTACTTTGCTGGTACTGGGGCTGCGGGTAAGAATAGAAGCCCTCACCCGTTTTGACACCCAGGGTATTATTTTCAATATAGGGCGTGATGAAGCTGAGAACCTTGTCCTGTAAGTGAGCACGTCCGGGTTTTGGCATCTGCCAACTGTCGAATATAATATTCAAGCCGAAAAAATCCATCAAACCGAATGGGCCTATGGGCGCGTGCTGATGTAACATCCAGGCCCGGTCGACATCCTCGGGCGTGGCAAGGCGTTCAATGACCAGCACTTTTGCTATCGTCAAAAGCGGACCCAATATTGCGTTTAACACATAACCGGGGTTTTCCTTTTTTAGCACCAGAGGCATACCCTGAATACTGACAACATAGCGTTCAAGCACATCAATGGTATGAGCCGAGGTTCTGGGACCACCCACAATGTCTATCAACACGGACCCCAGATGCGAGTGCAGGGCGGCGAATCTTTCTCCATGCACCAGGACATCTTCTATTTGGGAAACCAGAAGGCTGGAAGTATTGGTGGTGATCAGTGTGCCGGCATTGCAAATCGCATCGAGATTGCGATGAACCTCGCGTTTTATCTCCAGTCGCTCCGATACGGATTCACTGACCAGCTCTGCATTGGCGGTAGCGGCGCCTAAATCGGGGCATACTGTGATACGAGCCAGCGCATCCGCTATTGCCTCCTCCGGAAAAAAACCCTCGCCGGCCAAATAACCTGCCATGCCATTCAGGCCCTGGGGGGCATTGCTTAGCGCCTCCTCCGAGACATCATAGATCACCGCCCGATAGCCCGCTACCGCTGCCATCAAGGCATTAAAGCAACCCATGGTTCCCGCGCCAATAAAACAAACCGTTTCGATTTCCGGTATCTTCATTTCAATCCACTTTTTGTATTACTGACTAGGTCGATTAACCTAACCCAGAGTTCGTGTCCAGCGCTCAGGCAAAGACAAGTTAGCGCTGCCTTTTGTTACCATCGCCGGTAAATATGCCAATATTGGTAGACCTTCCAGCGCGTTGACGATGTGATACTGCGTGGGGTTCTGCTCCCAGGTCAGGCGAGCCCAATCGATCTCCCCTTCACCTATCCAGACCTCGGTGAGTGTACTTTTTTGGGGAAACGTTACCAACTCGTTAACGGCAGGTTCGCCAAACCCACCTATTGCAGGTAGGAAGCGCCAAGCCATAGGATGGTCTTTTCCCTCTAGTGATTCTTGTCCGGCTGCAATATCTTCGGAAGGTACCGGCACAAGCTTGCTCATGGACATATCAAGAATCTTGTGTCCAAAATGACTGGCATTGCAGCGCCAGGTATTGTTTTTAATACTGTGCTCAGGAATATCAGCATAGATCTTTGGTATCCCCTGAAATTCACGGCCGACCAGAATGGGGTCCGTCAGGTTCTCCCAAATAACCAGAGAGTAGGTGCCGGTCAACTGCTCTTTCTCGCCTTTGTAAACGACTGAGGCGTTCACCCCAATCATGTTGTAGCCGTGTCCCGCCAGCCAATCGACTTGTTTGTTGCAGACATAGTAAACAGTGACAATGGCTTCTTCGCCCACTTCAAAGGGTTCGGGCAAGTATGCCGCCAGCTTTTCGCGATCCGTCAAGTATGACAGAGCCATTACCGTGCAATCGTGATAGATGCCGCTGGTTTTCTCACCGATATAAGTCGGGCCGAAATGTGCAGGCATCGCATAGCGTTGATTGGGATCCAATGTAAACATACTGTTCCTCGTTATGAATTGAAAATTGTCCATCACGGTTTGGTGTAAAGGTATAGAGAAATCAGAAGCCGACTCTACACATCCGGACCCATCCTATCTATTTTCCAAGCCCTTTCTTCCGGCAAGTTGCATTCTTACCTGCGCATGGTTATCTCGACCAAGTCGGAGGCGAGTATTGAAAACAAACGCAATCAAGGCGAGGCTAGTCGTCATCAACAAAGTAAACCAACCCAACGATTGCAAAACATCTACGTTGACACTGCCCGGAACCGAGCCTGGCTTCAGGCCAGCCAGATCAATAACAATGCCGGCCAATAAAGCCCCTGCACCCGTAGTTGATTTTTGCACAAAGGCACCTGCCGCAAACACTACACCCGCTTGCCGCTTGCCCGTTGCCAGTTCCTGCTCGTCTAGAATATCCGCGGCCAGCGAAACGGACAGAACCTGCATACCAACAATCATGAAAACACCGATACCGGTATTCAGTAGCAGTAGTGGATAGATTATCGCGTGACCGTTTTCAGGAAGAATGCCCAGCAGCCGCCCACCGAGAAACCAAATACCATTTAGCGCCAACGCCAGGCTAAAGGCGGCAAGTAATTTTGGCTTGTCAAAGCGTTGACCCAGATGATTAAGCAGGACAAACGCGGCAAGCGTGGCAACTGCGGTAGGAACAACCATCCCGGCCAATTGGTCACTGCGAAATTCCCAAAAATAGGTGCCAAGATACAACGCGAGTGTTGTATAAACACCGGCACTCATGCCGAATGCCAAATTAGCACCCATTGATATACGAAAGTTTCTATTTTCAAACGCCAACTGCACATCCTTAAGCGGATCGCGCCAGGAAAATTTCCGTACAGAGCTGGGAATGGGCAACTTCGGAATTAAGCTGCGCGTGCCCACAATACAAACCGCTGCGGTTACACCGGCCACAACAGCCGATAGCAGGCCATAATGCCAGTAGTTGTCTGCAAGCAATCGCCCGTCAACCCCGTCGGCGTCGGGTCCAAAGAAAAACACAAATCCAATCGCCGGCAAGGCCATTCCCGCCAACCAACCCATGGTGATTCTCGCTTTGGCAATGACCGTTCGTTCGTCGTAGTCGCTGGACAACTCGGCACCCATCGCGCTGTAGGGAATAAAGTAAATCGTTAAAAAAGTACGGAGAAGTATTGAAACCCCAAGCAACCAAATGAATATTCCCATTTGACCGAGCTGGTCCGGGGGAGAAAATAGCGCCAGAAAGAGCAGCGCAGTGGGAAAACCACCAGCAACTAACAGAGGGTGCCTGCGGCCCCATCGCGATCGAAAACTGTCTGACCAGCTTCCAACTACCGGATCTGATACCGCGTCCCAGGACAAGGCGATGAACATCGCCAGACCAGCCAGAGTGCCACTTAAACCGTGTACCTGGGTGTAATAGAACACGACAAAATTAACAAATGCCGCGTCTTTCACAGCGAATGGCATATTGCCAATCGCGTAAGTCCATTTCTCTTTTGCGGTTATGGTGTTTATGAGCGCTCACTCCCCTTGGAAACTTTTCGTCTATACCATGGCACTTCAGAGTAGCCTGCGGTGTCATGGTATTGATCAAAGATGCTTTAAACTCTAAGGAACTGACTCGACGAGGCCGGAAAATTGATACAGCAATCCAGCCGGTCTCTCGCCTTCGGCCCCCTAGAAAAAGAACGCTGCTTCCAGGCCGTAAATCATTGGGTTTATTGGCCGCCCAGATCGGCGAACACCGTCCACCAACGCACTCACTGAATAGTCATTGGCGTAGCTGACTTCATCAGTCAGGTTTTGGCCGTAGAGGGCGATTTCGTACTTTGCGCTAGCCGGTTGCCAGGAAATTCGTGCATTGAGCTGAGAGTAGCTGTCTACCGTCTCAATATCGTCATTGAAAACGGTCATATACTGCTCATCGATCCAACTGTAGTTGCCACTGAACACCAGCGCGCCATCGCCCACAGGCTGTGCATAGGTTGCGGCCAGGCTGAATTTATTGTTCGGAGTTCGGTTGAGCTCGTTGCCTTTAACGTTTCGGACGATGTTGGTCTTGTTGTCGGAGACAAAAAAGTCCTCCTGGTACTCAGAGTCGAGATAGGAGTAGTTGGCCAGCACAGTCAACTTATCCGTCGCTGCCCAGGTCGACTCAATCTCAAACCCGTATACGTCTGTATCTGAGGCATTGGCAAGCTTACTGGTTACGATTCCAGTATCGGGATCAAGGATACCGAGCTCCACCTGAATATCCTGGTAGTCGTAATAAAATATAGCGGTACTCACATACAGAACGTCGGCAATCGTGCCCTTGTAACCCAACTCGTATGAGATCAATTCCTCATTGTCGACAATTGATTCATTTTCGGGAGTTTCTGGATCGTCCTGCATGCCACCGAGGCGAAATCCACCCGACTTGTACCCAGTAGAAACCGTGCCGTAGACCATGTTGCTATCGTCGAAGTTATAACTTGCGTTCAGCCGCCAATCGACATTATCCCAGTCAGCCTTGTGATCGGCTTCCTTGTCACTGATGGCGTAGCCGGCGCGAAAGCAGCCAGCGGGTGTAGCATAGGGATCGCCACCTGCGATTAATTCTGGCAGGAAACTTTCACCGCAGAAGTCCAGAACCGAATCATAGAATATCTGCTGTTCCTCATGACCTTCCTTTTCATCCTCGCTGTACCGCAGCCCTGCCGATAAGGACAAGCTATCGGTGACAGCCCAGTCGAGCTGGCCATAAATTGCTTTTGATTCAACTTCCAAAACACCGGTTTGGTAGTAAAAGATTCCGTCGGGATTCTCGACTCCCGAGGCATTACTGGTCAAAAAGGGATTATTCGCATCGGTCAGCGTATAGGGTTGATCAAGTTCATTTTTGAGGTAGAACAAACCGACAACCCAATCCACCGCGCCATCACCATTTGAAATAAACTGAATCTCATGCTGGGTCGTGGTCTCCGCCTGGCCTATCGTTTCAATAAACGATGCGGGGCTTGCGGTGCCGTCAAAATCCTTTGCGCTATCCCAGCTATAATCCTGATAGCCATTCAACATGCGCACTGTCAGCAGGTCAAAGTCCATAGTGAGTGTTGAGTGATAGGTTTCCTGATCATTGACCGACACTTTACCCCTGAAATCAGAGCTGCGCTTGAATGGATCACTCTGGTCCGGCGCAACGGCTACGGGCGAAAAAAGTTCCGGGTTGATCACTATCTCGCCCAGTTTTGACGGTGCCCCAGGTTCGTTGCGATAGCCGTCCAGCTTCGCCAGTTCCAGCGTTTCATTTTCAAAGCCCGCGCTGAAATAGCGAAAGTTCCAGGCAATGTTGTCAGTGAAATCCACACTCAGCTGTGCCTCGACATAGTCATAATCAATTCCCCGAGGATCGGGGCCGGAAACATTCTCAGTGTAGCTGTCGGCGTTCACTTGTGAGTAGTGCACCAGATAGCCAACCTTTTCAGTAATCGGACCGCTGCTGGTGAGTGCCAGGGTAGTGGTGTTGTAATTTCCGGCCCTCGCTCGCGCAATATGTTCGAACTCATCGCCGGGCTTTTTGGATATCACATTGATCGCGCCACCGGTGGTATTGCGACCAAACAGGGTACCTTGCGGGCCACGCAGGACTTCGATGCGTTCAGCCAGGTCGACTGGAAGTGACAGCGCGGCTGCCTCGCTGCTATAGAAGCCGTTATTGTATACCCCAACACCCGGCTCGGTGCCGGTGCTGCTGGTTTCGCGACCAATGCCCCGAAGGTAAATGCGGTTACCCTCGCCACCACCAGCTGTTTCCTGATAGGACATGCTGGGCGTAAAATTGGCGACATCCTGTGCCGAATATATACCCAATTCTTTGATCATGTTTGCAGACAGCGCGGTAATGGCTATGGGAGTATCGCTCAGTGCCGTTTCGCGTTTTTGTGCTGTCACTATTATTTCTTCAAGCGTTCCTTGCGCAAACACCGAGCCGGCACTGAGGCTAGCCAATGCAGTAAAAATAATTTTTCGCGCCTGTCGATTTAGCTGATGCTTCATTTGAGTAACCCTCAAGTTAGATTTATTTTACGATATGGCCGAAGAAATACCATTAAACTTACTTAGAAGTAAGAATATATGCTATATTATTGCCTGTCAACAATTTTAACCGTTCGCCCAAGGGCCGAGAATATCCTTTATAATCATGCGCTATAAAGAATGAGGAACCGCGAATAACATGTCCCAAGCAGAAAAAACCCGTGCCAGTACCCCCGTAAAACGGACTCGCAAAACCCAAGAGCGAGCTGAGGCGACGCGAGCGAACTTAATTGAAGCGGGGAAATTGCTATTCTCTGAGCGAGGGTTTGACGCTGTTTCCGTACGTGACCTGGAGCAAGCAGCGGGCGTTAAACGCAATATACTGGCGTACCATTTTGAAGATAAAGACAACTTGTGGAAGGCTTCGGCCGATGCAATATTCGGCGTGATGAGCGCTGAGTTCGATCAGCGTCTTACAATTATGAAAGAGATATCAGGGCGCGAAGCACTCGCCTTTATCGTGCGATTTTACGTCCATTTTCACGCTCGACACCCCGAGCTCAGCAGACTAATGAGCCAGGAAGCGACCCGGCACACTTGGCGTATTCAATATCTTATCGACAATTACATTCGCCCATCAACACTGCAGATGGAAAAATTGGTACATGAAACCAAGGGTCTGGACAGGAAGGCTTTTATTCACTGGTACTACATAATGATCAGCAGTACTTCCACCATTTTCTCTTTCGCTGCGGAGTGCGAGGACCTGTTTGGCGTAGATCCCTGCGAGGAGAGCATGGTAGAAGGACATGCCGAGATGCTGGTTTCAATGCTACTGGAAGCTGGTTAGCACCCGTGGTGGTTTCGACAAGTTAACTGTCCCAGGCCCGAGAAAACTAGCCTCTGGCCTCAAGCAACTGCCCTACCCCATTTAGCCGAAAATTAACGACGTTTTGGGTTCTGACAAGTCTATCCTGCTCCTCAAAGGTCGCTTTTCTCCTCAAGAAAACACTTGCCATAATAACTGTGCGTATATACAGTTGTACCAGAAACCAATAACCCACACACGAGGTGACCTGTGGCCGTAGTAGCAATGTGGAAATGTGATCGGGATGATTCAATGTTTGATAATAAAAAAGATGCTGATGCCTATGACAAGATGTTAGAGCTGGCAGAAAATTTTAGCTCTCTGCTCAGCAAACAGATTGAAGGTATAAGCGAGCAAGATGCGGAAAATATTGGTCTGCTGCTATCGAAAAACAAAAACATATTGATAGCTGCCTGCAAGGGCAAGCCTGATTTATTATTGGATATTGGTAGTGAAGACCAGATGGAAGCATCGAATATTACTCCCCTGACCGCTAAGGCATAGCTGGGCGATTGGTACCCTATACTCTCATTGCCCCTTCCCACCCACCCTGAATACACTCCAGCGGCGCACTGGCAGGTTCGTCGTCAGAGTTCTGTGGCACGAGCTTGTCGCTTTCTCTTTAGAGTCAATCAATACCAGATAGTAGCGCCCTACTCGACGCGGTCGACGAAGCCGACGCGGGTGATGTCCCACAAGGCCTTGTGAGCTACATGGCTGACGTCGACCGCGTCAACTGCGGTGGGTATTAGGTGGGGTTTTATTCTCCCGGGGTATAGGCCCTTCGGGGCATGACTGTCACAATATGTCTGCCTGGGAAAATTTTTGAGATTTCATAAAGGCCTGATTACCTCAGTAACCCACCAAGCCCGGTTCGGCCCAGTCTTCGCGGTACCGAGGTAATACCGTATAATTCTCACTACAGCAGTAGCGGCAAGATCCCCTATATGTGGACAGTACAGCGTGAATATCTCGAACCGGTTGGTACATTGCGATTACGGTTCCTTGCCGGCGACGACTGTCTCAGCTATGAAGGCTTTCTACGCGCGCTGGAAAATGACGCGAGTTTCAGGGATGTCATTTTGGAGGAAATGCGGGCAGCGCCATTTATCGCTTTCCGCTGGGAAACGCCGCCGCTGACCGCCAACAATATCGACCAACACTTTGAATGCTTGTTGCACGACAGCCCAGACCTCGATGTACGAGCTGACCCCACAAATTTCGAGCCCTACTTTCAACCTGGTATCGAGGTTGTCAGCTTCAATAATCTGGGAGCTGATGCATTGTTGATCGTGCCTTGCCCGGTTTCCAAATCGGCCAATTACAGTCACATTGGATCTTTTCACCGCAGTGCACCACATTCGCAGCAACACGCATTCTGGATCGCAGTGGCCCAGGCTGTATTGGCGCGGGTTGACCCAAGGCCTCTATGGCTTAGTACTGCAGGGGGTGGCGTAGATTGGCTGCATATGCGACTGGACAGCCATCCTAAGTATTATCGACACTTACCGTGGCGAGATTGGATCCAGGAAAGTTGATTTGTTGGTGTCATGCCAGGTGGTATGACATGGCCAGGGACGAACTGCTAGCCGGCAGCGGAAACTTGAAAGTGCCCTACCTCAGGATTGGAGAAGGCCAGAGCTGGTTTCATTGGATGTATAATTTCAGGGATATTATTGGGTATCTGGAGGGGCGGTTTGTCGTGGGGTAGCATATTGAACTCGGCATGGTTCTGTCGCAGCCAACCCATTCATTAGAAAGTTGCCGGGGCCCATCCCAGCTTCGCGCGCTCTGCATCAATGTGGACATCCAGCCACTGCGTCATCTCAGCCAGCTTTTCCTTTCCCACAAGTGCCAATAGCACGGGATCACCACGTTGATGCCAGCCTATTTCGAATCCACGAAAAGCTGCATCCAGAGAACGCAGACCTGCGTCATGGTCTCCCAACAGCAATGCCATTTTGGCTTCCAGCAGATGATAACCGTGACGCATGCCATCCTTCTTGGCTTGTTCCAGAATACGTCGATGATTGGTCAAAATTATCATTGCTTCCTCGTTCCGATCCAGCCGCTGAAGAGCCAGCGCGCGATTGATTTGCAGATTACTTCCACTGCTCATGTTGGAAGCCAAATCTGTACTCGCCAGTCCATTGCGATAAAGCGAATCAAGTGTGGTCAGCGATTCAACATACTTTCCTTGGCGAAGCTGAATAATCGACAGATAATCTCGCACCCCAAAATCGAGTTTCTGAGCATCAGAGAGTTCGTCGTAAACAGATATAGCAGCCTTTTCTCCCAGGCAGTAAAGAGCCTGGGGAAACGCATTTTCCTTTGGGTCTGAACCCAGTTGCCACGGAGTCTCGCAATCCTTGAGCAACCGCCTGGTGTATGCCAAAAGATAACCAAACGCCCCTTCTCGCGCTGACAACGACTTATACGCCCGTGCCAAATCGCCAGTCACCAGATCACAAAATGCTCTAGCGGCGATCTGCCGTCTTGGGTAACGGTCCAGCGAGTCGAACAATGACTGAGTTACCGGTACCCAGCCACTGAAACAGGCACGCGCCACACGGTTGTTTAAAATAGCGGGATGCAGGGGATCCAATTGAAAGGCACGATCCAGTGCTTCGTTGCTTTCCTTCACCTGGCCCAATGCCTTCAAGGCGCCGGATCGCCACAAGTGGAATTCAGCAGTACCCGGGTTGATGGCAATCGCTCGATCAAGTGCCACCAAGCCGTCCTCATAGCGCGATTGCTCCATATACTCCAGGCCCCGTACCGCATGTGCCTCAGCCAGTTCCGGATCTAGAGCCAGGGCGCGGTTGATCAACTCGCCATTGCGTAAAAAAGTCTCCTCGCGGCCGAGGTTCCCATAGTTGGATTCAGACTGCAGGTGAATCGCCAGTCCCTGGCCAGACCAGGCCAGGGCAAAGTCGGGATCCAGGGAGGTCGCCAGCTCGAACAATTCCTGGGCATGCTGGATAGATGCCAGCGTGCGTTCGTGCAGTGCCTGGCGACCCCTCATGTACGCCTCATAGGCCTCGGTATTAGTGGTCGATGTGACTTGCCCAGTTTCGCCAGCTTCCAGGTGCACATGCAGGGCCGACATGATCTGCGCGGTAATATCGTCTTGCAGCGCGAACACGTCGCTCAGCTCACGATCGTAGGTCTCTGACCATAGGTGGTAACCAGTCTCAACATCGATAAGCTGGGCGGTTATACGCAGCCGCTTACCAGACTTGCGCAGGCTGCCTTCCAAAACTGTGTCGACGTTGAGAGCCTTACCAATCTCGCGAATATCAGCTTGTTGACCTTTGAAGGCGAATGACGAGGTACGCGCTGCCACTTTGAGATTACGCAGTCGAGCCAGAGCATTCAGTAGTTGCTCGGCAATGCCGTCTGAAAAGAATTCCTGTGCAGGGTCATCGCTCATATTGGCGAAGGGCAAAACCGCTATCGAGTCGTAGACCCGCACCGTGTCTGCTTCGGTTGCGAAAGCCACTGGCAGCTCAGACTGTGTAACCCGCTCTACGTCAGGTGTGCCCTGCTGGGAAGAGCGATCAACAAGCAGAAACCCCACAGCAATCAATACAGTCCAATAATGACAAAATCTATCTTGCGACCTGTGTTGTGCGTAATCTACTGTGACCGATCAATTTCTCGCTCCCGTTTTAGTCCCTCAGGAGTTAACTCAAATGCCCACGCAAGCAGCAAAG
>Ga0209987_10002107_pt1 | contig 10981 bp, 9 predicted proteins | sample N074metaG_FD_182134 | JGI IMG/M metagenome (GOLD analysis project Ga0209987, IMG submission 182134) | Deep subsurface microbial communities from Kermadec Trench to uncover new lineages of life (NeLLi) - N074 metaG (SPAdes) (version 2) | ecosystem: Environmental > Aquatic > Marine > Ocean trench... | reverse complement strand
CCCGGCGGACTCGGACTCGGCGGACTCGGACTCGGGGTCCCCGATATCCGGGGTCTTGGGGTCGCTGGCGGCGGAGTCCGTCATCGAAGGCGCCCGGCGTTATCGGCAATTCGGTAAGGTGGGAGGCTGAACCGGCGACCCGGACCAATCTCGTTACGGCTGCTTCCTTCCGGATCTGACCGGGTTGGCGAGCGACCCGTCCGCAGCCAACCTCCCGGCCCAACTATATCAGCTTTCCCACCCCCCAGGGCAAGGCCTCAGGGCAAAACCCCGGGGCAAGAAATGGTGGATTTCCGCAACCGGCCGGTCCGCTCCCGATTGCGCCCGACCCCATGGCTGTGCGACCTTCGGCGCCATGAACGAGGCAAGGCCGAAAGGCAACTTTTACAGCGGCATGCGCCTGGACCGGGCGGACCACCTGCGCCGGGACGGGGATTGGCTTACCGCGCGCCTGGCCGATCCGGCGAGCCGCTTCGTGCCGGTCTGGCGCGCGCGCAATCTGATCCGGAGCAACCAGGACCCGCGGGCGGTCTGGCTCGATGGCGCGGCGGCGCGCGCGCTCCAAACTCAGGCCAGCGAGACCGTGTTCCTGGGCCTAGCCGGCGAGGCCGCCTATTTCGCCCTCGATCTCTCGGCCATCGAGGATCCGGAAACCGCGCCTGAACTGGCCGATGGCGGCGCGCCGCTGGGCGTGTTTCTAGACCTGCGCGCGGTCGGGCCGTTGGTCGAACGCAGCGAGGGCGCGATCCTGGCCTACGCCCGCGGCCTGGTCCATTGGCACCAGCGGCACCGCTTCTGCGGAGTCTGCGGCGAGGCCACAACCAGCGCCCAGGGCGGCCACCTGCGCCGCTGCCGCGACGCGGACTGCGCAACCCAGCACTTTCCACGCACCGACCCGGCGGTGATCATGCTGATCCACGACGGCGAGCACTGCGTGCTCGGGCGCCAGCAGGTTTGGGCCAACGGCATGCACTCGACCCTCGCGGGCTTCGTCGAGCCCGGCGAGAGCCTGGAGGAAGCGGTCGCGCGCGAAGTCATGGAGGAGGTCGGCCTCGAACTCGACGAGATTCACTACCACTCCTCCCAGCCTTGGCCGTTTCCGGCCTCGCTGATGCTGGGCTTCCACGCGACCTGCCGCAACCGGCCGCTTCGGGTCAACGAGGACGAGTTGGCCGCCGCCGACTGGTACAGCCGCGACGCGCTCAAGGCCTCGCCGGAGGATGACAGCTTTCGCCTTCCGCGCCGGGACTCGATCGCGCGGCGCCTGATCGACGATTGGTTGGCGGAGGATTGAGCGTGGGCCGGCGCGGCATAAGCGGAAATCGCATGAAATCGCGATAAACCCCACCAGGGTTAAATTTTAACGCCTTTTGGCGCTGATTGCCGCGTCTGAACTTCGTTTCCCCAGATAGAGGCCGGGACGTACAGGTTACCGTCCGCGAGTTTTCGTGCGGTTCGAATCAGACCGGCTGAAATAAGCGTAAAACCGTCGTCCGACAGGTCGTACTCGGCCAGAACATCGATCGAGCCAGAGGGGTGCTCGATGATAATTGTTGCCGGGCTCGACGCAGGTCTTTCCAGCAGCCCGTCAGCGATTGTACCGGGCGTCAGGACGCAGGAGGCAAGGCATTGCGCGCCGGTTACAGCCATGCTCGGATGGGCCTGCCAAGGCGTGAAATAGCGCGCCGTGATGGTTCCGCCATCCCTGGCCGGTGCGAGCAGACCGAATTTCGGTATGACCGATTTAGATACCTCGCCCATGCCCATTTTTGCACCAGCTTCGATCCGAATCGTCTCGATCCGATTGAGGAGGTCTCGATTGGCGTCCAGTTCGTCTCGGCTTTCGTAACCTGTCAGGCCGAAATCCGCGGCCCGGGCCATCACCACTGGCATGGTTACGTCCATGCAGGTCACCTCGAGTCCGCCGATGGTGTCGCGAATATTGCCGGTCGGCAAGAAAGACCCCGTGACCGAGCCCACCACATCCATGAATTTCAGTGCCACCGGGGCCGCCGTTCCAGGCACGCCGTCGATCGCGGTCGCGCCCTCGTAGTCGACCAGACCTCCCGGCGTTTTGACGATCGCGACAATCCGTGCCCCGGTGTTGACGGCGTGGATCTTGATTTCGGTTTCGCCATCCCGTGCCGGGACCAACCCCATTTCAAGGGCGGCCGGCCCGACAGCGGACAGCATGTTGCCGCAGGTTGGCTTGAAATCGACCAGGCCGTCCTCGACACTGACCTGAGCGAAGAAATAATCGACGTCGGCCCAGCCATCGCTGCCTTTCGACAGCATGGCGACCTTGGTGGTCACGGACGCGCCACCGCCAATCCCGTCGATATTGAGCGGGTGGCCGGATCCCACCGCGGCAACCAGAACCTGGGCCAGTGTGCCGCGGTCCTCGGGCAGGTCGGTACGCCGGACATAGGGCCCCCGCGACGTACCGCCCCGCATGAAGAGATAGGGAATCGCCGTTTGTGTCATGACACCGTCCTCATGTCAGCGGCCAGGGTAAGGTGAACCAGGACTGAAGAAGCCCCGGCGGAAAATCCCGGTTCAAGACCCACGCCATGAAACACATGAAACCGATCCCGCAGCCGGTATAGAGCGATGCCTTCGGCCAGCTCAGCCCGGCGCGGGTCCCGATCGGGACGCTGCATGGCGATCGCCTGAGTTTATTGGCTGATTCTACGATTGAACAGCCGGTGCGCCGCCAATTTCACGAAGGGACGGCAGACCTCGACCCTCGCCAGACACACTTTTCGGGTCGGGCCGTCTTGCGGGCATGGAAGTCGAGTTTCAGGCGGCGGTCGAAATCGACCCGCAAAGGAGGCCTTCCGGAGTCACGCGACGCGCGAGGTGATCTTGAATCGGCTCGATGGTGCTACTTCATTGATTTTTCTAGAGGAATTGATTTAGTAAGTTATCTTACAGCCCATCCATCTGGGGAATCCGAGTTAAAAGATAATGTAGAAACAGCCGACCGCGCAGAGCGCCACGAGCGCCAGGCGCAGTAGAGTCGCCTCCAGCGCCGGATGCAGGCAGATCGACTTCTCCGTGGTCATCAGCAGGCCGAGCGAGATCAGCAGGCCCGAGAACACCACCATCTCGGTGGAGCGCAAGGAGAAGCCCAGGATCGCCAGCGGAATCCCCGTGTTTTCCAGGAACGCCGGCAGCAGCGGCAGCCCCAGGACCCGGCGGGTCTCCGGTCCCTCTATCGCCAGCTTCCATAGGAGCAAACTGTTGATCCCGAAATAAACGAACGCACAAAGCGTCACGAGAAGGGCGACTACGCCTGCTGCTACAACCAACATCCCCAAAGACCCCATCTAAAGTTTTTACTTGCCGCTTACAGTCAAGTATTAGCGGAAGTTATTAACCACAAACCACGCCAAAGCTACCCCAGACAGAATTGACGTATTTATTTATCGCTTATTTCTATTCTAAAATCTAGATTAATTTTTACGAAAATTGTATCAATATTAACAAACATGGTTAACGTCCAGCATGTGGATTGGCCGGCTAGCCACCCCGAAACCCGCGCTCACCGGGCCTTTGCGATCATCGGGGCGCCGCCGGGGGCAATGCGTACCAATCGGCCGCGCCGCGACCGAGGATCTATATCAATGAGATTTGATTTTAGCGGCGCCGGAACTGCGCACCGGAACTGCGCACCGGAACTGCGCACCGAGTTTGCTCAGCCCGCGCCTTCGACGCCGATCTGCCGAAACGGGTTGGCCGAATAGACGCCGAGGATCTTGACCTCGCGGGAGAAGAAGCCCAGCTCCTCGAGAGCGAGCCGCACCATGCGCTGGTCTGGGTGGCCTTCAACGTCGGCGTAGAACTGGGCCACGGTGAAGCTTGCGTCGATGATATAGCTTTCCAGTTTGGTGATGTTGACCCCGCAGGTCGCGAAGCCGCCCAGCGCCTTGTAGAGCGCCGCCGGCACGCTGCGCACCCGAAACACGAAGGTGGTGATCACCGGCCCCTCGGCCGGATCGGGATCGACCGGCTCCTTGGACATGATGATGAAGCGGGTGGTGTTGTGTTCGGTATCCTGAACATCGATCTCAAGGCTCTGGAGCCCGTAAATCTCACCCGCCAACTCGGTGGCCAGGGCCGCTTGGCTGATATCCCCGCGTTCGGCAATATCGGCGGCGGCGCCCGCCGTATCCGCGTGAAGGATAGGCTTGAATCCCGCCGCACGGATGTATTTCCGGCATTGGGAGAGCGCCTGTACGTGGCTGTGCACCTCCTTCACCGTGTCCATGGTGGCGCCTTCGAGCGCGAGCAGATGGTAATCCACTTTCTGGAAATGTTCGCCGATGATGTGCAGGCCGGAATCGGGCATCAGGTGATGGATATCGGCCACGCGCCCGGCGCTGGAGTTGTCGATGGGGATCATGGCGAGGCGCGCGCGTCCGTCGCCGACCGCCGCGAAAGCATCGTCGAAGGAGGCGCATGGCAAGGTCGTCATCTCGGGATAGAACGCGTGGCAGGCCACGTCTGAGTTGGCCCCCAGAGAACCCTGGAAGGAAATCGTATTGCTCGGATCAGCGGCCTTGGTCATGGCGTCGAAAGCTCTTTATGTCTCTGAATGGGGTCGTGAAAAAGCCCGGTCTCATACGTCCCGCGGAGCCAGGAACTCGCGGGCGCGTGCCAGGTCGGCGGGAGTATCGACGCCGAGCGGAACCGTGTCAACGAGCGCCGCGTCGATGCGCAGGCCTGCCTCGAGCGCGCGCAGTTGCTCCAAACGCTCGCGCCGCTCCAGACCCGAAGCGGGCAACGCCACGAAGCGTTCGAGCGCCGCGCGGCGATAGGCGTAGAGCCCGATATGGTGGTACAGCGGCTTGGCCGGATCGCCGCCGTCCCAGGGCACCGGCGCGCGGCTGAAATAGAGCGCGCGGGCGATAGCTGGCCGGTCTGGGCCACCTGCCCCCGCACTGGCCGCCCCCGCACTGGCCGCCCCCGTACTGGCCGCCCCCGCACTGCCCTCTCCAGCATCCGGGAAGGCGAGCGCGGCCTTGACCACGTTGGGGTCGGCGCGCTCGGCCGGATCGGTGATCTCGGCCACCAGGGTCGCAATATCGACCGCGGCATCGGCGAGCGGCGCGAGCACGGCGCGCAACGCTTCGGGCGCGATGGTCGGCAGATCGCCCTGCAGGTTGATCACCGCATCGTGGTGGCCTTCCGGGTCCAGCGTCTCGAGCGCCTCGAAAATCCGATCCGAACCCGAACCGTGATCCGGCCGCGTCAAGATCGCGCGCCCGCCCGCCGCCTCTACTGCCTTCGCGATTTCCGGTTCGGCGCAGGCCACCACCACCGGCCCCAACTCCGCCGCCATGGCCCGGCGCCAGACGTGGACGATCATCGGCAGGCCGTGAATATCCGCGAGCGGCTTGCCGGGCAGACGGTTTGCGGCCAGGCGAGCCGGGATTATGACGATGGGGGACCGGGGAAGGCTCATGAGAGGGACGTCTTATACCAAAGGCTGTTGATATCAGTCCGTTGTATCCAGCGCCCGCGCTATTGAACCACCCGGGGCGCGGAGCTATTGTCCCGCAGCAATTTCAGGGCTGCAAGGGTGCGAACATGAACTCCATCGAGTTCACCAAGATCGTCGGCGTGCTGTTGGCCGTGGCGCTGGTCGTCTCGCTGTCCAACTTCATCGCCAACCAGATCATTCCGCGGCACCATGACGAGGTCCGCGCCTACGTCGTGGCGGCGGCAGAGGCCGAGCCGGCGGAGGCCGCGGCAACGGAGGCCGCGACCGCCGAGGCGGCGCCCGGCGTGACCGCGTTGCTCGCCGCGGCCGATCCGGCCGCCGGCGGGAAGACGGTCAAAAAGTGCACCGCCTGCCACAGCCTGGACAAGGGCGGCAAAAACAAGATCGGACCCAACCTCTGGGATCTGGTCGACCGCCCGATCGCCTCGGTGGCGGGTTTTACCTATTCTCCGGCACTCCTGGGCAAGTCCGGCGAGTCCTGGAGCTATGACAATCTGGATGCCTTTCTGGCCAAACCCAAGGACTGGGCGCCGGGCACCAAGATGTCCTTCGCCGGGATCAAGAAATCGGAACGGCGCGCCGATCTGATCGCCCACCTGCGCGGCCTGAGCGACGACCCCGCCGCGTTGCCGGAATAAGCACCCGAGGCGCCGACCCGCCATCATGACCGAGACCGACCCGCGCGAGTCCTGCCCCGAGGCTTTCGTGACGCTCGCCGAGCGCCTGGCCGACGCGGCCGGAGAGATCGCGCGCCATTACTTCCGTGGCGCGATCGAGATCGAGCGCAAGGACGACGAGAGCCCGGTGACGGTGGCCGATCGCGAGGCCGAGACCGCCATGCGGGCGCTGATCGCGGAAAGCTACCCCGGCCACGGCGTGATCGGCGAGGAACATGGATCGGAGCATGCCGGGGCCGAATACGTCTGGGTACTCGACCCCATCGACGGCACCAAACGCTTCATTTCCGGACACGTTCAGTTCGGCGCCCTGGTCGCGCTGCTCCGGAACGGCGCCCCGATTCTCGGAGTGATCGACATGCCGGCCATGGGCGAGCGCTGGGTCGGCGCCGCCGGCCGGCCGACCATCCACCGAGACCGCGATGGCCCGCGCGAGGCGCGGGTCCGGCCCTGCGCGGACCTCGACCAGGCAACCCTGTTCGCGACCTCGCCCCACATGTTCCCCGGTGCCGACTTCGAGGCCTTCGAACGCGTGCGCGAGCGGGTCAAACTGCCGCTGTACGGCGGCGAGTGCTACGCCTACGGCCTGCTGGCGCTCGGCTTCGCCGACCTGACCATCGAGGCCACCATGGGTGTCTACGACTACCTGCCGCTGGTCGCGGTGGTGGCAGGCGCGGGCGGCACCATCACCGATTGGGCGGGGCGGCCGTTGGGGCTCGAATCCGATGGTCGGGTGCTGGCCGCGGGCGACGCGCGCACACACGCCGCCGCCATGGAACTGCTGAACGCCGAATAACCCGGGTTCACAACATCTTGACCGACGCCGGGCGAACGTGGTCTTGGAGAGGGGAATCGGCCATACTAAGCGCCGTTTAAGCCTGTTGCCGGAGGCCATGCGCCCCTTTCTCGCGGCCCTGATCGGGCTAATCATCGCGTCCACGTCACTGGCCCGGGCCGACGAACGGCCCGGCGAGCCGGATCACGTGCACAAATCCCACGCCATCGCCATGCACGGCGAGCCCAAGTACGGGCCCGACTTCACCCACTTCGACTACGTCAATCCGAACGCCCCCAAGGGCGGGACGATGCGCCTGGCCGAAAACGGCACCTTCGACAGCTTCAATCCCTATATTCCCAAGGGCAACGCCGGCACCGGTTGGGCGGTGGAGCGGTTGCTGGTCAGCAGTGGCGACGAGCCGTTCACCAAGTACGGCCTGATCGCCGAATCCATCGAATGGCCCCAGGACCGGTCTTGGGTGATTTTCACGCTTCGGCCCGAGGCGCGCTGGCACGACGGCAAGCCGATCACGGTCGACGACGTAATCTGGTCGTTCGAGACGCTCAAGACCAAGGGGCACCCCTTCTACCGCTTCTATTACAGCAGCGTCGCCAGCGCCGAACAGGTCGGCGAGCGACGGGTCAAGTTCACCTTCTCCGAGTCCGGCAATCGCGAGCTGCCGCTGATCGTCGGCGAACTCGCCGTGATGCCCAAGCACTACTGGGAAGCGGAGGGCCGGGACTTCGAGAAGACCACGTTGGAACCGCCGCTCGGCAGCGGACCCTACAAGGTGACCGATTTCGAGGCCGGCCGATACATCGTGGTCGAGCGGATCGACGACTATTGGGGCAAAGACCTGGCGGTCAATCGCGGCCAGGACAATTTCGACCGCATCCGCTACGACTATTTCCGCGACGATACGGTGATCCGGTTGGCGCTCAAATCCGGCGACATCGACTTCCGCAATGAGAATCAGGCCAAGGCCTGGTCGGTCGACTATAACGTGCCGCAGGTGCGCGACGGTTGGCTCAAAAAAATCGAGGTGCCGCACCAGCGGCCGACGGGCATGCAGGCCTTCGTCTTGAACGCGCGCCGGGCCAAATTCCAAGACCCCCGCGTACGCCGCGCGCTGACCTTCGCCTTCGACTTCGAGTGGACCAACCGAAACATCTTTTTCGACCAATACACGCGCACTGAAAGCTACTTCTCCAATTCCGAGTTGGCGGCTACCGGTCTGCCCGAGGGTGAGGAACTGGAAATCCTCGAGCGATACCGTGGGCAGATCCCCGACGAGGTGTTCACCACGCCCTATTGGGCGCCTTCGACCGACGGCATGGGCTGGCCGCGCGCGAATCTGGAACGCGCTTTCGAACTGTTCGCCGAGGCTGGATGGGTGGTCGAGGACATGATCTTGGTGAATGCAGAGACCAAGCAGCCCTTGACCTTCGAGATCCTCCTGGTCTCGCAGGCCTTCGAGCGCATCATGTTGCCCTTGGTGCGCAACCTGAAGCGCCTGGGCATCGATGCGCGGGTGCGCCTGGTCGACCAGTCCCAGTACATCAACCGGCTGCGGGCCTTCGATTTCGACATGATTATTGGAAGCTGGGGGCAATCTGAATCACCGGGCAACGAACAGCGCAGCTTCTGGAGCAGTGTCGCGGCGGATTCCAATGCATCGCGGAACTACGCCGGAATCAAAAACCCCGTCATCGACGATTTGATCGAACTGCTGATCATCGCGCCGACGCGTGAGTCCTTAGTCGCCCGGACCCGGGCGCTCGACCGGGTGCTGCTCTGGGGCCACTACATGATTCCCAACTGGCACTTGCGCAAGCAGCGCATCCTCTACTGGGACAAGTTCTCGCGGCCCGAACAGCCGGCCCGCTTCGGCACCTCGACCGACCTCTGGTGGTTCGACCCGGCCAAGGCGGCCAGGCTCGAGGCGCGGCGCCAGACCGAAGTGCCGAGCGCGGAGATCGAGGGCGGCGGTCCCGGCCTGACCGTGACCCTCGCCCTGCTCGCCGGTTTGCTGCTGGCCGGATTCTTCGTGTTCCGCCGCGCCTTGAACCGGCCGCGAGCGTGAGGCCCGATCGCACATGACTGCCTACATCGTCCGCCGCCTGCTGCTCATAATCCCAACGCTACTCGGCGTCATGGTGATCAATTTCTTCATCGTGCAGTTGGCGCCCGGTGGGCCGGTCGAACAGGCGATCGCGCAGTTGACTGGCGAAGGTTCGGCAATCACGGAGCGCATCACCCGCGGTGGCGGCGGCGATGCGGTAGGTACCGCCCAGACACAGGCATTTACCCGGGACGGCGCGACCAGCCGCTACCGCGGCGCCCAGGGACTGGACCCGGAGTTCATCAAGGAGCTCGAGAAACGTTTCGGCTTCGACAAGCCGATGCACGAACGTTTCGTCCAGATGATGGGCAACTACCTGACATTCGATTTCGGCGACAGTTTTTTCCGCGACCGACCGGTGATCGACCTGGTAATCGAAAAGATGCCGGTCTCGATCTCACTCGGCATCTGGACCACGCTCCTGGTTTACCTGATCTCGATCCCGCTCGGCATCGCCAAGGCGGTGCGAGACGGCAATCGCTTTGACGTCTGGACCAGCGGCGTCGTCATCGTCGGTAACGCCATTCCCGGCTTCCTGTTCGCGGTACTCCTGCTGGTGGTCTTTGCCGGCGGCAGCTATTTCGACTGGTTCCCCTTGCGCGGCCTCCAGAGCGAGGAGTACCTGGGTCGTAGCTTTGTCGATTGCGCCACCTCGCTGGAATGCGTCCGCGACTATCTCTGGCACCTGGTACTGCCGGTCACGGCCATGGTGATCGGCGGCTTCGCGACCCTCACAATGCTGACCAAGAACTCGTTTCTCGATCAGATCAACCAGCAATACGTGGTGACCGCGCGCTCCAAGGGACTTTCCGAGGTGCGCGTGCTCTACGGCCACGTGTTCCGCAACGCCATGCTGATCGTGATCGCCGGCTTCCCCAGCGCCTTCATATCGATCCTGTTCACCAGCTCGTTGCTGATCGAGATTATTTTCTCGCTCGACGGCCTCGGGCTGCTCGGCTTCGAGGCCACCTTCGCGCGCGACTATCCGATCATGTTCGGGACCCTGTTCTTCTTCTCCCTGCTCGGCCTGTTGATGGGGTTGATCGGCGATCTTATGTACACCGTGATCGACCCACGCATTGACTTCGAACGCGTCGGGGCGTGAGATGAGTCGGACGCCCCAAAGCCCACCCAAGGCCGACCGCTTTCTCGGCCGCCGTATCTCGCCTCTGACGCGCCGGCGGTTGCACAATTTCTGCGCCAATCGGCGCGGCTTCTGGTCGTTGTGGATTTTCCTGGCGATTCTCGTGGTCACACTGTTCGCCGAATTCGTCGCCAACGACAAACCGTTCCTGGTCTATTTCGACGGCGAGATTTACGCGCCGATCTTCACTGACTATCCGGAGACCGCTTTCGGCGGCACGTTCGAGACCGCGGCCGACTACCGCGACCCGGTCGTCGCCGCCAAAATCAACGCGCGTGGCTGGATGATCTGGCCGCTGGTGCGCTACCACCACCGAACCGTGGCGTGGAACCTACCGACGCCCGCCCCCTCGCCACCCAGCGCCGAGCACTGGCTGGGCACCGACGACCAGGCGCGGGACGTGGTGGCGCGGCTGATCTACGGCTTCCGCATCTCGGTTCTGTTTGGCTTCGTGCTGACCGTGGTCAGCGCCGCGATCGGGGTCAGCGCGGGCGCCATCCAGGGCTACTTCGGCGGCTGGATCGACCTATTGTTCCAGCGCTTCATCGAGATCTGGTCCGGGCTGCCGACGCTCTATTTGCTGATCATCCTGGCCAGCGTGGTCGAACCCAACTTCTGGTGGCTGCTCGGCCTCCTGCTGCTGTTCTCCTGGATGGGCTTCGTCGGCGTGGTGCGCGCCGAGTTCCTGCGCGCGCGCAACTTCGATTACGTGCGCGCGGCACGCGCGCTCGGGGTCAACGACCTGACCATCATC
>Ga0209987_10002104_pt1 | contig 10983 bp, 7 predicted proteins | sample N074metaG_FD_182134 | JGI IMG/M metagenome (GOLD analysis project Ga0209987, IMG submission 182134) | Deep subsurface microbial communities from Kermadec Trench to uncover new lineages of life (NeLLi) - N074 metaG (SPAdes) (version 2) | ecosystem: Environmental > Aquatic > Marine > Ocean trench... | reverse complement strand
GGTCCCCATCGGAGATGAACGCGACGGTCGCGCGACCGACTTGAGCTCGTTTCGCGCGGCGGTCGAGCGGGGAGGTATCGACGACTTCGCGCAGCGGTTCGCCATCAAGTCCAGCCAGGGAGCTCCAACCTCCGCCTCGCAGAAGGTTCGATACCGCGGACTCTGGTTCTACATCGACGACAGGGATCTCGACTCGAAGGCGGGCTTCAACGCGATCTATGACCTCTGGCAGCTCTCGATCAAGAGTCCGGCCGGCCAGAGTCAACCGGTGACGACGATTCAGGTCAATTGAGAGTTCTCATGCAAGTAACCGACTATTGCGGCAGAGTTTTGGGCACGCTGGGTGTCGTCCTCGGCCTCGTGTTCCTGTTCGGCTGTCAGCAGGTCCTTTCGCCGACGCCGAACCTGTATCTGCAGGGCGACACCGACTGGTTTGCCGACGTTCCTTCCGAGCTTCAGACGAGCACGGTCGACGTGCTGTATGTGACCGACCGAGCACAGAACCAGAAAGAAGGCAGACCGACCAGATACGGCTACAAGCGATCGGGATCGCTGGCGTGGGGGTCCAGTGCCGTCGAGCTTGGCAACGGACTGACATGGGACGAACTGGCCGCCCTCAGCCAGGTGCGAAAGCGCAGTCAGTCCGTGTCCGTGCGTTTACGCTCGACGACGGAGCTGGGCCGATTCCCGTCGGTCCCGATGCCGATGACCAGGGAGAGTGGCCGGTTGGTCGTTGCCTCCGAGTCACTGACCGCCCAGGAGATGGCAGCGCAAGCGCTCCGCGATGAGGTGCGGACGCGGCTGGCTGTGACACCGCTGAAGGAGGTGTTCATTCTGATTCACGGCGTGGGTAATTCGTTTGCCGACGCAGTAACCAGAACGGCCCAATGGCAGCACTACAGCCGCGGCCAGGGCGTATGGATCGCCTACACCTGGCCGGCCGGGCATTCCGGGCTGCTGGAGGGATACATCTACGACTTCGCATCAAGCCGGTTTACGGTCTATCACCTCAAGCAGCTCTATTGGGCGTTGGCGGCATGCCCGGATATCGAGCGGATCAACATCGTCGCGCACAGCCGGGGGACGGATACGGCCGCCACGGCCGTGCGGGAATTGTGCCTTGAGGCTCGCGCCCAAGGGACCACACGCAGCGCGCTCAAACTCGGCCACCTCGTGCTGCTGGCGTCGGATATGGACTGGGAGGTCGTGGGCCAGCGCGACGGCGGCGATCACGTCTTCGATATGATCGATCGGGTCACGGTCTACGCTTCGAAGAAGGACCAGGCGCTCGGCTTCTCAAACTGGCTGTGGGACAGCGCACGGCGGGCGGGACAGGTTCGTTACAGGGATCTCGATCCGAACCAGCAGCAGTTGCTGCTCACCGCCACCACCATCAACGCCATCGACGTTCGCGTTAACTCCGGGGGTCTCGGGCACAGCTACTTCTCGAATCCCGCCGTGGCTTCCGATCTGCTCCTGCTGCTCTTGGAAGACCGGCCACCCGGCGCGGAGCACGGACGACCGCTTGAGCAGGTCCAGCCCGGGTTCTGGGGTCTCGACAAAGGCTATCCGGCGACGGACGGGCGCTGAGCGACCCGCCATACGACCCGGTCCGGGATCTACAGCCCGTCGGGGCCGCGTGGAAACGGGTCGATTCCTTCTCGAATCGACTCGGAGAACTCCGGTCCGACGCCTGCTTCTATTGCCTTCGCGCTGATCGCGTACCGCTGCATGACTTCCTCGAACGGGGCATCCGTGGGCAGGTTCCCTCGCTCGTAGGCCAGCTCGGGGATGTACCCGTTCAGCAGCAGCTTCAGGCTGAATCGCACCGGTCGCTCTTGGACCTTGTTGAGGTGACCGAGCAGGCTTGTCGTGCAGTTGTGCTCAATGGTGGCGTAGTACGCGGGCTCGCGCCCCAGCTCATCGGCGCGCTTCAGAATATCGACGAGGAGAGCTCGCCGGTTCTCAGCAGGCATGGACATCGGAAAGAGGTAGGTGTCTTCGAGACGGGTGTTGGTGCGAAGCGCGATCAGGTCGCGCTCATCGCCCAGGATGTAGATCAATTCGAACTGCTTGAAGAAGGATCGGAGCGGGTCGTACTCTTCGCCAACCTCCTTCCGCGTCTCCACGGAGAGGGCGAGGTAATCGCCGTTCTCGAAGCCGAAGCTGAACATCGTGTGCGCGATGTCTCTCGGACCCCAATACGAGAAGTACAGGTCGACCGAACGGACCGTCGACAGGTCGTAGACCCGGCTCTCCCAGACCTCGTCGTAGTCGTGTTCTGACCGATACCGAAAGTTGCGCACATTGTTGATGGTGACCCGGTCACCGTCGAAGTCGACGGACGCCGTGCGCGCGACCTCGGGCAGCCAGTCACGGTCGTTCGACGCGGGGATGAGCGCATACCAGAGGTAGACGAGAGCGAACAGGCCTATGAAGAGGAGCGCGGACTTCCACCTCGGCTTGATGAAGACGAACAGGCCACCGACAAGCAGGATGAACGCCACCGCGAGCAAGACCCGCGCCCACGCCCACGGGAGGCTGGACACGTACAGAAACGAGTCCGCGACCGTAGTCAGCAGCATGATCACGACGCCGGCGACCGACCACGTGATGAGCAGTGCAACGGTCCGGAGCTGACGATGACGATTCATCACGCCGCCGACCTTGACTTATCCGACATTCTCACTTGTCCCTCGCCGGGTCCAGTGCCAAGCCTTTCCGCATTGGAGTGTAACGCGCCCCGAGTCAACTTGACGGAATCCGGTACCATCGCTGGAAGACAGCTCGTCTCGACCGCCGTCTCACGCGGCGGAGGAATACATGCGATCAATGGAGAATGTAGATGATCCAGAACGGACACTACCAACTGGCCCGCTCTCGGAGAAGGCGCATCGCCGGGAGTGTGTTGCTTGCCAGTTTGTCGGTGACACTAGTGCTCACTGCCTGCAGCCGGGAGCCGGTGCTGCCGGAGCCGATACGGCCCGTTCGAGCGATACGCGTCGCTGATCCCGACGACCTGATGGTGCGAAGCTTCCCGGGGTTGGCCTCCGCATCGAGTGAGGTGAACCTCTCATTCCGCGTGGGCGGTACGCTCATCAGCCGCGAGGCCGACGTCGGTGAAGCCTTCGAGGAAGGGGCGATCCTGGCGCAACTTGATCCGCGTGACTTCGAGGTGCGGCTTCGCAACGTTGAGGCACAGTCGGAGAAGGCCAGGGCGGCGATGGTGCTTGCCGAGGACGTGTTCGCCCGGGCCAAGGCGGCGCACGACAAGGGTGCCGTCTCCGCCATCGAGCTGGCACGCCAGCGGAAGAACCGGGACGAGGCCGGCGCCCAAGTCGATTCGCTCGAGGCGGCCGTTGATTCCGCCGCCGATCAGCTGAAGTACACGACACTCAAGGCCCCGTTCAGTGGACGGGTGGTCTCGACCTACGTCGAGAACTTTGAGGACGTATTCCCAAAACGGCCGATCCTGCGACTTCTCAATCGAAGGCGTATCGAGTTCGACATCTTCATTCCCGAAAGCCTCATCGGATACGCGCCGTACGTCGAGGGGGTGGTGATCCGCTTCGATGCGTTCGAGGGCCGCGAGTTCCCCGCAGTGATCAAGGAGATCGGTGAGGAGGCTACGCAGGCCACGCGAACCTATCCGGTGACGCTCATACTGGATCAGCCCGCCGACGTGGAGATCCTCGCCGGCATGGCCGGCGACGCCCGGATCATCTCGCGTCCGCCCCAGGAACTGGGTGAGGGTGGGATCGCGATCCCGGCGGCCGCGGTGTTCTCCGACGGATCATCCTCCGACACGTTCGTCTGGGTGGTTGACGAGCCCAGCCGAACGCTGCGCCGGCGCCAGGTCGACGCGAAGCAGTTTTCGAAAGCCGGTCTCCGCGTTCAGAGCGGTCTCTCGGCGGGCGAGTGGATCGTGGTTGCGGGCGTGCATTCCGTGAGCGAGGGTCAGCAGGTGCGGATCCTCGACGTCGAGACCGGCCTGGAGGTAGGACGATGAACCTGCCGGCCTTTGCCATCAAGCGAAAGACGCTCGCCAACTTCCTGGTAGTCCTCATCACCATCGGCGGGATCTGGAGCTACTTCCAGCTCGGTCGCCTCGAGGACCCCGACTTCACAGTCAAGCGGGCCGTGATCGTCACGCAGTACCCGGGGGCAAATCCGGCGGAGGTTGAGCTCGAGGTGACGGATCGCATCGAGAAGGCGATCCAGGAAATGCCTCAGCTTGACGACCTGTATTCGATCTCGCGCGCCGGACTGTCCATCGTCCGCGTCGATATGAAGCAGGAGTATTGGGTCGATCGCCTTCCCCAGGTCTGGGACGAGATGCGGAAGAAGATCAGTGACGTCACGTCGGAGTTTCCACCCGGCGTGATGGCACCCGACATCGGCGACGACTTCAGCTTCGTCTACGGGTTCGTGCTGGCCATGACGGGCGACGGGTACACCTATGCCGAGATCGAGGAGTACGCCAAGTCGTTGCGCAAGGAGCTGAGCACCGTTGAGGGTGTATCGCGCGTCGAGCTCTGGGGCGTCCAGCCCAAGGTCATCTACCTCGACATCTCGGAGGCGCAGTTGTCCGGCTTGGGCATCACCGTCGAGGACATTGTGGCCACTCTCGCGACCCAGAACATGGTCGTGGACTCCGGCGGCGTCGAGGTGCCCGGCCGCAGGTATCGGATCGAAACCACCGGAGATTTCGCCGATACGGAAGCCATCGGCGACCTGATCATCCGGGAGTCACTTCGGGATATCGGCGCTGCCGTCACCTTGGCGGGCGCGCTGGAGTCGCGGTCGGTCCAGAGCGCCTTGCCGGCCCAACGGCAGCGCTCGCAGGCAGTCATCCGGCTGCGGGACATCGCTACGGTCCGGCAGGGGTATCTCGAGCCCGCGATCTCGCAAATGCGGTTCAACGGCCGACCGGCCCTTGCCATCCAGATCGCCAACGTCGCCGGCGGCAACATTATCGAGACGGGCCAGGCCATCGAGGCTCGCCTCGCGGAGCTCATCCCGGATCTCCCGCTGGGGATCGAAGTGGAGAAGTTCGCGTGGCAGTCTGATCTCGTCGCGGAGTCCATCAACGGTTTCGTGATCAACCTTGCCGAGGCGGTGCTCATCGTGCTGGTGGTGCTCACGGTGTCCATGGGCTGGCGCATGGGTGTGATCATCGGGGCGGGGCTGATCCTGACGATCCTCGGCACCTTCATCGTGATGGCGATGATGGACATCCAGTTGCAACGCGTCTCACTGGGCGCCCTCGTGGTGGCGCTGGGCATGATGGTGGACAACGCCATCGTGGTCGCCGACGGCATCCTGGTGCGTCTGGGTCGCGGCATGGAGCCGGAAGAGGCGGCTGCCGAGGCGGCGCAAACCCCGTCTATCGCACTGCTCGGCGCCACGTTCATTGCGGTGATCGCGTTCTACCCGATCTTCGCGTCCACGGCCGATTCGGGGGAGTACAGCCGAAGCCTGTTCGTCGTGATCGGCATCTCGCTGATGTTGAGCTGGCTCCTGTCGATGACCGTCACGCCGCTTCACTGCCTCGTCCTGCTCAAGCGACCGGCCGCTGACGCGAGAGATGCCGATCCCTACGGCAGTGCGTTCTTCCGCGTCTACAAGCGTGGCTTGGAAGCCGCCATCCGTTTCAGGGTGTTCACCGTCCTGGTGATTGTGGCACTGTTCGTCGCGTCAATCATCGGCTTTGGCGGTGTCCCGCAGCAGTTCTTCCCCGAGTCTACGCGCGCCCAGTTCCTCATCGACGTGTGGGCGCCCGAAGGTACGCCGATCCAGGACCTCTCCGCGAAACTGAGAGTGATCGAGGATCGGCTCGAGGACGATGAGCGCGTCGAGAGCATCGGTTCGTTCATCGGTGCCGGCGGCCCTCGGTTTTACCTGCCGGTTGATCCCGAGTTTCCCTATCCTTCCTACGGACAGGTGGTGGTGAACACGCTGTCATTCGCGGAGGTCGATCCGCTCGTGAAGGAGATCGCCCCCTGGGTGAAGGAGGCCCTGCCCGGTGCTCTTACAAGGGTCCGCAAGTACACCGTCGGGCAGGGCGAAACCTGGCCCTTCGAGCTGCACATCACCGGTCCCGCCGTAGCCGACCTGGGCACGCTTCGTGAACTTGGTGAGCAGGGCATGGCGATTCTTCGCGCCACGCCGCTGGCCAAGCATGTGCGAATCGACATGCGACAGAAAACGCAAAAGGTCGTTGTGGACTACGACTCCAAGAGAGCCCGATGGTCCATCGTCCCGCGCGAAAACGTCGCCCGGTCGACCCGCTACGCGTTCGACGGTCTGCCTGTCGGGTTGTTCCGCCAGGGCGACGACCTGCTGCCCATCATCGCCCGGAAGACCGAACTGGAACGTCTGCAGACCGCCGCCTCGCTCGATGTCCTCCATGTGCGACCGATCCTGGGGCTGCAATCGCTACCGCTGTCGCAGGTCACACGAAGGATCGAGCTCGAGTGGGAGGATCCCATCATCACCCGGTGGAACCGGCGCCGCCAGGTCTCGGTGCAGGCCTCGCCCAACGGGGTGACCTTCCCGACACTGCGCGCGGCCGTACTCGATCAGTTCGAAGCGATGGAGTTGCCGGCCGGCTACAAGTTGGAATGGGACGGCGAATATGAGAGCACTCGGTCCGCGCAACTCGCGCTCGTGCCCGGCGGCGTGCCTGCGATAGTGATCATCGCGATCATTCTCGTCGCCCTGTTCAATTCACTGCGTCCCATGGTGGTCATGGCGATGGTTGTTCCGTTCGCGTTGATCGGCATCACGGTGATCCTCTTGCCGACACAGACCCCGTTCGGGTTCATGGCGCTGCTCGGCGCCATGAGCCTCGGGGGCATGATGCTCAAGAATGGGATCGTGCTGCTCGACGAGATCCGGCTCAATGAAGAGGCCGGCCAGAGCAAATATGACGCGACGATCATGGCCGGCGTATCCCGGCTCCGACCGGTGGTGCTCGCCGCCCTGACGACAGTGCTTGGCGTTGCACCCCTCCTTCAGGATGCCTTCTGGATCTCGATGGCGATGGTCATCATGGCGGGGCTCACGGTGGGCACGGTTCTCACCATGGTGCTCGTGCCCGTGCTGCACACCATAGTCAACGGAATCCGAGTGCCCGCCAAGGGTGCGAAAGGATGAACGATACGGTATTGGCCACGCACTACGGATGCACGACCGAAGAGCTAGATTTCATTGTCAACTACGATGTCAAATTGTCGAGTCGTCGGTCTGGAAGCTGCTGCACGCCGTATTGACTCGCCCACGTCGCTTCGTGTTTTGTAACGCGCAGTCGCGCCGCTGACCAGGGCTTCGCACGCGCCATGTGACCCCCACGGCCGGGAGTTGCGCCTTTGTCGTCCGCCGGGTGGTTCTCTTAGGATGGGTGGTCTCGGCTAGAGCCCTTGCTCGGTGAGTCGGATCAGGCGTTCGAGACTACCCGAGCATCGAAGCATGCAGTGTCAGCTCCAACGGAACTCGTCGACATAGGAAACAATCGAGCAGCCATTGAACGACGTCCCGGGCATGAGCTGGTGATCCCGGACTTCGAGCGAGCGCTGGGCGATGAGGTGACTCTTGGCCGTCAATTGCAACAAGCCCGGCCGTGGACCGGAAGGCAATACTTGGACCGCGTTCACACGCACAGGAACGCAGTTGCTTGCGCGCACTTGCGACACTGTTCGAAGACCCTAGAATGCCTATCAAATCAGGCACTTCCGGTCGTTTCAGCGGGTTCACTCGAACCGGATCACACCCGCGAGGTCACAGGTTCGAGTCCTGTATCGCCCATTCAGGGAAGCGATCGGCAAGCTCAGTTGCCCTGGTTGACCGGAGGTACTGCCAGAGCCTGGGCCAGACTGTACAGGAGGGCCGCAAACGCTCGGGTCTTCACCGCCGAGAGCGCGGTAAAGCGCCGGTCCGAGACTATGCGCTTCTCCTGCAAGCATGCGTTCGACCTCGGTCATTTCAGCTGCGGCTCTTTAGATGGCATGTGCTGGCGCATGTAGTGGACAGCCTGTTTCATCGCTTCCATCTTGACTTTGTTACGCTCCATCATGACCTTGTTGTGCTCAGCGATATTGATTGGATACGGATTGTCGCGCAGAAGCTTGGCGGCGAAGAGGAGATTGATGGCTGTGAGTTCCGCGTTGCGGCGTACATAAGGGGACAATTCGCCGCCGGCTTCGATATAGCTGGCGCCCGGGCCGGCATCACCCACCCAATAAAGGTCCGTATTCGGCGGTATGGTGACGCCGAAATGCAGCAAGTTGGCGAAGGTGTTGGCGATGCAGTCGTGCGTGCCATCCTCATTGCCGGTGACGACGCAGCCGCACACCGAGCCGTAAAGCGGGAACTGGCCTGTTCTCTCGCACATCACCGTTTTCGTCGTGCCGTCAAGCCGCTCAATGACGCGCTGGGCGATAGAAGAGCGCACCCCCATCCAGATCGACATCGCCGGAATGAAAATGTTGCAACGCTTGATTTTCTCAAGGATCTGCGGCCATTCGTCACCGTCACCTTCATCGTTGGCGATGCCGGGCAAGACGTTGAAGTCGACCACCCGCACGATCTCGGTTTCGATGTCGGGTTCATGCGCTTTGAGCCGTTCGATAAGGAGATTGCAAAGCGCTTCGGTGTTTGAGACCTCTGGACTCTTCTTCAGGGTGCAGTTAAGGAAAAGCGCGTAGAGCGGCCCCTCGGATTTGGCCTTGTGAAAAATAGATTGGATCATCGCCGGCTCCCTTCACTTGCTCATGGACGTGCGCGACCTTCGAAGTGTCTGGCCGGCCCTTGGTGCCGGACAAGAGTGTATCAGAAATTGGGCAGGAGGCAACGTCGACGCGCGTCCGCGCCGCTCGCTAAACCAGGCGCGGGTTACCCAGCTGAAGTCAGTCTGATTTGGACTTTAGCTCTCAGTTCAGCGACAAACTAATCACTGTACGGATGGCAATTATGCCGCCGAGAATGGCCAGCTCCTTCAGGCCCGGCTCGATGATCGTGTCGATGATGTCGGCGGCGATCAGAAACTCCAAGCTCAGCAACAGGTAGTAAGCCAGCTGATTGCGCAGGGCCTCGCGTTCGGTCTGCGGTTGTTCGCCACCCCAGAACAGCCATTCGACTTAGAAGAAGTGAAGAAACGCGATCGCCACGCCATAGGTCATGATCAGGCAGCCGAGAAGGCCGATGGCAATGCTCACCAGATGCATCAACTGAATGATCTCGTTCATTGAGCGATCCTTTGTTAGCGCTCGACCTGGTGCATGTCGGGTCGATCCTACCGGCGCAACCGGAGAAACAGACGCATGGTACTGCGAACCCGGGGCGTCAGCCGCGACCGGTTGAAGACGTCGCCGACCTTGCGGATGGCCTCGGCCTGTGTCGGATAGGGTTGAATCGTCCTGGCAATCTGTCCGAGCCGCAGCCCGTTGGTCATCGCCTGGGAAACCTGGCCGATGAGGTCGCCGGCTCGGGCGGCGACGATGGTGGCGCCGAGGATCCGCCCTTTGGGGTCGGCGTGGATCTTGACCATGCCGTCGGTCTCGCCGTCGAGGACCGCCCGGTCGACCTCGGCCATCGGCACGGCGTGCGTGGCGTAGTCGACGCCCTGCTCATCCAGTTCGCGCGGATACGAGCCGACGTGGGCCAGCTCCGGCTCCGTGTAAGTGGTCCAGGGGATCACCAGGGCGCTGGCGTTGGCGCGGCCGAAGAAGAGTGCGTTGCCGATGACGATCCGGGCCATGAAGTCGGCGGCGTGTGTGAACTGGTATTTCGACGCGACGTCGCCGGCGGCGAAGATTCGCCGGTTCGTGGTGCGGAGCCGGTCGTCCACGCGGATGCCGTGCTCGCCGGTGTCGACGCCTGCGTCCTCCAGGCCGAGCTCCTCCACGTTGGGAACGCGTCCCGTGGCCACGAGAACGGTGTCGACGGCGATGTCATGAGACTGGTCGTGAGACTCGAGGGTGAGCCGCGTCGCCGGACCGTCGGCGACAAACCGCGTCTGGCGGCTGCAGCAGCATATCTTCACGCCGTCGGCCAGCAGCGACTGCCTGACGATCTCGGACGCATCGGGATCCTCGCGCGGCAGGATGCCGTGCATGGACTCGATCAGGTGCACCTCGCTGCCGAAGCGCCGGAAGACCTGGGCGAGCTCGCAGCCGATCGGGCCGGCCCCGATGACGGCGAGCCGCGGCGGCAGCTCCGTCAGCGTGAACACCGTCTCGTTGGTGAGGTACTCCACCGCCTGCAGACCCGGGATCGGGGGCGCAGCGGCTCGCGCACCGGTGGCGATGCACGCGCGGGCGAACCGGATCACATGGTCGTCGATCTCGAAGCGGTCCGGTCCCGTGAACCGCCCGTCGCCGATGAAGACGTCCACGCCGAGGCCCGTCAACCGCTCGGCCGAATCGTGCGCGCTCAGGTCGGCGCGCAGACGACGGAGCCGTTGCATTACGGCGGGGAAATCGACGCGGACGCCGTCGGGCACATCGACACCGAACTCACCCGCGCTTCCCAGGTCGGCCCGGCGCCGAGCTGCGGCGATCAGTGCTTTCGAGGGGACGCACCCCACGTTGAGGCAATCGCCGCCCAGCAGATGCTTCTCGACCAGCGCCACCTTCGCGCCGAGTCCTGCCGCCCCGATGGCGGCAACGAGTCCCGCCGGCCCCGCGCCCACGACGAGCAGGTTGTAGCGCCCCTGGGGCCGGGGGTTGTGCCAGCCGGACGGTCGCACATGGGACACCCAGCGCCGGTTGTGCTCGTCCCATGGCTGAACGGCTGGCAATGACACTGGCTCGACGACCTCCGCGCGGTATTGTACGAGTACGCCAACCGGGTCGCGCATCGAGGCTCTAAGGAAAACCTACTTTGAATCGCTCAGCCAATCTCAAGAGCGACGATCGAGGCGTCGTCTCTCAGGCTGTCTCGCCCGCCCCATGCGAGCACCACATTCATCAAGGCATCCACGCT
>Ga0209987_10002102_pt1 | contig 10989 bp, 12 predicted proteins | sample N074metaG_FD_182134 | JGI IMG/M metagenome (GOLD analysis project Ga0209987, IMG submission 182134) | Deep subsurface microbial communities from Kermadec Trench to uncover new lineages of life (NeLLi) - N074 metaG (SPAdes) (version 2) | ecosystem: Environmental > Aquatic > Marine > Ocean trench... | reverse complement strand
GGTAGCTCGATTGAGAATCGCCTCTATTCTCTGGCGTACTCTGGTTGCTGTTTCGGTCTTACTGCGCCATATAGGATCAAGTACCTTAAGCACTAAGTCTGTATCGATATCCTCTACCGATAAGTGGCCGATAATAGGGAATACATATTGCTCTAATGATTGAGTCCACTGGTATTCGTGTTTTGCGTTCGACCACTCAAACTTCTTAGCATTAATATGATTTTCAGCGACTTCTTTGAAAGACTTACCCTTAAGAGCGTTTAAGTCTTGCTGGCGATCTAGATCCTTAAAGTGCTGTATTGGATCAATGCCTTCACCACGTAGCCTACGACACTCTGTGGCCCTCTCGCGAGCTAGCGCAAGAGTTGTCTTGTTGTGGGCATATGTTCCTAGTCCTTTCCAATAGTCCTTACCCTTGCGCTTGTAACGATACAGCCAGGACTTACCACCGCTTTTAGTAACCTGCAAGTACAAGCCGTCACCGTCAGGATACCGCCCTGCCCTTGCCAACTTTCTTATCCGAATATCATTCAGTAATTCAATTGCCCTAGCCATGAAATCTCGCCTACCTTCTAGCCTACCCATTATACGCCGATATGGTTGAATGGCAATGGACAGGAGCAAACAACGCATAGCATGATAGCCGCTTTGCATATGGCTTTACGCTTGACTGTCAGTCAACTAGAATGCGGGTTTTAGTACGTTAGTTGGGTGGACGCCGTCTCCACCATTACACCATCCTAAGCCGTCCTAGTTAATCCTAAGACGGCTTTTTTATTACCTATATTCAATAGTTTACCCATATATAGCTTCCAGTAAAATCCTATCAAATTCATTGACAACCGCGGCTATTTGGGGGCAAGTTTGGGGGCAACTGGCCAATACAGGGTAAAGATAATATCTAAATTTCAATTACTTACTTATATTATTCGGTAGCTGACGTATCAACCGCAACGACTGGAAGACCTGTTACCACCTCAAAATGACAGGGATGGTCGCTGACAACCAAAGGGCGAATGATTTCCTGCCCAGGTTCATGCAATAACTGCAAACCCTCTTTTAAAACCCTCGAAATTCGAAAAAGCGGACGCTGGGAAATCCTCGGCGAACGGCAAAAAAGTGCCCTAGGCCGACACTCGCGTCATTGCGGAATAATCTAAACGGTTGTCCGGGCAAACATGACAGTGCGTGTCGAGGTGTGGGCATAAGGTTGCGCTATCCGCCATCACCGCCGCCGTAGCTATCGCCGTCGTAGCTACCGCCGTCGTAGCCACCACCATCGCTGTTGCTGCCTCTGCCGCCGGCCGCCTCCCGCCTCACGCCACTGTAGTCTCGGTGGTAAAAAGCTCATTCGCCGATCAGGCTGTGGTAGCGCTCCGGAATCTGATCCTTGGTCAGCTTAGCCTGTTCCTCGGGATCATGGGCGAAGACAACTAGGTCGGCGAGGTCTTGGCCACTGAGCGAGATTACCTCGCCGAACAGCGCTTCCTGCAGCTCGGTCATTGCCCGGGCGCCGCGCCACATCCTGGCTACGAACTCGAACGAATTCATCGGTCGTGGCATATCGCCAGCGTTGAGCGCCGGACCGATGTTACCGCCGACGCCGTTGACCGAATGGCAGGCGATACACCCCTTTTCGAGGAACAGAAGCCGACCGCGCCCTGGATCCATGGGCGGCACGACGATCCCGACGTCGTTCATCAGACCCATCATCCGTGACAGTTGGTCGGGTGGCAATTCTTCCATGATATCGAAATCGTGGCCATGCTCGTGCTCTTTATGCTTCTCACGCATGTCCTCGGCGCTATTCGGCGCCATGCCCATCATGTCGTTGCCCTGCATCGTACTGGCGCCTTCGGTATGATCCTCTTCGGCTCCGGTGGTTCCATGACCCGCGCCAGCCAGCGCGAGGCCTGTCGTGCCCAGTGCAAGCAGCGCACTGACCATCAGGGTAGTAATTGTCTTTTTCATATCAACCTATTCTTTAATTGTCTGGATGGTATAGGAAATATTAAGACCCTATTTCCACTTTAATTAAGTTTCAATCAAGCTTAAAGAAACTCAGTCTTCTCAGCACTTTCTGGCGATTCTGCACCGCTATCGATATTCAATAGTGAATAAACAGGGCACCAAGCGATAAAACCGGTTAGTAACAAGATGGGACCTACCGCCCCCCACCAGGATTGGTAATAAAATCCAGTGGCGATGATGATTCCGCCGAGAACGAATCGAATCGAGCGATCCAGGATTCCAACATTGGATTTCATGACTATTCCCTCTTAATTTATTGCACAATATAAATATAAGGGCATACGGACTAAGGTAAATTGATCTAGATCATACTAGACAGTGATTGTTGATTTTTTATTGGTAATCGTCCTGTTTTAAGGGCGAAAATAACCAAGTTTATACCGACCCATCAGACTTAATACTGAGATACACCATACCATTTTGATGAGCCATTAACTGCACCACCGATTGAAATTCTGGAGACCTGTAAAAGGTCATTTGCAATCCATTACCCATAAATTCTAGAGGTCCGTTTTGGGCTGCCACCTCAACCGGTCGATGCAACACATGCGTTAAATCTCTCTGCCGGTGTCTCGAACTCTAAGGTTTTACGGGAATTTTACGATACACGGGCAGAGGGTATTCAGGCAACCATGCTGGCGGTGATGATCAGGACGATCACTATACCAACTAATACTAGTACATTGAGTCCCAGCTTTTTTAGCGTAGCTTTGTCTTCATAATTAGTCATCAGTAAGCACCTTTATTGAAAAAATGAAGAATATGGCAATACTGGTGCAACACACTTGATATACATCAAGTAATCATGAATTCAGAATTGGAAATGCAGCCACGAGGTATGCTGTGTCCTGGGAGGACAGCGATTTAAAGTAAACTTAAAAAATCTCACCTTCCTCAGCACTTTCTGGTGGTTTTGCGCCGCTATCGATATTTAATAGTGAATATGCAGGACACCAAGCAATTAAACCGGTTGCTAGTAGGATGAGACCTACGGTCCCCCACCAGGATTGGTAATAAAATCCAGCGATGATGATGCACCAGCCTAGGATATATCGAATTGAGCGATCCAGGTTTCCAACATTGAATTTCATGACTATTCCCTCTTAATTTTTTACACCACATAAATATAAGGAGGTACGAGCCAATAAGAATTGATCTAGATCAAAGATTAGGATGACGTATGCTGTCATCATGTTAAATAATCACTCAATACCTAATACTAATGTATAACAGCATTACTTTTAATCCCGAACTGATTAAACGCTACGACCGAACCGGCCCACGTTACACCTCTTATCCGACCGCAAACCAGTTCAACGAACGGGTTGACGCCTGCGATTACACGACCTGGGCAAGACAAAGTAACGAGGACCTAATCCCCAGATCGCTGTCCTTGTATTTTCATTTGCCATTTTGCAATACTATTTGTTACTACTGCGCCTGCAACAAGATAGTTACTAAAAACACCCAACGCGCCATTGACTACCTGACAGATTTGCATCACGAAATCGAGTTGCAAGGCGAATTGTTTGACTCGGATCGTGTAGTTGAACAATTGCACTGGGGTGGTGGGACACCGACATTTCTGACCGCAGAGCAAATGCGGCAGCTCATGCTGAAAATAGGCCGGCACTTCAGGCTGCGCAGCGATGACGGCGGCGAGTATTCGATCGAAGTTGATCCACGCTCCACCGATTCCAGCACGATAAAACATTTGCGTAGTCTTGGTTTCAATCGGCTAAGCATCGGTGTGCAAGACTTTGACGCCGAAGTACAGCGCGCAGTTAACCGCATTCAATCGGTCGCTCTAACACAGTCCGTGATCGAGTCAGCGCGTCGTTGTGAATTTAAATCGATTAATATCGATCTTATTTATGGTCTACCATTGCAAACTGTTTCGCGCTTCGCCGAAACACTTGACACCTTGATCAAGATAAACCCGGATCGAATCGCGCTGTATAACTATGCTCACCTGCCGCATCGTTTTCCACCACAGCGGCGTATCAACGCTGCCGACCTGCCCGAAGCGGAAGAAAAACTTTCGATTTTGCAATATTCGATCGAACGCCTGACACAGGCGGGTTACGTTTACATCGGAATGGACCACTTCGCCAGGCCTGACGACGAACTGGTTATCGCTCAACACAAAGGTACCTTACACCGTAACTTCCAGGGTTACTCGGCACATTCGGACCTCGATTCGGTGGCGATGGGCGTTTCTGCTATCAGCAACATCGGCGATCACTTCTGCCAGAATACGACCGATATCAATGTCTACCACGAACAACTTGGAAAAAATAAGCTACCCATTTATCGTGGTTACGAATCACGTCCAGCCGACAATCTGCGGCGTGAAATCATCCAGCAGTTGATCTGTTTTTTCCGGCTTGATATAGCAAATATCGAGCAACGTTGGACTATCGATTTCAACGACTATTTTGCGCCCGAGCTGAAACGGCTGGAACCCATGCAAGCCGACGGCCTTTTAGTCGTTACCAATGATGAAATTCAGGTACTCGATGACGGCCGTTTGCTGGTGCGCAATATTTGTATGGTGTTCGATCGCTTTATCGATCTACAGGAAAAAGATGGTTTATTTTCCCGCCTTGTTTGAGCGGGACCAATCAACTCACCACCGATTTATCCTAACCGGAAGTGTCGATGCTCAATATTGTTGAACCCGAAAAAGCCAGCAGCATCGTACCGTTATTTCGTTTGGCGTTTCGCCCATTTTTTCTCGGTGGTGCGCTATTTTCGCTGGTCGCCCTGGCCCTGTGGGGAAGTTTTTGGCTGACAGGAATGCACTGGGCCCCTTATGGTGGCTGGTTGTGGTGGCATGCGCACGAAATGCTATTTGGTTTTGTAAGCGCAATTATCGCCGGTTTTTTACTGACCGCAGTGCAAAACTGGACTGGGCAGGACAGTATAAACGGTTGGCCTTTGTCGGGACTCTTTTTGCTTTGGCTGTTACCCCGTATACTCCTGCTTTACCCGGTTGCCGCCACCGAAGCGGTATTGCCCTGGCTTGATCTGGCCTTTTTACCAGTGGTCGCCTGGGTAATGGGTAGACTAGTGTGGCGCGTGCGCCAATTTCGCAATCTTGTGTTTATCCCCGTTTTACTATTGTTAACTGTTAGCAACGCGCAGATGCACTGGGCTATCGTTCAGGGCGATGGTGCGCTCGCCAGGCAAGCCAGTCATAGCGGTGTTTTTTTGATTGTTTTGATGATGATTGTGCTTGGCGGGCGCGTCATTCCGTTCTTCACCGCCAACGGCACCGCGACAGTTAGATCGGAACCCAATCCAGGGGTAGAAATACTGTCAATCGCCAGCGTAGCTATCCTCGCGCTGATACAGCTATTCGGCTTCATGTCGGTGCTGCCAGCGCTATGGGTGGCCGGTTTGTTTTTAATCACTGGTTTGGTCCACCTGCAGCGATTTCTGAGCTGGCGTCCCTGGGTAACACTCAAAGTGCCATTGTTATGGTCGCTACACGCTGCTTACCTGTTTATCGTGTTGGGTTTTTTCCTTTGCGCGTTGCGTTACGCAGGTTTGACGCTAGAGTGGTTTGGCGGTTTTGCCAATCACTATACCACCATTTTGCACAGCTTCACTCTGGGTGGCATGGGCCTGCTAATTCTAGGGATGATGTCACGGGTTTCTCTCGGTCACACTGGCCGTTCGCTGGTCGTTAGTCCATGGGTTAGTTTTGGGTTTATTTGCCTGTGCAGTGCATATATTTTTCGCATCTGGTTGCCTTTGACCTGGCCGGATTCAAGTCACTACGCGAGTTACCTGCTCAGCATTGTTTTCTGGTTGTTGGGATACGGATTATTTGTCGCCTTATATTTGCCCATACTCTGTCAGCCCCGCGTCGACGGCCGACCTGGATAGCTCTATTTTAAAGGCTACAAGTCTTAAGGCATTTCCATTCAATGCGCCCCTTTTTTTGTTGGTTGAAAACCCTCATTTTTTAATCATTGACAGCAATCTAATTGATTCTGTAATGCGCGAACAGGAAATAGCTTTGCGATACCAAATCGGTGGAAAATGCCTACTACAGTCGAGTTATCAGCACACCTTCTCAAAGAATATCCTCTGTTTAGCGAGAAATGCACAATGTTGACCTAGATCAATATTTCTATTTTTAGAACTAGTATAAATCAACTGTAAATTTGTATTTTAGGAGATAGAGATGGCCAGCAAATTTAAAACGATAGTTATCAAATGCCCAATCAGAAAACGCGAGGTAGAAGTAACTTACACAAATTCGGGCAGTTGGTTCTCGCCCAAATACGATATCGTGCACTGTCCGGCAATGTACGAAAGTAACCTAAGTTGCAACAGGCAATGCAAGCCGTTGTTAACTCGCCCGCACAATTATATGTATTTTGGTTTGAATCGGATATAGATGGTTGTAATGCCGGTTACCTACCCTGTAATTTTATCTTATTGTCGCAACACCTGTATATATTGTTGGGATAGATAGTCAGGAGAAAAGGTATGCTGATACTGACGCGGCGTGTAGGAGAGACTTTGATGATAGGTGATGATGTAGCTGTCACCGTACTGGGGGTTAAAGGAAACCAGGTCAGAATTGGTATTGATGCACCCAGAGAAGTAGCCGTGCATCGCGAAGAAATTTACGAACGTATCAAAGCTGAAAAAGAGCAGGATCAATTAGGGGACACGGTCGAAGACTAGTGCAGGCCTCCAGGCAGCTCGTGTACAGGGCGAAATGAAGGGCGCCACAAATCACTCAACCCGGATAGGCAAACACTGACAAATGTAGTACTCGATGAAATTGACATGGGGATAGCGCAGATTAATCGTAGTGCCTGTTATCGGTGGATGGGTAATGGTATCTGTGGTGCTTGTCTGCTCGGAGATAAGGTGATCAGTTTTGAATTTGCAATACTACTGTATTGACGTTGTCGGTATTTCTGCTAATAGCTCCCAAAAATTTTAAATTTCTATCGTGTGCACCTTGGGTTCAATTTTGATGTTCGTTTTAAATACTGTAGGCGCGGTTTTATGCTGGTTCAGCTTATGAAATCGCGCGATCAGAATTTATATTTGCAGAAAAAATACAATGTAACAGCATATTTTTATGATATTTTGGATTATCCATGGGAAAGGATATATAGAAAATGGCGTCCGAAGCTGGTCGGAGATTTAAGGGGTAAAATATTGGAAGTTGGTGTTGGAACTGGGAGAAATTTAGAAACCTATCATGAAGATGTCGAGTTGGTGGGGATCGAATTAAGCAAACAAATGTTGAGTAAAGCCGAAAAGAGAATAAAAAAAGCTAGGTGCAAAGTAAGGTTAATACATGAAGATGCAACCGCAATGCAGTCAATAGATTCACATCAATTCGATTGGATATTTTCAACATTTATGTGTTGCGTAATGCCAGATGAAATACAAAACCTTGCGATCGAACAATTCGGCAGAGTATTAAAGCGGAGTGGACGGTTTCGACTTTTAGAAATCGTATATTCAAAAAATAAGAGTATAAGAAAAAGACAAGACTTTTTTGCACCATTCGTTGAAGCATTATATGGTGCAAGATTTGATAGGGATACCCTCGGTCACATTGAAAGATCATCAACTTTAAAAGTTACAAATACATCCTTCTTAAAAGATGATACTTATTTGTTAATTGAAGGCGTCCGTATTTAGAATTGGCTAATAAAACGCTGCACTCGGACACTCGTACCTAGTGCCGGTGAGCTTAAAGAATCAACCATGGTGGCTTGACTCAAATAACCGAGTTACCAGAGTACCCGGGGCGGTTTAGTATATAATTCCAGAAATATCTAGATCTCGATCAAATGAAAAACGGCTCCCCCATATCATCCGGAGCTCATAGAATTTGGTTGCCCATGGGCAAGTGCGGACTGTAACTTGAAATTTTTTATCTTCGGAGAGCTTAAAGATGAAAGCCTTATCGATTATTCAAGCAGAGCATCGTAACCTGGGTATCGTGTTAATGTGTTTTCACACCCTGGTTCATAATATTGAGGACAAAAATAAGAAGCCGGAATTCCAACTGTTCCGTGCGATTCTTTACTACATCGAAGATTTCCTACAAAGTTTCCACCACCCAAAAGAAGATGACTATCTGTTCCCGGCATTAGTGCATCGTTATCCTGCGGCGAAAGAACTTGTTCAGGAGCTGAAAGATCAACACCAGCATGGCGTTGAACTAACTAAAACCCTAAAAGAGGCGTTGTCCACGTACGATTCTAAAGGAGCAACTGCTTATCCAAATTTTCGAGACGCCGCTGATAACTATATCCGCTTCGAGCGCAAGCATGCCTACAAAGAGGAAGAAGAACTCCTTCCACTGGCACGTGAATATTTGACAAGCGAGGATTGGGAACCAATTGATAGGGCGTTTTCCGACCATGACGACCCCATGTTCGGCGACAAATCAATTCAACAGTACCAGCAATTCCAAAAACTGATCCTTAGCATGTGTTTATTTGGGGAACCACTCGTGTGAATAGACATAGGCTATCTAAACTTCTTTTTATGCTCGAAGCTTGACCGCAATTAAGGTCGAACGTACGCAGAGTGAAAAAGCCATCGTTATTTTAGAACGAGAAGCTAGTTTGGAAACTTGATTTAGATCAGGGTCAAGTAAACCGTGACGTAGTAGGGGTTTGGGGAGCAGCTCTCGCTGAACATCTTCAGCCAACTTTCGCATAAATTCCGTTGAATCCCGTCCAATTCCGCGCTGAACTCGCCTTTGTAGGGTCTGCAGAAAATCTTTCTTTTTATCTAATCGCACTGTTCCAATGCGCGACTAAAGAAGGCCCTGTTGACCCACCAAGTGAAACGCATGCGCCATTTGATCTGGGCGACACTCAATAATGTCGTCTAGCGTTGTAATAGCCTCGATAACTAGCGTGATACTTTGCTCTTGGGTTGGATGAACAATCACCTTGTATAATGAAAGATAAGCGAGTTCATTGTCAACGGATACATCATCTTCTTAATGCTCTTCGCTGGTCACGAGAAATTCTCGCGCGATCAAGCTGATCTGCCTCAAGTTCCCGTGCCCCTCGATGAAGCCAAAAGCGATCTCCCCCCACAACCATTCATCGGGAAATGCATTTTAATCAATGCATATGAGTACGTTTACCGGATTTGGTTGATTTATTCAAGTCATGCGGATGCCTCATGCTCAGGCCATCCCGGACATCTAACGTAACCTTCATAAACGGGCTTCCAGCAGCGGCATGACAAGCGTTGCAGTTCTCTACCGTTTCAACTAATGCCTTATCGAAGGATTCCACATTTTCGTGCTCGATCGCTGCGTCAAGCTTGTTGAAATTCCCGAGTAAAAATCCATTTACCATCGCACCTTTCTCTGGATCAACCCGCTGCATAATCTCGATCAGGCGTTTTAGCTCAAACAACTCATGAGTCGCAATCTCCCAATCCTCTGCTTCTCCGGCATAGTGCATGACATGAAAGCGCTCAGCGAAATCGGGCATAAGCGAGGTGATGGTTGGTTGGAGAGCTTGCAGTGACTCGACCATTTGTTTCAGTCGCTCGACCTCGTCGTTCAAAGCAGCAACCTCCTTGACCAGGCCTTGGACTTCTACTGAATCAACGCCCGCCATCGCCGCACCAGAACTGCCAAATATTACCATGGAAAGTATGATTACATAGCGCTTCGTCTGCATATTAGCCTCCTGTTCATTAATTATATAACTATAAGATCAAATTCTCTCCTGATCCACTTTGATCCAGGTCAAATATCGGATTTTCCCTGCAGCATTTCATCTGTTTAAATTCGCCGGATCACCCCGTCGCGGGCATGGAAGTAGTTATCGAATTTGTGATTGGCCTGCAAATCCACATTTGTTGCCCTGGCATATCCGTATCGATATTGACGCGTTGATATGGAAGGCAGTACTCCACAGTATTGAAACCTAGGACGGAACTATGCCCACTCCTGTTTTATGTGTTCGACAGGGCGATACCGCTTTTATTCGCTCTTGAAAAAATGACACCACTCTAACTGCTGGAATCTTACTACGATGCCGCCATTATTTGATTCAGATCAAGTGGAGTTATCCGAAATTGGCTTATAAAACAGGTGTAGATATGGCAGATATTAAATTTTAACTAAAGTTTAACTCAAACAGGAGAATCATCATGAAACACAAACTAGCAATCTTAGCCTCCCTCTTGGCTATCCCGGTTTCAGTGGCATTTGCTGCGGGAGATTTAAGCCGTAACAATCCCCAAGAAATTATCATCGAAATGGGATCAACCGCGCATGGGATGTATTTCAAACCGAACCATCTACAACTCGAGACCGGTAAAGCATACAAACTCGTTTTGAGGAATGTCGATAAAGTCAAGCACGAGCTGGAAGCGACTGAATTTTCTGAAAAGGTATTCACCCGCAAAGTGGAAGTCAAGGACCCGGAAGGAAATATGTTGGCGGAAATTAAAGGTGCTGTGCGTGAAATTGAGGTTGGCCCCGGTGGCGAAGTAGAGTGGTTCGTTGTCCCGGTGCAGACTGGTAAGAACCTGGCAATGGAATGTGCGCTACCAGGCCATAAGGAAGCAGGTATGATCGGGACCATAACAATCAATTAATCTCACCATAGCTTTGTTGGTAGTCCAGGCGTTCCTCCCTTTTGGGAGGAACGTCGCATGTCTAGCCCATGAATCTTACTTTTGGTTTACCAGGTTTTCCTATTCTTGCAGGCGCACGGCCATCCGAACAAGTTCCGCGAGTGATCTTGCCTGCATTTTTCGCATTATACGGGTGCGATGCGTTTCAACTGTTCGTTGGCTCACGCCCAAATCGATGGCAATGACTTTGTTCGCATTACCTTGAACAATCATGTCCATGATTTGACGTTCTCGTGGTGTTAATTTTGTGACGCGCTGTTCGATCTCCGTGCCTTGTAGCGCAAGTTTATGAGTATT
>Ga0209987_10002101_pt1 | contig 10990 bp, 14 predicted proteins | sample N074metaG_FD_182134 | JGI IMG/M metagenome (GOLD analysis project Ga0209987, IMG submission 182134) | Deep subsurface microbial communities from Kermadec Trench to uncover new lineages of life (NeLLi) - N074 metaG (SPAdes) (version 2) | ecosystem: Environmental > Aquatic > Marine > Ocean trench... | reverse complement strand
CTGGGCCGTAGCAGGCACCCCCATGTGCCGGCGGAGCCCTATCACGTCTACAAGATGTTCTTTATCTGCGAGATCACGGGCGGTGCGCCGAAACCCAACCACGAGATTCACGATGTGGGCTTTTTCGGGGCGGCCGACCTCCCGGAGCTTTCCCTGGGCCGCGTGCTACCCGCGCAGATCGACCGCATGTTCGACCACTGGCGCCGGCCCGACCTGCCGACCGAGTTCGACTAGCTCGGCCACCCCTCACCCCGACCGCTCGACCTCCGCCATCATTCTTGCGATCGCGTCCTCCGGGAGTTCGGCGATGTTTTCGGCGAGGCGGTTGGCGAATTCGGTGGCCTGGGGGCTCAGGCCCGAGGTATCGACCACGACGCGCGGGTGCGAGAGGTCGGCCAGGCGCTGGAGCGCCTCCGCGTCGTCCCAGATCACGCCCAGGAACTGGCAGATGCGGTGCACGAAGCGCCGGTTCGGGCGGCCGCGCTTGCCGTGCTCCAAAGCCGAGAGGTAAGCCGGCGAGACCCCGAGCCCGGCCGCCATGTCCTTGAGCTGCAGGCCGCGCTCGGCACGAAGCTTGCGCATCTTCTCGCCGAAGGGCGTCACGATCGTGCCTCCCTCTATTAACCGAAAAGAAGTTTAGCCGCGATTCGCGGGCTTGTCGCCGCCCCCGTAGTTGTCGCCCCCGTAGTTTTCGCTGGCGCAGATTTCGCTCGCGTAGATTTCGCCCCGGCGTTCGGCCGTGATGCCCTCGTGCTGGTCGATGTACAGCGGGTGGGAGCCATGGACCCGGTTGACCCCGACCAGGGGGCGCTGGCGGCCGTCCTGGAGCAAGGCCGAGGTCTCCGGCTCCAGGGTGTCCGGATAGGGCGGCAGGCGGTTGCACAGCCAGCCGAACATGCCGCCCAATTTCGACTGGTCCGCTCCGCGCGTTCCGCCCGTTCCACCTCGGGCAACTGGGCGTCGTGCAGCGGCGCATCGAAGGCCAAATCCGGCGCGCCGGAGACCGTTTTGCCGCAACAGGCACAAGTAAAGGTGACGTTCGACTCCGTCAATCGCGGCGCCCTCTGAGCCCTCCCCTCAGCCCTTCTTGCGCCGCATCAGCACGTAGAGAGCGCCGAGGCCGCCGTGTTTGGGTTGAGCGTAGTCGAAGGCGAGCACGCGGGCGCGGTTGCCCGGCTCGTTGAGCCAGCGCGGCACCTGGCCGCGCAGGACGCCGCTGGCCCCCGTGGCGGCCCCCGTGGCGGCCGCCCTCGTGGTGGTGCCCTTGCCGGTAATCACCAGGACGCAGCGAAGGCCCCGCGCCTGGGCCTCGCCGAGAAAATGGTCCAAGGCCACGTGCGCCTGGTCTTGGGTGTGGCCGTGCAGGTCGAGCCGCGCCTCGACCGGAAGCCGGCCGCGCCGGAGGCGCTCGGCGCTGCGCCGGTCGACCCCGGCGGCGCGGCCATGCTCGATCGCCGGCTCGGCGCGCTTGACCAGGGCGACCGGCCGGGGCCGGGGCAGGGGGCGGGACAGGGGGCGCGTGGGCCTGGTTTCCTTGTCGGCCGTCGGCGCCGCCTTGGCGGGCGGCGTTTCGGGTGCCGGCGCGCGTGCGGGCGGCGGCTCGCGCTTGGCCAGCGGCTTGGTGTCCCGGGTCACGTGTTTCCACAGCGCCAGGTCCTGGTCCTTGAGACCGGACCCCTTACCGGCACGCGAGTCTCGCTTACCGCCCATTTTCCGGGTCCGTATCCTCGACCAGCAGAACGTGCAGGCGGCGCGGCCCGTGGGCGCCGAGTTGGATGGTCTGTTCGATATCGGCGGTGCGCGAGGGTCCGGTGATGAAGTTGACCACGCGCGGTAGCTGGCCCGGACCGTGGCTCTCGCGCAGCCGGTCCCAGCCGTCTTCGTAGGCGCCAACCACCTGGGAGGCCTTGAGCACCACCACATGATTTTCGGGCAGGAAGTTGAGGGTGGTCGGCGCCTCCGGGCCCGAGGCGAGCAGCAGCGTGCCGGTCTCCGCAATCCCGGCCACGGCGCCGGTGAGCGAGACCTGGTCGCTATCTTGGGCACGTCCGGTTTCGACCTCGAGCAGCGGCTGGCCGTCCCAGGGCAAATTCTCAAGTTCCGGGCTCGGCGCCAGGCGCAGCTTGGGCGCCAGGTTGTTGCCCTTGAGAAAGTCGGCGAGCGCGGCCGGAACCTCGTCCAGGCTGGCGATGCGGACCACCGTGGCCGCCTGTTCCACCGCCATGGACTCGAAGAGATCGACCTGGGCGCGCGGCGGGATCTGGGCGCGCGCCGGGATCAGCCCGCGTTGGATGTCGCTCAGGCGTTGGTCGACCGCCTCTTGCGCCGCGGCGTCGGCCACTTTGGCGCCGCGTTTCAGGGCCCGGCGCAGGCCGCCCATGATCGCGTCGCGGCCGGCGCTCATTTGCCCGCCCGCCTTTGCCGTTCCGCCCACAGCGCGTGGAAAGTCCGCCCTTGGGGTGCCGGCAGGTCGCGCACCCGGGTCCAGCCGCCGGCCAGCGGCAGGGAGCGCAGCCGGCCCTTGCGCCCGGCGAGCAAGGCAAGCAGGCGCGCCGCCCAGCCGGTGAGCCAGTGATAGAGCGCCGGGCGGCTGGCCAGAAAGGCCCAGAGCCGGAGCCCCGCGCGCACGGCGCGCGGCGTCAGGTGGCGCTCGAACTCGCGCTCGCGCCAGTGGCGCATCATCTTGGGCAGCGGAATGCGCACCGGGCAGACCGCCTCGCAACGGCCGCAGAAGGTCGAGGCGTTGGGCAGGTCGCCGGCCTCCTCGACCCCGACCAGCGCCGGCGTCAGCACCGCGCCGATCGGCCCCGGATAGACCCAGCCGTAGGCGTGGCCGCCGATCGCGTGGTAGACCGGGCAGTGATTCATGCAGGCGCCGCAGCGGATACAGTGCAGCGCCTCGCGAAACGGCCCGGCCAGCATCTCCGAGCGGCCGTTGTCGAGCAGGATGACGTGATATTCCTCCGGCCCGTCCAAGTCTTCGGGGCGTTTCGGGCCGGTCGAGACCGTGGTGTAGGTCGAGAACTCCTGCCCGGTGGCCGAACGTGCCAGGACCCGGAGGATGGTCGTGGCGTCTTCCAGCGTCGGCACCACCTTCTCCAGGCTGGCGATCACGATATGCACCTTGGGTAGCGTTTGGGTTAAATCGCCGTTGCCCTCGTTGGTAACGATGATCGAGGAACCGGTCTCGGCGACCAGGAAGTTGGCCCCGGTGATGCCAACGTCGGCGGCGAGGAAGCGTTCGCGCAGGATACCACGCGCCTCCTCGACCAACTCGCGCGGTTCCTCGAGCGAACGTTCGGGCGGCAGGTGGCTGTGGTGGGCGCGGAAGTCGGCCTCGATCAGGTCCTTGGTCAGATGCACCGCCGGCGCGATGATGTGGCTCGGCCGCTCGTGGCGCAACTGAATGATGTACTCGCCCAGGTCGGTCTCCACCGGAGTGATGCCGTTCGCCTCGAGGTGTTGGTTGAGGTCGATCTCCTCGGAGATCATGGACTTGCCCTTGGTCACGGTCTTGGCGCCAACGCGGCGGCAGATGTCCAGCACCGCGGCGCGCGCGTCGTCGGCGCTGGGGCACCAATGGACCTGGCCGCCCTGGGCGATCACCCGCTCCTCGTAGCGTTCGAGATAGAGATCCAGGTGGTCGAGGGTGTGGACCTTGATATCGCGGGCGGCGTCGCGCAGGGCGTCGAACTCGGGCAGGCGCGCGACCGCCTTGGCGCGCTTGCCGATGAAGCCGACTTTGACGTGGGCCAGCGCGCGCTTGAGCTGCGGGTCCTGGACCGCTTCGCGGGCGTTCGCTTTGAAGGCGCGGGGGCTCGGTTCCATGGTTCGCCCTAGTCCCCGCCGTTCTTTACGCCTTCGCCGATCGCCGGTTCGTCGGTCATGCCGGCCAGCACCTCCGCGACGTGGCGTACCTGCACATTGGAGCCGCGGCGCTGCAACTTGCCGGCCACGTTCATCAAGCACCCCAGGTCCCCGGCCAACAGTGTGCCGGCGCCGGTCTGCTCCACGATTTCGGCCTTGTTGGTCACCATGGTGTCGGAGATCTCCGGATACTTGACGCAGAAGGTCCCGCCGAAACCGCAGCAGACGTCGGCGTCGGGCAGCTCCTCGAGACGGAGCCCCCGCACCGTGGCGAGCAGCGCGCGCGGCTGATCGTAAATACCCAGCTCGCGCAGGCCCGAACAGGCATCGTGATAGGTCACGCGGCCCTCGAAGGCCGCCTCGACCCCGGTCATGCCGCGCACGTCGGTGAGGAAGGAGACCAGCTCGTAGGTCTTGGCGGCCAGGGCCTCGGCGCGCGCGGTCAGCTCCGGATTGTCGGCCAAGAGCGCGGGGTAGTGTTCGCGGATCATCGCCGCGCAGGAGCCCGACGGCACCACCAGATAGTCGTATGGCTCGAAGGTTGCGATCACCTGGGCGGCGAGGGTCCTGGTATCGTGCTGGTCGCCGGAATTGTAGGCCGGTTGGCCGCAACAGCTCTGGGCGCGCGGCGCCTCGACCGAGCAGCCCGCCGCCTCCAGCAGCTTGACCGCGGCGAAGCCGACGCTGGGCCGGAACATATCGACCAGGCAGGTCACGAACAGCCCCACGCGGGGCGCGGTCTCGGACATGGGGGGTGGGCCTTTCTCAGCTCGTCACAGGTTCCCGCGATAATGCCGAGCAAGCGACAAAATGCAAGGTTGGGACTGGCCACGGCCGCCCCCGCTCAGCTGGTGGTCTTGCGGCGCTCGGCGACCGATTTGGGCAGCAGCAGGTAGAACCGCGCCTTCTGCTTCATGCGCCCGGCGTATTCGAGCGCGGCCTCGCCGGAGCCCCAGAAGAAATCGCCCCGGAGCGGACCCTTGATCGCGCTGCCGGTGTCCTGGGCCACGACCAGCCGGCGCAGCGGCTTGTCGCCGCCGGGCCAGGTGGTGTCGAGATAGAGCGGCGCGCCGAAGGGTAGGAAATTGGGGTCGACCGCCAGACTGCGGCCGGGGGTCAGCGCCACGCCCTGGGCGCCGATCGGCCCTTCGCCCTCGATCCAGCGGAAAAAGATATACCGCGCGTTGCGCTGCATGATCTCCGCCGCCTCGTCCGGGTGAGCGCGCAGCCAGGCGCGGATGCCCTGCATGGAGGCCTGGTCGCGCGGCACTTTGCCTTCGGCGAGCAGCGCCCGGCCGATCGCGGTGAAATCGCGGCCGTTGGAGGCGGCGAAGCCGATGCGCCGGAAGCTGCCGTCGGGCATGCGCACCCGGCCCGAGCCCTGGATGTGCAGGAAGAATACGTCGACCGGATCGTCGGACCACAGAAGCTCGGCGTCGCCCGCGCCGAGCGCGCCGTCGTCGATCTCCCGGCGCGTGTGATAGGGCAACAGCCGGCCATCCTCGACCCGGCCGACAATGCGATGGCCCTCGAGATCGGCGCGGAAGCGGCCCAGGTTCACGGTCACCAGATCGCGTGGCTTGGCGTAGATCGGCACCTGGTAGGGTCCGCCGGGGAAGGCCGCACCGCTGAGTTCGGCCTCATAGTAGCCGGTCAGCAGTCCGCGGTCCTGGTCGTGGCTGGGGTCGCTGGCCTGAAAGGGCGCGAAGTGCGTCTCGATCGCCGCCCGCGCCGCGCCGTGATCGCCGGCGGCAACCCCGGCGAGGGCCGCGCAGGCCGGCCGCCAATCCGCGACCGTACCACCCAATCCTCCGGGCCCGACCGCCCGCGAGTCCGGCTGGCGCTCGAGGCGCCCGCAGGAGCGTAGGATCGCGGGCAACGCCTCGGCCTGGCGGTCCTCGGCCCAGTCCGGCAGCTCGGCATAGGAAACCGGCGTCAGCAGGAGCCGTGGTGGGCCCTCCACCTGCGGTTTTTTCTCGCAGGCGCCGAGCAGGCCCAGAGCGGCCGCCAACACAAACGTCAACACCCAGGGCGCGCGCCTGTTGTGGAAACCTCGGCTTGACTTCGGGCTGGCGATGGGGCCCAAGGCGGTCGCCCCCAAAAGACGTGTCAGGCTGATACCAAGGATCAGTTGGGACTGCGGGTCGCGACCAGGGTCCAGTCCGGGTCGCGGCTGCGGGTGTTGCGCGCGAAGGTCCAAATGTCGGTAATTTTTGTGGCGTGGCTGGGGTCGCCCTCGACCACCTCGCCGTCGCTGTCGCGCACCACGTTGACCTGTTCGGAGACGAACTTGATCGTGACGAAGGCGGTCCGGCCCTGGAGCTCGGCCTCGATGATCTGCACCTCGGTGATTTCGACCAAGGTGGTTTCGAGCGATTGGCCGGCGTTCTCCCGCTCTTCGATGGCGCCGGAGAAGTCGCCGTAGACATCGTTGGAGAGCAGCGGCCGCAGGGTTTTGGCGTCGCCCTGGGCAAAGGCGTCGATGACCCACTCGAAGGCGGTCCGGGCGCCAGTGACGAATTCGTCCTCGTCGAAGGACTTGTCGGCGCGTTTGACCTGGCGCAGGCTCGCGACAAGCGGTGTCGTAGCGGCTTCCCCTTCCAGGGGCTCCGCGACCTCCTCGGCCGCCTCGGCGCCTTCTTCCGCGGTTTCCTCGGTTTCCGCGGTTTCCTCGGTTTCCGCGGTCTCCTCGGTACGGGCGTTCTTGCTGCGATCGGGCAGCGAGATCACCTTGTCGTCCTCACCCTCGGCCTTTTCGCGCGGGCTAAAGGGATCGGCGGTCGGCTTGTCGTGTCCGGTCCGCTTTCCGAGCACACCACGCAAGCGCAGCACGAAGAACGCGGCGATCGCCCCGAAAAGGATAATGTCGAGAAACTGGAAGCCGTCGCCCATAAAATATATCCGTGCGCGGGTAGCCTGCCCGCTCCCCGGTGCGTTGAAGATCAGCGTCCGGGCCATGGCATTCCCCGGGCGCTGAAGCGGAATTCCGGCCGCAAGCCTTGTAGAACCACGGCCTTACCCAAAATAGATAAGGAACCACCGGGGAAAGAGCAAGCATGGCTATCTTCCTTTTGGCCGCTTTCATCGGCGTACCGCTCATCGAAATCGCCGTCTTCATCCAGGTCGGTGGCTGGATCGGCCTGGGGTGGACCCTCGCCCTGGTGGTGTTGACGGCGGTTCTCGGCACCTGGCAGCTCCGGGCCCAGGGCCTGGCTACGCTGGTGCGGGCCCGGAATCAGGTCGACCGTGGCGCATTGCCGGCCCGGGAGCTGTTCGATGGCGCCTGCCTGTTGGTCGCCGGCGTCCTGCTGCTGACTCCGGGTTTCGTGACCGATGCCACGGGATTCCTCCTGTTCCTGCCACCGGTCCGCGATTATTTGCGCGGCCTCCTGGCGCGCCACGTCCGGACCTCCATGGCGACCCGCCATTTCGCCGGCGGCGAGGAAGTCGGGCCCGGGGCCGCGGGACGGTCCGGTGGGGCGCCCGGTGGGGCGCCCGGTGGGGCACAAGGTCCGATCATCGATGGCGAGTACCGGGACGTGAGCGAGACTGTCCAGCCCGACCGTCCGGGACGGCAAGGAAGACTGCCGGAGTGATTCTGATCCGCCACGGCGAGTCCCATTTCAACGTGGTATTCAATAAAACTCGCGTGGACCCCGGCATCGTCGATCCCGGCCTGACCGACGAGGGCCAGCGCCAGGCGGGAGCCGCGGCTCAGGCCCTGGCGGAACACGACGTCCGACGCATCCTGGCCAGCCCCTATTCCCGCACCCTGCACACCGCCGAAATCATCGCCGAGCATTTGAGCGTTTCGGTCGTCATCGAGCCCTTGGTGCGCGAGCGCTGTTTCTTCACCTGTGACTTGGGGTCGCCGCGATCGGAGCTCAGCGCGCGTTGGCCGGGCTTCGAGTACGGCGAGTTGCCCGAGCGTTGGTGGCCCGAGCCCGAGGAGACCGAAACAGAGCTGAACGCTCGCTGTGACGCGTTCCGCTCGGCGATGGCGACAGCCGAGGATTGGCGTCATGTCGCGGTGGTTTCCCATTGGGGCTTCATTCGGGGCCTGACTGGCCAAGCGGTGACCAACGGCACACTGCTGCGCTTCGACCCCACCGCCGACTAATCCCCCCCCGGGGGGGCGCGCCATTGTATGGCTATCCGATCCATGCTAGCCAAGCCGGCCGCTATCTCAGGAGCGCCTTATGGATCAAAATCCACCCGAACAGGCCTTGGTTATCTTGGCCCAATACATCAAGGATTTTTCGTTCGAAAATCCCAGCGCGCCCCAAATCTATCAAGCGCTGGGTCAAAATGGGCCCGAGATCAAGTTCGATATCGACATCGTCCCGGCGGCCCTGGATCAGCGAGTCTTCGAGATCGTATTGGCGCTCCGGGTCAGCGCCACGATCGGCGAAAACACGGCGTTTCTGGTCGAGCTCGACTACGCTGGCATCGTCCGGATCGGCGCGACCGTGCCGGAAGACGCAATAGAATCTCTCCTGTTCAGCGAGACCCCGCGCCACCTCTACCCCTTCGCGCGCAGCATCCTCGCCAAGGTAACCGGCGACGCAGCCTTCCCGCCGCTGTTCGTCAACCCGATCGACTTCGAAAGTTTCTACCGGGCCAACAAAATCGGCGCCCTGGCCGCCCTCCTGGGGAAGTCGCAAGAAGCGGGTGGCGCGCCGGTAGCGGAGACCCCTGGCGCAGAGACTCCCGCCGCAGAGACTCCCGCCGCAGAGACTCCCGCCGCAGAGACCCCGGGCGCAGAGACCCCGGGCGCGGAGACCCCGGGTGCTGCCGCCGCGCCCGAGGCCAGCTAGCTCATTATTGCTTTTGCGTCGCGCCGGCCCGATCCGTTACTGACGCCAGACCGGGTCTTTCATGCTGTCGACGAGGGCCTCGTGGGCGGTCAATTCTTCGGCCGTGGGCGCGTGGGGCCGGGCCGGACGCTGGGTTCGCGGCGGGGCGGTGGGGCCGGCCGCCGCGGCGCCGCGCGCGGGATCCAGGTCGAAGCCCGGCTGGCGGCCGCCGCTTAGCTCCAGATAGACCTCGGCGAGAAGCTGGCAGTCGAGCAGCGCGCCGTGCAAATCGCGCGACGAGTTGTCGATCTCGAAGCGCCGGCATAACGCATCCAGACTGGCCTGGGCGCCGGGAAAGCGCCGGCGGGCCATGGCGACGGTGTCGATGGCGCGCGCCGGCTCGATGCCCGGCTTGCCGAGTTTGCCGAGTTCCGCGTTCAGAAACTTGAGATCGAACTGGGCGTTGTGGATAACCAGCGGCGCATCGCCGATGAATTCAAGAAACTCGTCCACGACCGCCTCGAACAGCGGTTGGCCGGCCAGAAATTCGTCGGTTAGGCCGTGAATCGCGCGCGCTTCCTCGGGCATGTCGCGTTCGGGATTGAGGTAGGTGCGGAATTGGCGCCCGCTGGGCAGGCGGTGAAACAATTCGACGCAGCCGATCTCGACGATGCGATGGCCGGCGCCCGGGTCCAGGCCGGTAGTCTCGGTATCGAGGACGATCTCACGCATGGATTCTCCGCGGATTCGGGCGCGCGCGGCGGTAACGGCCGGGCCATCGGCGCAACAGTTTGATGATAGCGCGCAGTTGCCGCAAGGCCGTCGCCTTGCTGAGCCCGGTTTTTACGACGAAGTCCGCGCGCCGGCGCTTTTCGCTATCGGGCATTTGTTTAGCCAGAATAGCCTGAAACCGCGCCGGCGTCATGCCGCGCCGGCCCATGACCCGGGCGCACTGCACAAAGGCCGGCGCGGTGACCACGACGACGGCGTCGCAAAGCGCCTCGCCACCGGTTTCGAACAACAGCGGAATATCGAGCACCACCAGGGGCCGGCCGGCGCGGGCGTGGCGGCCGAGGAACGCGCGCGTCGTCCGGCGTACCGCCGGGTGCAGGATTTCTTCCAGGCGCTCGAGCGCCGCCGGGTCCTCGAACACCCGGACGGCGAGACGTTCCCGGTCCACCGCGCCGTCCACGGCGACACCGGGAAAGGCCGCCTCGACCGCGGCGACCGCCGCCCCGCCCTTCGCTAGCAACCGGTGCACCGCACGGTCGGCGTCGTGCAGCGGCAGGCCCATGCGGCGCAGCATCTTGGCCGCCGCGGTCTTGCCCATGCCGATGGAGCCGGTCAGGCCGAGCACGAACATGGCATCACGTCGCGAGCACGAAAGCGCGCAGCTCGGCGGTGACCTCGGGCGCAACGCCGAACCAAGCCTCGAAACCGGGCCGCGCCTGATGCAGCAGCATGCCGAGCCCATCGACCGCTGGATTTCCGCGCGCCCGCGCGCGGGCGAGTAAATCGGTTTCCAGCGGCGCATAGACGATATCGGTGACCAGCGCGCCTGCTGGCAGGGCATCCAGGTCAAGATCGAGCGGTGGCTGCCCGGTCATGCCCAGACTGGTGGTGTTGACCAAAACGGCGACGCCGTCGAGCGCAGCGCCACGCGCGGCCCAGGGAACCGCCGCCACCGCACCGTCCAGATCCGCCGCCAGGGCCTCAGCTCGGGCGGCAGTGCGGTTGGCGAGCCGCACCTCCGGCGCACCGGCATCCAAGAGCGCCACCGCGACCGCGCGCGCCGCGCCACCCGCGCCCAGGATCAGCGCGGGGCCGGCGGCCGGGTCCCAGGCCGGTGCGCCCTGGCGCAGGTTCTCCAGAAAGCCGAAGGCGTCAGTGTTGTCGCCTTTGAAGCGGCCGTCTTCGAAAATCAGGGTGTTGACCGCACCGATGCGCGTGGCCAGCGGCGCGACGTCGTCGCAGAATGCCAGCGCCGCCTGCTTGTGCGGGATGGTGACGTTGAGCCCGCGAAATCCCATATCGGCGAGACTACGCAAGGTGGACTGGATTCGCTCCGGCGCGACGGCGAGCGGCAGGTAGGCGCCGTCGATCCCATGTTGCTCGAGCCAAAAGCCATGTAATCGCGGCGACAGGGAGTGGCCGACCGGCCAGCCCACAACACCGGCAAGTTTGGCGCGGCCGCTGAGAATCATGACGCCGGCACGCCGTGCTCGCGCAGGAAGCCGAGCAACGGCAGCAGCGGCAACCCCAGGATGGTGAAATAATCGCCCGACACCTTGGTAAAAAGTTGGGCGCCCAGATCCTCGAGCCGATAG
>Ga0209987_10002100_pt1 | contig 10991 bp, 5 predicted proteins | sample N074metaG_FD_182134 | JGI IMG/M metagenome (GOLD analysis project Ga0209987, IMG submission 182134) | Deep subsurface microbial communities from Kermadec Trench to uncover new lineages of life (NeLLi) - N074 metaG (SPAdes) (version 2) | ecosystem: Environmental > Aquatic > Marine > Ocean trench... | reverse complement strand
CTTCCTGCGCTCGTTCCGGGCCACGCTGATTCCGGCGGTGGCGATTCCGGTGTCGATCCTGGGTTCCTTCGCCTTCCTCTACTTCCTGGACTTCACCCTCAACACCCTGACGCTGATGGGCGTGACGCTCGCCATCGGCCTCGTGGTCGACGACGCCATCGTCGTGCTGGAGAACATCGCCCACTGGGTCGAGGAGGGAATGCCCCCCATGCAAGCGGCCCGGCGCGGCATGCAGGAGATCTCGTTTGCCGTCGTGGCGTCGACGGTGTCGGCCGTAGCCGTGTTCCTGCCGCTGACGTTCTTGACGGACACGACCGGGCGCTTGTTCCGCGAGTTCGCCGTGACCGTGGCGGCGGCCCTGTTCGTGTCGGGATTCGTGGCTGTGACGCTCTCGCCCGCGCTGTGCGCCCGGGTGTTGCAACCGGTTCGCCAGGAAACGGGTGTGAAGGCCGCCCTCGGCAGCTTCTTCGAGAGGCTGTCGAACGGTTACGGAAGCATGTTGGCGCCCGTGATGCGGCGGCCGGGCAGGTTCGTCCTGCTGGGCATGGTCTGGTTGCTGGCCGGTGTGGTGCTGATCCAGTTCATCGATGAGGAGCTGATCCCCAAGTCGGACCGGAACGTCTTCTTCGTCTGGACCAACGCTCCCGAGGGCAGCACCATCGACTACATGGACCGCTATCAGTACGCGACCGAACAGATCGTGCTGGAGCAGCCCGAGGTCGTCAGCGTCTTTTCGGTGATTGCACTGGGGCTCGGCACACCGGGCCTCGTGAACCAGGGGATCGTGATCGGGGGACTTTCGGACGAGAGCGACCGGGATCGCAGCAGTGAAGACGTGGCGCGTGACATCGCGCCCGACCTGAAAAAGATCTCGGGCATCAAGGCATACACCCACACACCGCCGGCGCTGGGCGGGTTCCTGTCGTCACCGGTCTCGCTGGTGATCGAGGGGCCGGATCTGCAAGCCCTTTCCGACTTTTCCGACGAGATCGAACGCCGCATCCAGGAACACGACGGCTTCAAGTTCACCCAGGGGAACCTGTACCTGAACAAGCCTCAGCTCGAGATCGCCATCGACCGCGAACGCGCCAGCGATCTGGGCGTGTCGGTCCGCGATGTGGCGAGGACGCTCCAGGTCCTGCTCGGCGGCATGGATCTCTCGACCTTCAAGCTCGACGGCGAGACCTACAACGTCATGGTGCAGCTCGATCGTTTCGACCGGGATGACCCCCGCGATGTCTTGAACTTCACGGTGCGCGGCAACAACGGCAACCTGATCCCGCTCGCTTCGGTGATCGAGATGCGCGAGACCATCGCACCGCGCGAGATCCCCCATTTCAACCGGCGGCGCTCCGTCACCATTTCGTCCAACCTCGACGACGAAGTCTTGTCCCAGGGAGCGGCGCTCGAGATCGTCGAACGGATCGCCAAGGAAGTGCTTCCCAAGAGCGGATACTCGTACCGCTGGACCGGTGAGGCGGAGAAGTTCCTGGAGTCTGGCAACGCGCTGGCCTTCGCCTACGGACTGGCGATTCTCTGCGTCTTCCTGGTGCTGGCGGCGCAGTTCGAGAGCTTCACCCATCCCATCACGATCCTCGTCGCCGTGGCGTTCTCGTTCACGGGTGCGCTGATTGCGCTGAAGCTCACGGGAACGACGCTGAATCTCTTCAGCAAGATCGGTCTCGTGATGCTGGTCGGGCTCGTGACCAAGAATTCGATTCTGATCGTGGAGTTCGCCAACCAGCTCCGTGGACGCGGCCTGACGCTGGTCGAGGCCGTCACCCAATCGGCGCGGCGGCGGTTCCGCCCGATCCTGATGACGGCGCTGGCGACCATGGTCGGCATCCTGCCGATCGCGCTCGGACGCGGCGCCGGCGGCGATGCCCGGGCTCCGCTGGGCATCGCGGTGGTGGGCGGCATGTTCTTCTCGACGATCCTCACATTTTTCATCGTTCCTGCGACCTACGTCGTGATCGAACGGATCCGCAGCCGGGTGATGGGCGAGCGCAGCGTGGCCCAACCTCAAGCCCCCGCCAGCGCCGGCGGATCCTGAGCAGACGCGCCGGCCGGCGTGGATTGCCTCGAAGCGCTGTTTCTGGGGCTCCTGCAGGGGCTGACCGAGTTCCTGCCGGTTTCGAGTTCGCGGGCCACCTGCTCATCGCTCAACGATTCCTCGGGGTCAGCCAGGAAGGCCTGGCCTTCGAGGTGGCCATGCATGTGGCCACGTCATTCTCCGTGCTGGTTTTCTACCGCAGGCGCGTCCTGACGCTGACACGCGGCATCGTCAGCGGCGACACCAACGCCTGGCGCTACGCCGGAAAGTTGGGCGTGGCAACGATTCCCGCCGTGGTGGCCGTGCTGCTGTTCGGAGACTTCCCGGAAGCCCAATTTGAGTCGGCCCGCTCCGCGGCGATCGGGTTGCTCGTGACCGGGGCTGTGCTCTGGACGACGCGTCGCACGGTGGCTAGCGCTCAGGCTCTAGAGCCGAGCTGGATTGCAGCGCTCTTGATCGGTTGTGCCCCGGCGGTCGCCATCCTCCCTGGAATCTCGCGCAGCGGATCGACCGTGGCAGCGGCCGAGTTCTCGTTCATGCTGGTGTCGTGGCGATCACAGACGCCGCCGTCCGGACCGCGCCGGTGCTGCTCGAGATGCCGGTCGAGGCCATGGGTCCGATGCTCGCGGGTGGCGCGCTGGCGCGGGTCTCGGGCGTGGCCGCGATCTGGGCCTTCGTGCGCCTGCTGCGCAGCCCAGGGCTTCCATTAACTTTGCCTGGTATGCCTGGAGCTCGGAGCGCTGGTCCTGACGCTGCTCGCCTTCGCCTGAGCGTCTCCCCAAAAGAAACCCGCCCGGCGGACAGCCGGACGGCGCTTCGACGGTCTTCTTCCGATCCGGATCAGGGCTCGAGGATCGGGTGCAGGTTCTGCGCCGGCGCGGTCTCACGCAGCTTCTTGAGCGCGCGGGCCTCGAGCTGGCGTACCCGCTCACGGGACAGCCCGAGCGACTGTCCGATCTGCTCCAGCGTGTGCTCTTCCTCGCCACCGAGCCCGTAGCGCAGCCGCAGGATCAGCTGCTCTCGCGAGGTGAGTACACAGATCAGGTGGCCGACGCCGGAACGCATGCGCTCGGTATCGAGGCCACCGTCCGGTTGAGACGCACCCGGATCCGAGACGAAGTCCTCGAGCCGCTTCTCGGTGCCGGCCACCGAAGACTCGAGCGAGATCGCTTCGCGTGACAGCAGGTCGAGCGACTCGAGCACGCTGGTATCGGTGCCGAGCTCGGGCGCCAGCTCTGCGACGGTGGGTTCGCGACCCAGCTTTCCGGTCAGCTCTGCCCGCACGCGCTGACTGCGCTGCAGTCGGTCGTGCACGTGGGACGGCAGCCGAATGGTCCGCGAGTGGTTCTGGATCGCGCGAACCAGTGCCTGGCGGATCCACCACACGGCGTAGGTCGAGAACTTGAAGCCGCGCCGGTGATCGAACTTCTCAACCGCCCGGATCAGGCCCAGATTTCCTTCCTGAATCAGGTCGGGGAACGAGAGCCCGAGGTTCCGGTAGTCCTTGGCGATTGCGACCACGAGCTTGAGATTGTGCTCGATGAAGCGGTTCTTCTCGCGCGTGAGCCGGTCCTGGGCGTTCTCGACCCGCTCGACCAGCTCCAGCAGCCGCTGACGCGAGACTTCCACCTCGGCCTCCAGCGCCATCAGCTTGCGCGTGCCCTTGCGGGCCCCCTTCATGTCCTTGGCCAGCAGGATGACCTTGGTCCGCAGCTCGGCCAGCAGGCCCAGGGAAAGATGCGCGGACTTCATCTCGCGGATGATCTTGGCATCGACCTTCTCGATGTCCTTGGTGCTGTTCTTCTCGAGCGCCCTGAGACGCTGGCTTCGCAGCGTGCGGATGCGCTTCACGGCCTGCGCAACGCGCGCCGCGATCTCCCCCGTCTCCTCCGAGCCAACGGACTCGGAGAGCTTTGCACCGGTGTGCGACAGCGCGCGCAGCGCGTCCCACCGCTCGACGATGTGTCGAGCGCAGCACGGAATGGCGTAGAGCGCTTCCCGCAGCTCGGCAGTCGCGGCCTCCAGTTCCTTGGCGAGGATGACTTCTTCCTCGCGGCGGAGCGTCCGCGTACCACCGATCTCCTGGAAGTAGGACTCCAGCGGCCGTCGTTCCCGGCCGGGATCCAGCTCTTCGGCGGCGACTGCGCGGGTCGCACCGGTTCCGGTCTTTGCCGTCACTGTGGCGGTTGTCGTCGTCTTCTTCTCGTTGGTTTTCACTGGTCCCACCCATCGGCTCACCGGTGCGATTCCGCTCACCCTGTCGGATACCGCCCGGACGAATCCGGTTTCATCACACTTGCTCGTGCGATCGTGCTGTCTCGCTGGGCGCGTGCCGCTCAACCCAACAGCCTCGTCCCAAAAGCACTCGACCCATCGAGCGAACCCGAAGTCGAGTCGGAGAACACCCTTAGGACGCTGGCCAACCGCAGGCTGTTCGGGGGGCAACCAAACAGCCTAGAATATTGGGACCCACGAGCTGAGATTACCAGTGAAATCTCCGAAAATTTCAGTCCGACTGGATGTCTCCAGCAGCTCGCAAAATTGGGTCTTTTTAACCACATTTCAGGCTTCTATATCGGCCTGTGCTCGAAAATCCAAAGCCCCCAGCTGGACTTTTGATGCTCTACTGGGGTGCGCGGGACGGCCGATGCTGATTCGAGCCGGCAGGGAGGCCAGCGCCAAGATCCCCCTCTGGGCCCCGTTCACCGAGAAATTGTCCCTCTCGATGAGCCAGCTGACGCGATAGCCCCTTTCCGCTTCGATTGCTGCTGACTCCAACGGGGTGAAGCGGACTCGTCGGCGGCTGGCAGGAGCCGCTAGAATACTGACTGGTCAGTACTGTGCGCCCCATCGCCAGCATCGACAGGAGGGTCCATGTCCCCGCCTCGCACGAATCCCGAAGACGCTCGGAGGGCGATCCTCGCGGCCGCTCTCGAGGTCTGCCAGCGCTACGGCGTCGAAGGCGCCCGCATGGAAGCGGTCGCGGCCCGCTCCGGGGTCTCCAAGGGCACGCTCTACCGCTACTTCGAGAGCAAGGAAGAGCTGCTTCTGGCCACCGTCATTGACTCCTACGAGCAGAATCTGCCGCTGTTCGATGCCGGCGCGGATTCGACATCGGATCCGGCCGATCGACTCGAAGCGCTGCTGGACGGAACCACCAAGGTGCTGGCGGCCGTGGCCCCGAGGATGTCGGTCCACTACCAGGCGTGGGGGATCGTTGCGAAAAATCCGGCCTTGAAGGAGCGGCTCGAAGAGTTTCTGCGTAGTTTTCACGCGTCGCGTTGCGACACCCTGATCGAAACGATTCGCGAAGGTCAGGCCCAGGGCGTCTTCGATGCTGAGGCCGACGCAGCGACCTTCGCATTCGCCATTCAGGCCCTGCTCTCGGGCTTCCTGTATCGCACGACGTTCGAGCCCGAGCGCGCGACGCCCGACGAGCTGCGCAAGACCCTCGACGCCCTGGTGCGCGGTGTCCTGCTCGTCGAAGCAGAGGGCGACTCGGAGGAGGTGGGTCATGGGTGAGCGCAGCTTGACGCTGCGCACGGGTCTGTTTGGCGCCGCCGGGATCCTCTTTGTCGGTGGGCTGGTGCTGATGCTGCTGGCACCCGATCCCGAGAAGATTGCCAGCGCCGGCGTGCAGAACCCGCCGCGCGAGATCCGCGTGACCCGGATTGTGTTGCAGCCGGTTCGTGCGCGCGTGGAGCGGAGCAGCATCCTCGAGCCCCGCCGTAGCGTGCGTGTGTTTGCGGAGACGCGCGGTCCCGTAATCGAGGTTGGAGCCGAGGCCCTGGACCGCGTCGAAGTGGGACAACTTCTGCTCCGCATCGATCCGCTCCAGGCCGAAGTTGCGATCGAAGGAGCCAACGCCAACGTGGCCCGGAGCCTGAGCGAGCTTGCCCTGGCGCGTTCGAACCTGAAGCGGCGACGCTCGCTCAGCAAGCGCAACGTGACCAGCGCCGCGGAGCTCGAAAACGCCGAGAACCAGGAGAAAGTGGCCCTGGCGATGCTGCGTCAGAGCCGGGCGGAACTGAAGCAGGCGAAGGACGACCTGGAGAACAAGACCATCAAGGCGCCGTTCACCGGGGTGTTGCGCAGCTTCGACGTCGAGTTGGGCGAGTATGTGCAGGAGGGTCAGGAGCTCGGGGAGCTGCTCGACTTGTCGGCGGCCCGGACCGTGATCGGACTGGCCGACAGCGAGATCGTCGCCGTGCGTGCCGGCCAGAGGGTCGACGTCGAGGTCGAGGCCCTGCCCGGAGAGATGTTCCAGGGCGAAGTCCTGCGGGTGGGCGCGGCATCGGACCCCCGGACCAGGCGCTTTCCGGTCGAGATCGAGATCCCAAATCCGGAGATGCGATTGCTGTCCGGCATGGTGGCCCGCGTGGGAATCGACCTCGAAGAGGAGCGCCTCCGGATGCTGATTCCCCGCGAGGTCACCATCGACGAATTCGGCCTGCGGTTCGTCTGGGTCGTCGAGCGTGTGGGCAACGAGCGGCTGGTGCGGCGCCGACGCATCGCGGTTCGATCGCTGGCGTTCCGACCCGCTGACTTCGAAGTGGTCTCGGGACTGGCCGTCGGTGAGGAGATCGCCGTGACATCCATGCGCCGGCTGCGAGAGGACGAGACCGTGCATGTGGGTGGGGTCACGTCCCCGTGAGTCTCCCGGAGTTCTCGGTTCGACAGATCGTTCTGGTCAACATCCTGTTCGTCGTGCTGATGGTGGCGGGCTGGGGTGCGGCCACGCGCATACCCGTCGATCTGTTTCCTGACATCTCGTTCAACGCGGCCGTGATCATCACCGTCTGGTCCGGCGCGTCTCCCCAGGAGGTCGAGCGCCTGGTTACCCAGAAGCTCGAGAACGAGATCGAGGACATCACCGGCATCAAGGAAATCAGCAGCTACTCGAGCGAGAGCCTGTCCGAGATCCTCATCGATTGGGACGAGACGCTTTCGGAAATCGAGTACGAGAGCGCGGTCGCCGATTTGAGAGCGGCTCTCGATCGCGTCGACGATTTACCCGAAGACGCCGAGACGCCGTTCCTGCGCGAGCTTTCGGTCTCGGAGGCCTTCAATATCTGCATGGTCGCCGTGGTCGACAAGGGTGACGTCGGGGAGTTCACGCTGCGCGAAGTGGCGCGCGACCTCAAGGACCACCTCGAGCGGATTCCAGGTCTCAACCGGGCCGATCTGCGTGGAACCCGGGATCGGGAGCTACGCGTGCTCGCCGACAAGTACCGGCTCGCCCAGTATGACCTCACCCTGGCGGACCTGCACCGGGTCATTCTCGAGAACAACCAGAACGTTCCCGGTGGTTCCTTCACCGATGCGAACGACCAGGAGATCCGCGTGCGCGGTCTCGGGAACTTCGTGTCCGCTGAGCAATTGGCGCAGACCGTCGTCAAGAAGGACCCGGGCGGCAGCCACGTACGGCTGGTCGACGTAGCCGAGATCGAGTCTGGATTTGCCAAGCAACGGATGATTGGCCGTCACAACGGCGACCGCAACATCATGCTCGGTCTTTCGAAGCTCGCCGACAAGGACATCGTCGATCTGGTCAGCGAGGTCCGGGCCCTCATCGCCGTGTACGGAAAGACGGTGCCGGAGGGCGTCGAACTCAAGGTCACCTGGGACGGCTCCCAGTACGTGTCGGCGCGCATGAACATCATGCGCAACAACCTGCTGCTGGGTGTCGTGTTCGTGGTCTTCATCCTGTGGCTTACGCTCGGCTTCCGCAACGCGATGCTCGCCATTGTCGGCGTGCCGTTCTCGTTCCTGGTGGCCCTGATCCTCTTTCCCCTTTTCGACATCACCATCAACTCGCTGTCGTTGGTGGGCTTCATCATGGTGTCCGGAATGTTGGTCGACGATGCCATCATCATTCTCGAGAACATCTATAGACACGTGGAAGAAGGTCGGCCCCTGCGTGAGGCTGTCGTGGCGGGCACCGAAGAAGTGATGTGGCCGGTCGCGGCCGCCATCGCCACCACCATCGCGGCCTTCATTCCCATGCTGACGGTGACGGGAACCACCGGTGAATTCATGGAGGTGCTGCCGAAGACGGTGACCGTGTGCCTGCTGGGCTCGTTGCTCGAGGCCCTCGTGATCCTGCCGGCCCACTACATGGACTTTGGAAGCCGCAAGAAGGCGTCCGAGTCGTTGTCGATGAGCCGGCAGTGGCCGCGCATCGTCCAGTGGAGCTACGGCCTGCGGCTAAGGACCGAGCGTGCCATCGAGCGTCTCCGTGAGAGGTACATCCGTGGCCAGCGGCGGGTGCTCGCTCAGCGTGGTCCGTTTCTGTTGATGACGGTGGCCGCTCTCTGGTTCTCGTTCGGTGTGAGTTGTCACGTTCCGGTCGATCTTTTCCCTGGCGACTTCAACCAGATCATGGTGGGCGTAGAGACGCCGGCCGACTTCGGACTGGACCAGACCGACGAGGTGATCCTGGGGCTCGAGGCCGCTCTCCAGCCGATTCGGGACGAGCTGCTGGACTACTCGAGCTACACCGGCTTTTCGATGACGGCGGACGAGAACCCGGTGGCGGGCGTCAACTATGGGATGATCTTCATCTCGTTCCCCAACAGCTACGCCAACATCGCCAATCCCGATCGTGTGTTGCGGTTGGTAAAGGACGAGATGGACCAGTATCAGGCGGCGCATCCCGACAAGATCGTTTCGCTGAGAGTGGCTCCCCCCCGTCAGGGTCCGCCCATCGGCAAGCCCGTGGCGATCCGGATTCAGACCGACGAATACGAGCAGGCCAAAGACATCGCCGACCAGATGAAGCGGGCGCTCGCCGACATTCCCGGCGTCTACAACATCGAGGACAACCTGCCGGTGGGTCCCAGGGAATTACGAGTCGCGTTGGACGAGCATCGCGCCTCGTTGCACGGGCTGACGTTCCAGGACATTGCCTTTGCCCTGCTGGCGGCGAACGACGGTGTGGTGCCCTCGACCTTCAAGGACCCGCGCTCGGACGAAGACGTCGACATCCGCGTGATGCTCCGAGAGGACCAGCGCACCAGCATCAGTGACCTGCTGGACGTCGAGGTCCGTACGCCGGCCGGCTATCGGGTGAAGCTGAGCGACGTGGTCCGGATCGAGGTGGATCGGGGTTATCAACGGCTCTACCACCGGGGAACCCGACGGACGGTTACCGTGTATGCCGACGTGGACCGAGATCTCGGCACCTCACTGTCGGTCAACCAGATCATGCAGGCTCTCTTCCGGGATATCCCGAGCCGTTACCCCGGCGTGAGTGTGATCTTTGGCGGCGAGTATCAGGAGACCGACCGCTCCATCAGCGATCTGAAGCGCGCCTTCGGGATCGCATTGCTGGCGATCTTCGGCATTTTGGCCGCCCAGTTCCGGTCGTACCTGCAGCCACTGCTGGTGATGAGCGTGATCGTGTTCTCGTTCATCGGCGTGATCATCGGCATGGCGATCATGAACCTGCTAGTGGGGGGCTACGCACTCTCATTTTACGTGATGTACGCGATGGTGGGTCTGGCCGGCATCGTTGTGAACGATTCGCTGGTGTTGATCGACTTCATCAACAAGGCCCGGGATCGAGGCGCCTCACCCATCGAAGCCGTCGTCGAAGGCAGCCGCAAGCGCTTCCGTCCCATCCTGTTGACCACCGTCACGACCGTGACCGGCCTGCTGCCGATGGCCATCGGACTCACCGGCTACTCGCGCGTCTTCGGCCCCTTCGCAACAGCCATCGTCTTCGGGCTCAGTGTGGCGAGCCTGTTGACCCTCTTCGTGGTGCCCACTCTCTACCTGACCCTCGAGGATGGGAAGACTGCACTTGCGCAGCGCTTCGGGCGGGTGAGCGACGGGATCGGAGAGGGTCTACCACCGCCGATCCGCTCAGCCGGCTCCTAGTGTCCCAATTGCCCGCGAACTTCGGACCCGGACGCTAGGGCGTGAGCGGCCAGAACCAGGGAATCGCGATCAGTGCGACCACGGCGCAGATCACGTCCAGGGGCAGTCCGACCTTGGTGAAATCCGTGAAGCGATAGCCACCGGGTCCGTACACGATGAGATGAGTTTGGTAGGTCACGGGAGATGCGAAGGCGCAGCAACCGGATACGGCTACGGCGATCACGAAGGCGCGGGGATCGGCTCCGGCCTGTTCGGCCACCGCCATCGCGATCGGGAACATGATGGCGACAGCCGCGTTGTGGTGAAGCAGTTCGGCCATCGCCAGTCCGGTCAGATAGACGACGATGAGTGCCAGCATCGGATCGTGGGAGAAGCCGGTCAATATCGTGGCCACTGCGATCGCGGCTCCGGTCTTCTTCATCGCCACGGCGATTCCAAGGCCCGCCCCGATCACGATCAGGATCTGCCAGGCGACGCTGCGCCTGGCAATGGACCCGCTGATGCATCGTGTGATGATCAATGCGCCGGCCGCAACGAATGAGGCGATCGAAATGGGGAGGATGCCCGCAGCCGAGCTCACCACCATGGAAACGAGAATCACCATGGCGATCCAGGCCCTGTCGTAGCGAGGCGGTTCACTGTCCTCGATCTCGCTCGTCAGGTAGAAGTCCGGACTGTTTCGGTGTGCACGGCCGAAGCCCGGTGCCGTCTGGAGCAGCAGGGTGTCCCCGGCACGAAGAACGATCTCGCCGATTTTCCCGGGCACACGCTCGCCGTTGCGGTGAACGGCGATCACGGCGGCGTCGTAGACCGTCCGGAAGCTTGCGGCTCGAATGCTGAGATTGATCAGGGGTGACGACTGGGAAATGACGGCTTCCGCCAGTCGCTTGGTGCTCCGGGTCTCGACGGATCCTTCGTCCTCGGTGACCGGGACCAGACCGCGAATCCGTTGCAGCTCGACGATCGTGGAGACGACTCCGGCGAAAACGAGGATGTCGTTGGCGCGAATGACCTGGTCCGGCGCGATCGGAGTGATGATCCGACCCCCGCGGTCCAC
>Ga0209987_10002095_pt1 | contig 11003 bp, 6 predicted proteins | sample N074metaG_FD_182134 | JGI IMG/M metagenome (GOLD analysis project Ga0209987, IMG submission 182134) | Deep subsurface microbial communities from Kermadec Trench to uncover new lineages of life (NeLLi) - N074 metaG (SPAdes) (version 2) | ecosystem: Environmental > Aquatic > Marine > Ocean trench... | reverse complement strand
TTCCCATGTTGTGAAACTTAGCAATAGCCCTGCTATTACGCAGCACAGGGAAGTGCCAGTGCCGCGGCGACAGGATGTCGATGAGCGGCCTTGCGTTCCACGCCTTGAACTGAACGGTCCGACGCTTGATCATTTTGAATCACAACCCGATTCACTCAGAATTAATCAGAGGTTCCTTAAAGTTACAGATTCGGGATACTTTCGGCAGAGTCAACCCGTATAATTACTAATTAGGGTCCGGAATCAATGGTCTGTTCAACCTTAGAGAAGATAACTGGTAGCCCTGGATTCAGATGTCCATGCGGTTACCGGCCAATATTTCAGAATCGACTAATATATTTAGTCCCGGTCCAGTAGACGAATTTAAACAGGTGAGTCGCAGTGATTAAAATCAGAAAAAAGTCAGATATTCCGTATTCGGAAATTACACCCGAATCAGTATACCTCAGGCGCCGTGAAATCATGAAGTCAGCGGGCCTGCTGGCCACTGCCTTACTCCTTAATCCGTGGCTGAGCGCCAGTGCTTCGATAAAGATCGGTGATTACGGAAGAAAGTAGTTTCACTCGACGAAGAGCTTACGCCAGAAAAACATGCCACCAGTTATAATAATTTTTACGAGTTTGGTACCGATAAGGAAAACCCGAAGGAAAACTCGACCAAATTTAACACTGACGACTGGAAAATTACGGTCGGCGGGGAATGCGAAAAACCCGGCACCTATGCGCTGGAAGACCTGGTTAAACCTTTCGACGTCGAGGAGAGGATATACCGACTGCGTTGTGTCGAAACCTGGTCAATGGTAATACCCTGGCTCGGTATACCGCTCGTCTCGATCATCAAATCACTGCAACCAACCTCAAAGGCAAAATACGTCGCGTTCAAAACGCTTCACGATCCGAAACAAATGCCAGGACAAAACCGCAGTGTTTTGGAATGGCCCTACCGCGAAGGACTGCGCATTGACGAGGCTGTCAATCCGCTGACTCTTTTTGCGATTGGCATGTACGGCAAGACCATGCCGAATCAAAATGGTGCGCCGATACGGCTGGTGGTCCCCTGGAAATACGGTTTCAAGAGTATCAAGTCGATTGTCAGTATTGATTTTGTCGAGGAACAGCCGCAAACCAGCTGGAATATGTTTTCTGCCGAAGAGTATGGTTTTTATTCCAATGTTAATCCGAACGTGAAACATCCGCGTTGGTCGCAGAAAAAGGAACATCGTATAACCGGTTCCCTGCTTGACAGGTTGAATAAATTCGACACGCAATTATTTAACGGCTATGGGGAAGAGGTTGCGCATCTATACGATGGTATGGATTTGAGGGTTAATTTTTGATATGGCGGTACAGGAGCTGCTGAAGTCCAGGGTTGCAAAGCCGTTGGTATTTGTACTCTGTCTACTGCCCTTATCGAGCATAGTCTGGCGCATATTTTACGGCGACCTGGGTTCTGATCCGATCGAAACCATTACCTTCGCGACCGGTGACTGGACACTACGATTCTTGCTGATCACGCTGGCAGTGACACCGTTTCGGCAGTGGTTCGGGTTATCGGCTCTATTGCGTTTTCGCCGAATGTTGGGCCTTTACGTGTTTTTTTACGCCTGCTGCCATTTCCTGATCTGGTTTATCCTCGATCATGCCTTGAGTTTCGGCGATATGGTCGAGGATATCCTCGACCGACCCTATATTACCTTTGGGTTCAGCGCATTAATGTTATTGATTCCGCTGGCGGTAACCTCCAACAATGTGATGGTACGAAAACTCGGTAGACGCTGGAAAAAACTGCACCGACTGGTTTACGCTATCATCATACTCGGTGTGCTGCACTACCTGTGGTTGACCAAGGCCGATTATCTCGAACCCGGGATCTATGCCATTATTGCCGGGGTATTACTGTTTCAGCGCTTGAATTATAAAAAGTGGCAGGCTTTCAAATTCCTGGTTCGATCGGAAGATCCCGCGCGCTAAAATGATTTATCAGATCAAATATATATGTATCTTATAACTATAAAAAACAACTATTTACGAAACTAAGTTAACCCGTATTCTAATATAGTTACGCGACTCTAACGCATCACAAACGGATTGGCGATTGGTTCCGAAGAAGTATTGATCCATGCCGTTTTGGTGCGCGTGTAACCAGCTGCGCAAGGAAATCTTTGCGGATACTGGGCTGGATAAAATCTCGCGAGCCAGCCACGCAACTTTGCCCGGTAGCACCGCAGTTACCAGCGATCACGCCATTCAATGCACTTTCGATATCGGCAGCCCCAAACACTATCATTGGAGATTTACCGCCGAGTTCTAGCGATAAAACCGCAAAATTTCCGGGATTAATCCTGCAAACTCGCCCAATAGGCGGCAAATTGGTAGGCGATCCGCCCCGACCTGGAACCCCGCGATGTCGCAAATCGAATAGCCTCGATAAGCGTCTCCTCGTGCATTTTCAGCTGGCGCGATTTCAGGGTCTGTTCAACCACGGCCAGGTATTGATCCTGGGTAAAAGGGTGAAAGGACAGGCATAATCCGAATCGGTCCGACATCGAAATTTTTTCTTCGATACTGTCAGCTGGATGCAACTGGCCCTCGACTATCTTACTGTCGAGGTTATCTTGCATCGTTTCCGGCATCAGGTGGCGGCGGTTGGAGGTGGCGTAAATCAATAGGTTATCCGGTTGAGGCTGTAACGATCCTTCCAGGCAAGCCTTGAGTGATTTGTAGGAATCATCATTTGCTTCAAACGACAGGTCATCGAGATAAATAATGAACCTTCTCCGGTCGTTACCGAGATTTTTAATGATTTCGAATAACTCCCCCGTGGCCGATTTTGGTATTTCGACGATGCACAGTTTCTTTTTCGAAAACTCGATCAGCTGGGATTTGATCAAAGATGATTTACCGGTACCTCGCGCGCCCCACAACAGTGCATTATTGGCTGGTTTGCCCCGTAAGAATTGAGAGGTATTACGGGATAACAAATTCATTTGGCGCTCGATATGCAACAGTTCTGATTTTTCTACCCTGTCGAAACCAGAGATCCCCGCGAGACGATGTTCGGTCCATCGATAGGCGCGACAGGAAGCATCGGTTTCAATTTTTTGGCGAGGCGGAATGATCAATTCAATGCGATCGAGTAATTCGAATAAACGGTCAAACAGCTTGTCGAAATCGGGCGTCGCCTTCACGGTCAGGTCTTTAGTTTTTTGTATTTTATGCGGTGTGGCTGGTCGGCATCATGCCCCTGGCGCTGCTTGCGGTGGGCTTCGTATTCAGAGTAATTGCCCTCGTAGGCGTATACCTGGCTTTCGCCTTCGAAGGCAAGTATATGCGTTGCTATGCGATCGAGAAACCAGCGATCGTGCGATATTACGACCACGCAGCCGGGAAAATCCAGTATCGCCTCTTCCAGGGCCCGCAGGGTTGCGACGTCAAGATCGTTTGTCGGTTCGTCCAGTAATAACAGGTTTCCGCCAGCTTTCAGCAATTTTGCCAAATGCAATCGGTTGCGTTCACCGCCGGACAGATCTTTAACCAGTTTTTGCTGGGCAGATCCCCGAAAATTAAAGCGTGATACATAAGCACGGGAAGGAATTTGATAATTGCCGACAACTATATTATCGAGACCATCCGACAGTTCCTGCCACACAGTTTTACTCCCATCGAGATCGTCGCGGGATTGATCAACATAAGCAATACTCACTGTTTCGCCAATTTTAATCGAGCCTTCGTCGAGTGACTCCAGCCCCATCATGATTTTGAACAATGTTGTTTTACCGGCGCCGTTTGGACCGACGATGCCGACGATGCCGCCACGTGGCAGTTTAAAATCGAGATCCTGGAATAAAAGTTTGTCACCGTACGATTTTTTACCGCCGTCTATTTCAACCACCAGGTCACCGAGTCTTGGTCCCGGCGGAATATACAATTCCTGTGTCTCACTGCGCTTTTGAAAATCCTGCGATGCAATTTCCTCGAACCTCTTTAGCCTGGCCTTGCTTTTTGACTGCCGTCCTTTCGGGTTTGATCGCACCCATTCGAGTTCTGCCTTGATTGATTTTTGACGTGCCTTTTCCGAGCGCTCTTCAGTTTCGAGGCGCTTTTGCTTTTGCTCTAGCCAGGAAGAATAATTACCCTGCCAGGGTATCCCCTGGCCACGATCGAGTTCGAGGATCCAGCCGGCTACATTGTCGAGAAAATACCGGTCGTGGGTTACCGCGATAACAGTCCCCGAAAAGTCCTTTAAAAACCTTTCAAGCCAGGCGACCGATTCGGCGTCCAGGTGGTTAGTAGGTTCGTCGAGGATCAGCATGTCGGGATCGGACAACAATAGCCGGCACAAGGCGACACGCCGTTTCTCGCCGCCCGACAATTGCTCGACTGCGGCATCCCATGGTGGTAGGCGTAAAGCGTCGGCGGCAATCTCCAGTTTTCGATCGAGATCCCAGGCCCCGGCGCTGTCGATTTTATCCTGAAGCTCAGCTTGAGCGGCGAGTAGATCGTCCATTTCTTCATCCGACATCGGTTCGGCAAATTTCAGACTGACTGCGTTGAAATCGTTGAGTAAAGCCCGGGTATCCTCGACTCCCAGTTCTACATTAGCGCGGACATCCTTGTTGTTATCGAGTTCTGGCTCCTGTGCCAGGTAGCCAATTTTAATACCGGACTGGGGGCGTGCTTCACCATTGAAATCTTTATCGACACCGGCCATTATTCTCAACAGGGTTGATTTACCGGAACCGTTATAACCAAGTACGCCTATCTTTGCGCCGGGGAAAAAATTGAGGGAAATATCTTTAAGGATTTCAGTTTTTGGTGGCACAATCTTGCCAACACCACTCATCGTAAAAACATATTGAGCCATTAGTTAAAGTTCCGATGGGGGAGACGACATTTTCATGAGCAACCCAAAATTAACCAACAGGACAACTAAATAGAGCGCTATCTATATCCATCTTGTCGTATTATTTTGAGCAAAAACTTGATACTTACTAGCCACTAAATTGGGTAAATTTGAATAAGTCATGGGCGCACTACGAATTACCTGTAAAAGCCTATAGATTATGTTTAAACTTGCGCTATTATGTTCATAAAGATCAAATAAAACAATTCGCTAGCGGAATTTGCCAAAATGAGCATGAAGAAAATGCAGCAAGAGAGTTACCTGTTCGGTAACAATGCTGTTTTCATCGAGGAGTTGTACAATAAATACCTGCAAAACGAAAATGATGTCGATGAAAATTGGCGTGACTGGTTTTATGAATTAAAAAATGGGGGTTTAACCCCCGACCAAGATCATCTCGCGATACAGGCGCAAATGAAAAGCGCGGCGATGAACAAGAAATCCTCCAGCCTGACGGTTAATTCAGCGCAGCAAGAACACCAGATAAAACAGGTCGCCGTCCTTCAATTGATCAATGACTATCGGCTTAAAGGGCACCTAAAAGCCGATCTAGACCCGCTCAAACTGCAAAGTAACGAAACTATCATGGACCTGACACTGGAAGGGCATAACCTGAGCGAGGCTGATCTCGATACGGTATTTAATACTGGTTCGATGTTTGGTGTCGATGATACTTCACTAAGAGATATTATCGATCGCCTGGAAAAAACTTATTGTGGGACGCTGGCGTCAGAATATATGTATATTGAAAATTTGGCGCAAAAAAGATGGGTCCAGGAACAGCTTGAAACCACTTTATCGACACCGGATTTCAAGGAAGGGCGTAAAAACCGCATACTGGATCGGATTATTGCTGCTGAAAATCTTGAAAAGTACCTGCACACTCGTTACATCGGACAAAAACGTTTCTCGCTGGAAGGTGGCGAATCTCTGATCCCATTGCTTGACCGTGTGATCCAGGAAGCCGGTACTACCGGAACCCACGAAGTGGTGATCGGCATGGCACATCGCGGTCGTCTGAACGTGTTGACCAATATTTTCGGTAAGATGCCTGCAGACCTGTTCGACGAATTTGAAGGTAATATCGAATGGGATCAACGCTCAAATTACGATGTCAAATATCATCAGGGTTTCTCCTCCGATATATATACCGATTCCGGTCCAATGCACCTGGCGCTTGCATTTAATCCATCGCATCTGGAGATTGTTGATCCGGTGGTCGAAGGTTCGGTTCGTGCCAGGCAACGACGATTCAAGGATCGCACCACCAAAGATGTGTTACCGGTTTTAATTCATGGTGACGCGGCATTTGCGGGCCAGGGTGTGGTGATGGAAACCTTTAACATGTGTGAAACGCGTGGATATAAAACCGGGGGCACAATTCACGTTATCGTCAATAACCAGATTGGATTCACCACCAGTAATCCCCGGGATGTGCGATCCACGCTTTATTGCACCGAAATCGCTCGCATGGTCCAGGCGCCGATCTTCCATGTCAATGGTGACGATCCCGAAGCCGTCGTCTTCATTGCCGAGATAGCGGTTAAATATAGGGAGATTTTCCGGCAGGATGTCGTTATCGATATGATCTGTTACCGACGCTACGGGCACAACGAAGCCGATGAACCTTCGGTTACCCAACCGATGATGTACGAGGCAATCCGTAATCACCCACGACTGGTTGATCTGCATTCGCAAAGATTGATCGACGAGGGATTTACTACCAGGGAAATTGTGGACCAGATGATCAGCGACTATCGTAAAGCGGTAGAGCAGGGTGGTGGTGTCGCGCTGAACGTGATTTCAGGTCTCGAGCAATTAACCGCCAGGGACTGGGCAGGCCTCGATACCGGTGATATCAATCTAACTGAAAATACCCAGGTTAGCGCCGACACCGTACAACGCCTGGGCAAGAAGCTGATGACCTTACCGGAGGGATATCAGCTACACCACCGGGTTAAAAAAATAATGGATAATCGGCAAAAGATGCTCGATGGAGAAATTTTTTGCGACTGGGGGTTTGCCGAGACCATGTCCTATGCCTGTTTGCTGGACGAAAATTATTCAGTTCGGCTATCGGGTCAGGACTGTGAACGTGGTACGTTTTTTCACCGTCACGCCGCTTTACACCACCAAAACACGGGTGAGGTATACAAGCCCTTAAAACATTTAAAAGAAGGTCAGCCCAGGTTCGAAGTCATCAACTCCTTCCTGTCGGAGGAAGCAGTGCTGGGTTTTGAATACGGATATTCTTCTACCGACCCTAATACACTGGTGATTTGGGAGGCACAGTTTGGCGATTTTGCCAATGGCGCACAGGTGGTCATCGACCAGTTTATCAGTTCGGGCGAGATTAAATGGGGAAGGTTGAGTAACCTGGTCATGTTATTGCCTCACGGTTACGAAGGGCAGGGACCCGAGCATTCATCGGCAAGGCTTGAACGTTATCTACAACTATGTGCGCAACACAACATGCGGGTGGTTTTACCGACCCTGCCATCGCAAATTTTTCACCTGCTCAGGTCACAAATGACCTGTGGGTTTAGAAAACCGCTGATAGTCATGAGTCCCAAAAGCCTGTTGCGCCTTGAAGCAGCAGTGTCGCCGATAAGCTCGTTCAGCGATGGAAATTTTCAAAAAGTAATCCCGGAAACAGATGAATTAGATGATGCTAAAGTGAAACGTCTGATCCTGTGTTGCGGCAAAATTTATTATAAACTGCACGAGGTTCGCCAGCAGAAATATGATAACAGTACTGCTATAGTCCGGGTCGAACAGCTCTATCCTTTTCCCAGGATTGATTTGAAGAAAATACACGATCAATACCCGGGTCTTGAACAGGTGGTCTGGTGCCAGGATGAACCGCGTAACCAGGGTGCCTGGCGTGAATTCAAGAGTCGCCTGAATGAAACCTTCGCCCCGCTGTCATTTCAATATGCCGGTCGCCAGTCATCGGCTTCTTCAGCAGCGGGCTACATGGCCCTGCATTTAGATCAGGAGGCCGGGCTGGTGAAAGATGCATTCGAATTAGTGGATTCATTCACACTGGAATGAAGACAGACGGTAAAACAAGCATAAAAGTAATAATTAAAATTGGAGTACAACATGCTGGTTGAATTAAAAGTACCGGTTTTACCCGATTCGGTCACCGAGGGAACCCTGGGTGAGTGGCACAAAAAAGTGGGTGATAAAGTCGAGCTAGACGAGAATGTGGTTGACCTCGAAACCGACAAGGTAGTGCTCGAAATTGTTGCTACCAAGGCCGGAGTCATTGAGTCGATGGCCTTTGAAACCGGTGATACGGTAAAAAATGAAGATGTCCTGGGGGTGATTAACACCGATGTTCCAGCAGCTGCCGAAGCTGAGCCAGGCGTAACAAAAGATGCTCCAGGCTTACCCAAAGCAAGCCCCGCAGTTAGAAAGTTAATTAACCAGAATGATCTTTCGATCGCCGATATTAAAGCCACGGGTAAAAAAGGCCAGGTCCTTAAAGAGGATGTGCAACAACATATAGAGGAGAAGACCGCAGCACCAGTAAAACAGGCAGAACCGGCTAGTGCTCCACCAAGCGCGTTAACTGTTACCGAAACATCCGCCATCGGGGCTCGCAACGATCGACGTGTTCCAATGAGTCGACTGCGCGCCAGGATCGCCGAGAGGTTAAAACAGGCACAAAATACAGCAGCCCTGTTGACAACCTTTAATGAAGTCAATTTAAAGCAGCTGATGGATACCCGGGCGAAGTACAAGGAGGCTTTCGAGAAAACCCACGGCGTGAAATTAGGCATGATGTCATTCTTCACCAGGGCATCGGTCGAGGCCCTTAAGCGTTTTCCAGCGGTAAATGCGTCAATTGACGGCGACGATATCGTTTACCATGATTATTTTGATATCGGTATCGCGGTGAGCTCCGAGCGTGGTCTCGTCGTACCGATACTTCGCGACGTGGACCAGCTAAGCTATGCTGAAATAGAAAAATCCATTCGCTCGATGGGTGAGCGTGCCCAAACCGGAAAGTTAGGAATGGATGAGCTGACAGGGGGAACCTTCAGTATTACCAATGGTGGGGTTTTCGGTTCAATGCTATCGACACCGATTTTAAATCCACCGCAAAGTGCAATTATGGGTATGCATGCAATTCAGCAACGTGCGGTTGTAATCGATGGTGAAATTGTAGCGCGTCCGATGATGTACCTGGCTCTGACTTATGATCATCGAATTGTAGATGGCAAGGATGCTGTTCAGTTCCTCGTCGCGATCAAGGATATTCTGGAAGATCCAACCCGGCTTTTACTGGGTATTTGATAGCCCGTCTAGCCCGTATATTGCATGAAGGGAACGAAGCTCAGGAGAAATATGGCAAACAATGTTGGTTTATCGCCCGCCGATGCATAGCCGTAGCTATGGATCAAGGGGGATCGATCAAGATTGGCCGCCAGATTTTTCCTGAATTCGTTCAGGTACAAACTGTATATTTCGAAATCCTTGGTTCCCAATCCTAAATATATGAATTTACTGACAAAAGTTTTAAGTTGTCACCGCCTTCGTGCAATATGCGGGCTAGTCGGCAGGCTACGGTTTTGGTGATTTGACAAAACTGAAACTACTGGTTGCTTCTACCGAGTTAGATTTTACTGGTTTCATAGACCCGGATTTAACCTCATTGTTTAATGTCTCCCCGTCGACCTCCCTGACCCGGTTACCGTTGCCATCGACAAATATATAGAGACTGCTATCCGATGATCTCCAGGTGAGTTTGGACATAATTCTTTCACTGCCCTGCTTGATCTCCATCCAGTCGCCCTGCTTTATCATGTCGGCTTCGGTCACGCCCGTATAATTACCTTTCTGCCCCGGGATGACAGCCTTCAAGGCCTGCATCATTTCACTCGATAACTGGTAGACGCCAGTCTGCATGCTTTGCGAGAAATCTTCAATATCATCGATTATCATATCTTTAGAATCCTTGATATTGGTGTCGTCCGGATCCTCGATAATCAAATCTTTGGAATCGTGTTTTCCAGGAGCTGGCTTTACTACCTGGTTTTTATCAGCAGGATGGGAAAGCTTTTCCGCCAGAACCGTTTTAGCAGAAGCCTTATTTTTAATAGCCCTGATCTTACGCTTGCTTTGATTGACTACCTCTTCATGCTCAAGTCTTAAATATTCCGCCAGGGACTTTTGCAGGCTATTCGACAGTTTTAGCGAACGCATCCCTCGCACCAGGGAGTTGGATATATGTGACTGCGTTGCGATTAATTTTTGTAGCTCTTCTACTGTCGTTTTAGGTATCAGTGACCAGACCTGGTTTCTGACCATTCTGAGTGTTTTTCCCCAGATCGAAGATTTAGTCCCATCGGCCAAAGCTATTTGCAGTAGCAGGGGAGACCATACCTTGTCAAACAGGATAAACGATTTTTTCAAAGCAAGCAGAGGAATGGTGATTTCATCTACCTTCGATTGCACCAGGCGTTTTATTTTAGCGGCCTGGCCGGCTTTTAATTTCAGTTCCGTTGTGCGTTTTTGTTTATTCAGCGCTTCTTTCCTGAGTTTTTTCAGGTTTTCCTGCTGTTTTATCTTTTTCTGGAGTCTCACTATCTCGAGTTGTTTCAGGCCCTTTTGTTCTTCGCTTTTCATCAGGTGACTCTCTGCGCTGGTCTCTTCTTTTCGCAGTTCAGCCTTATTATCCTGGTAATGCTTGAGTAATTCTGCATAACTTTTAGAGGTGATTACCGGACTCTTGATCAGCTTGTCTATTCCGCTCTCGAGCACTCGAATACCGGTTTGCCCGCTACGCCCTGATTCGACCAGTTCGACTTCCCTTTTGACAACAATATCCAGGAATAGGTGTACCGGGTTGTTTGAACGACTGAGAAAGCCATGGTCATTTATGGCTGACATCAAGACATAAGTCTGCAGTCTTGCGAGCTGTGTTTTTATTTCATCGGGCAATTTTTTATAGCTAAATACGACGTTGAAAAGAAAAGATATATGATCCACTTCTTTATCGATTTCGGTTATATTTAAAGCAGCCAGCTTTTTCTTCAAATCAGTAAATATATTATTGCATTGCGATGAGGCAAACTGAGTAGCTCTCTTA
>Ga0209987_10002093_pt1 | contig 11013 bp, 12 predicted proteins | sample N074metaG_FD_182134 | JGI IMG/M metagenome (GOLD analysis project Ga0209987, IMG submission 182134) | Deep subsurface microbial communities from Kermadec Trench to uncover new lineages of life (NeLLi) - N074 metaG (SPAdes) (version 2) | ecosystem: Environmental > Aquatic > Marine > Ocean trench... | reverse complement strand
AGATTTCAATTTAATTAGTAGGTAGACAAATTGATAAAGTGCACCAGACAGAAGCAAGAAAAATCTTAAAGGATGCTCCCGTAATGTGGAGGAGAATCAACTCTATTGGAATAATTCTTGATTGCAATTCTACTTATGCTACAAAATTAGGATATGCAAAATCTGAGATTCTAGGAAGACCAATTTTCGAACATGTTCCAAAAGAGTCCTGGAATGAAATGAATGACTCCCTTCAAAAATGGTTTGAAACAGGAGAGGTATCACATAGAAAAATCACCTTTAAAAGACAAGATGGCAGCACTTTTCCGGCTTTGCTTCATGCTGCAAGTTTGTATGATGAAAAAAACAATCTTCTTGGAAGCAACACGGTAATTTTTGATGTTTCAGAGATTGATGACAACAGAATAAAGGAGTATGAAGAATTTTTCAAAAACGCAGAGTCAAAATTAGCTGAAATAAACAAAGATTATCAAAAACTAGATGGAAATGCAAAATCAGAGTATGACGGGCTAAAGAAAATGTTTGATTTGTTATCTTCAACTGATCTAAGTGAATTAAAAAAGACAGATATCTGATTTTAATAATTTTTCTCTTTGATGGATTTTTGCACTTCTTGAACTGTATTTTGAACTTCAGTTACTGCAGTAACATCTTCAAGTGTACTGATATCACCAATTGGGTCATTGCTCGCAATGGCTTTTAGTAATCGTCTCATGATTTTACCGCTACGAGTCTTTGGTAATTTTGAAACAAAATAGATTTGCTTTGGAGTAGCAATTGGGCCAATATCATTTCTAATTTTCTCAACTAGTTCCTTTTCTAAAGTTTCAGAATCCTTTTTGACATCTTCCTTTAGGACGGCAAAGGCAATAATTACTTCCCCTTTAAGGTCATCAGGAATTCCACATACTGCAGATTCTGCAACGTCTTTATGCGATACCATACAACTCTCAAGTTCAGCAGTTCCAATTCTGTGTCCTGCAACTTTGAGAACATCGTCTGCTCTACCCAACAGCCAAAAGTATCCATCCTCGTCTATCTTCGCATAATCACCAGAATAGTAGGCGTTTTGAAATTTTGACCAGTAAGCCTTTTTGTATTTTTCATCATCACCCCACAAAGTCAAAAGCATTCCGGGCCATGGGTTTTTGATTATCAAATATCCTTTGGTGTTGGGTTGTACCTCTTTACCCTCTTCGTCTACAACTGAGATATTTACTCCAGGAATTGGCCTTGTTCCAGAGCCTGGTTTTAGAGGGATTGTCTCAATCCCAGGTAAGGCAGAAATCATCATACCGCCAGTCTCTGTTTGCCACCATGTATCAATTACAGGGCATTTTTCTTTGCCAATTGTCTTATAGTACCATTTCCAGACCTCTGGATTGATTGGCTCTCCAACACTTCCCAACAATCTAAGTGATGAAAGATCAAAAGAGTTTGGAATATCATTTCCAAATTTCATGAACATTCTCAGGGCAGTAGGAGTGGTATAGAAAATACTAACTTTGTGTTTTTGAATAATTTCCCACATTCTTGATGCATTAGGATAGTCAGGGGCACCTTCATAGATTATCTCAGTAGCGCCATGTAAAAGTGGCCCATACACAACGTAGCTGTGCCCTGTGACCCAACCAATGTCTGCAGTACAAAAAAAGATATCAGAGTCTTTAATGTCAAAAGCCCATTGGAAGGTAGAATACAGGTGAGTGAGATATCCCCCTGTTCCATGCAAAACACCTTTTGGCTTTCCAGTAGTTCCCGAAGTATACAAAATGTATAGAGGGTGAAGACTATCAAGTTTTTCAGATTCACATTCACTTGGAGCGTCCTTTATCAAATCGCTCCACAGTTTATCTCGAGAATTTAGTCGAATTGGCTCTTTTGTTCTCTCCAACACAATTACATTTTTTACAAAATCAAAGTTCTGAATTGCTTCATCAACTGTCTCTTTCAGTTTAACTATTTTACCTCGCCTATATCCACCATCAGACGTGATTACAATTTTAGATTTTGAATCTTCAATCCTTTCCCTTAATGATGCAGAACTAAAACCAGAAAACACAACGGTGTGGGTTGCACCAATTCTGGCACATGCTAACATGGAAATTGGAAGTTCTGGAACCATAGGAAGATAAATTGTGACCCTATCCCCCTTTGTGACTCCTAAAGACTTTAAGCCGTTTGCAAATTTTTGGACCTCTGTCCACAGATCCTTGTAAGTTAGAATTCGAGATTCCCCTGATTCTGCCTCCCAGATAATTGCAGGTTTTTCAGCCTTATTTTTTTGATGAATATCCAAAGTGTTGTAAGATGCGTTAATCAGGCCCCCCTCAAACCATTTTGCAAAGGGAGGATTCCACTCCAGAATTTTGTCCCAAGGAGAAAACCAAGCAAGTTTCTTAGCTTGGTCTGCCCAAAAAGCTGCAAAGTTGGGTTCTGATTGTTTTCTTATCTCGGAATTGTTGTTTCCTAGCCCTATGTTGAAAGTCTCGGACATTAATAGCGTAAAACTATTCACATTTCTAAATGTTAGTTCAATTCTAATCGTTTTGTAAGAGTAAATTAAATAAATTCCTCTTACCCATGTCTATTATGACAAAAAGTCTAAGCTGTGCAGACGTGGGGGCTGATTGTAATTGGTCAGCTACTGCAGAAACAGAAGAAGAACTAATGAAAAAGGTTGCCGAGCACGCCAAAGAAGAACATGAAGGTATGGAGATAACACCTGAACTTGTTGACAAAATTAAATCAAACATAAAAGAAATCTAAAATTTTAGATTTTAATTTTTTTTCTAAGATGCCTCCTCAAAAGCGGAGGCAACTGTAACACGTTAACTAGTTTATGTGAGCTTTTGGTCTTCCAGCTAACACCGTAAAATGTCTCCGACTCAATAATTGGTCAAAGTGAGAATAATATTAAAAAAACTAGGGCAAAGAAGGAACACCGATAACTAAACTCTTTTTATTTTAACCAGATTTTGTGTGTAACCATAACTTTAAGCTCTTTTTGTTCTGATCGCCAAGAATTTTGACCAGTGATATTTATGGTAGACGGAAAAAATCCAAAATCATGTCTTCAGATGAAGAAAAAGAGGACCAAATTGCGGAATATTTTCTAAAATCATTTGAGGAAAAAAGTCCCCTTGATTATGACATTTTAGATTCAATGCCTATTAAAGTAAAACAAGGCGTTTCTCAGGCTGCCAAAAACTGATCTTCAGAGTTACCACAACCAAAAATCTAAGTGGAGTATATCTTGGGTTAAAGTGGTATGGGTTTGGATTTAGACCAAAGCAAATCAAACAGTAATTTCTTGGAGTAAATCATTGCCTTAGAATTGGTCCACATTGCAGTGACGTTTTCTTTTCCTGAATCAGGGTTTTTCATAAAGAATAGGATCTCTGCGTTGTCTTTGACAATGAAGCAAATATCCCCGTTTGTAGTACTAGGAATTTTTTTGACATTTGTTTTATCGATCTCATCAAATACATATAGAGTTCTAGCCGAGGAGTTGGTTAAAATTTTTAAGTCAATTTCTGATTTGTCAAGTGGCTCCAAAAAGTTTGCGTGATAAAACCTTAGGAAATCCTTTTCGCTCCCAATAATTTGGAAATCTTTCATGGTATTAATTATCATATCATTAATTTTACCATAAATCTGGTTTTCCCCTTGAAGCATTTGGAATTTATCTTCTTTTACTAAATCTAGTTCATTGTGGAAGGTTGGAATTGAATCCCAAATTTTAGTCAAGTCTTGTTCTTGATTTTCAAGTTTCTTTACACGTTCTTTTTCAGCATCTATCAATGATTTCATTGCGTTTGATAGTGATAATGCTGAAAACTTAATTGGGTGCTGAAATGTTGCTGAAACTACTCCTTTGTTTTGAAGAGTAGTTAGTAGGTGATAAGTTTCAGTTCGTGGTAGCTTTAATGCACGACATACCTCAGGTGCGGTCTTTGAACCATACTTTCCTAAGAATATGTACACCTTACCTTGATTTGTAGTTAAACCAAATTTTGAAAATTGAACTTGTAATTGATCAATAGATTGTTTGTGTTCATAAGAACTTGAATCCGGGTCGTTTTCAAATATTGTTACCTGTGATGTTTCAGTCATTTTCTTCGAGGATTGTCTGATCGAGTGCCATGATTTATGGGGATCATGTCAATAAGATCTGATCGACCTGATCGTAATATTGATCGAGTTGTTCCTGTGATTAAAAATTATGGCTCAAATCTTTGATTTACATGCCTAACAAAAACTAAATTTTTAGCCTTGCTTTACTTATTTTGATTTTAAGCAATATTTAATTAGATTTTATTGATCGAAAAATTACTAGAAAAGGCATTTTTTATGGTTATTTTGCTTTTTTAAAAGTAAAAATTGTTATCAGGATTATGCTTGATTTTGATTGATTTGAAATATCATAATACATGTTTTCAAAATGTTGAGGATTTTGTGATATAGAAATCAAAAAAAAAATTAAAAAAAATTATTGTGCTTCCATTCTGGCAAGCCAATCGTTGTCGTCTGAATTGTCTTCTGATGTCTCTGATTTCACCTGTTGGGGTGGTTCTGAAAATGGTGTTACAGCTTCAGCGTTCACTGGAGCTTCTGGAATTGGTTGTGTTGCCTCATCTTCACTTGGTGGGACGAAAGTAGAGGTGATTGGCTCGTTTATTGGTGCCTCTGGAAGTATGGTCTGAACGTTTTGGGGTTGTTCAGAATTGTCCAGATATGTTACGGCTGAATCCTGCAGTTTTTGTTGTGGAGGGATTGTTGCATTTTGTGCTTCAACATTAAGGTCTGAAATTCTTTTTTGCACATTTGAGATTTCTGCTGTCTCGTGAGTAATATGCTCAATTAGCTGATTTGCGCATGTCTTCACGGTCTCAAATGTTGCTGCAGAGATTTCATCACTCTTGTGTTGTAACTTTGCATCAAATACCAACATTTTTGCGGATTTAAGCTGTTCGTCTAACTCTGTTAATCGTTCTTCAAGTTTTGCTTTGATTTGTTTTTCTGTTTCTTCTAAGGATACAAGTTTTGACTTGTATTTTTCATGAATTATTTCTGCATCTATTTTCATGTCTTCCTCGTCTGAAACGATATCAATCAAAGCCTTGAGACGACGGAGAGTTAGTTGTTTTTCACGAATTAGTCTTTGAGAATCTAATCTCCATTTTGGAATAAATATAACAACATCGTCTTGAACTACAAGTTGTTCAAACTGGAATTGCTGTAATCCCTGAGAACCGCAGTCCACACCCACTGTTTGGATGCTTCCGTCGATGTCTGTAATTGTTCCAATGACTTTACCCATGAAGGTACCGTACATGTCTTTGACGTTTTTACCGATTATATCGATATTGTCTTGGGGCATGGTTAGAATAGTGGGCTTTGTATAACCTACAAAGTGTTAGAAAGGTTTCCCGATTTGGTAAGATTTTTTTTACTAACTAGAAATCATAAAGCATCTTAGAAATTTTAAAATTGAGAGCCAAAAAAGATTTGATATGATTCAAAAAGAGGAATTAGAGCAAATTTTGAACTTTGTTTCAAAAAGATGGATTGAAATTACAAAGGAGCCAGGTAACAAAGCTATGGAAACTTTGCCAAGTAATTTCTGGATGAATTCAATTGGAGGAAAAGCAGGAAAAGGAAGATGGGTAACAATGTTGATGTATACAGAAAATGAAGCAGATGCCGAAGTTTTCAAAGGTGTCTTGCTCAATTGGCAAAATAAAGGAGTGCAAGGAAATCAATCACCCGATCTAATTAAAATTGGCAAAAAGAAATAGACTATTAATAATTGTTAAACTTCACAACAATGTTGTCAGAATTTTCAGCTAAAGAAAAGAAGATTCTATCTAGTCATTTTTCAAATTTAGACGGTAGTGTATTTGCAATTATTACGCCAAGACAAGTTGATCGTGGCGCATTGATGTCAAGATATAGTCGTACAGACAAAAGTATGAGACGAATATTTTTAGATGAATTTTTAAATAATAAAAATCGAGGGGAGGAGTTTTACAAAAGAGTGCTGTTAGAGTATGGGGATGATTCAGTAGCAGAGCTTGGTGAAGCACACATTGCTATTGAAGGATTATCCAACATTGCTGTTAAAAAAATTGAAGATAGAAGAATTGGATTATCGTATTTAGAAAAATCTTCAAGATATGTTGCATGGAATAAAAAAACTAATGGTAATTACCGATTTTATCGGGACCCTGTACTAATTGATTCAAGATTTGCAGATATGTATTTAGATTCATGCAATTTATCATTTGATGTTTATTCTAAAAACATAGACCCAATGATAAAATATGTAAGAGAAAAATATCCTATTGAAAAATATTCTTTTAAGGACTCGAAGGATGGAAAAGAAAAGTCGTTTTCAAAATTAAGACAAGAAAGTGACATCAAATCTGCAAATATGATTTATAGAGGTTCAACCAAGGCCAAGGCTCTGGATATACTCAGAGGACTATTGCCTGCATCCACCTTGACTAATGTAGGCATCACAGGAAATGGTCGTGCTTTTGAGTATCTATTGACTATTCTTGCAGCATCAGACCTTGATGAGGAACGGGAATTGGCCTCAAAAATAAAAAAAGAACTAGATACCACAATCAAGTCTTTTGTAAGCCGATCAGATGACAAGTATGGTAAGGCGTTTCAAAAATACTTGAAGCAAATCAAAAAGACTTCAAAATCAATTGTTGCTAAAGAAATCAAGCCAAAAAAAGTTATGGGCATGATGACCAAATTAGTAGATTGCGAGTCAGAGAAAAAGTCAATTGACAAAATTCTAACAGGTATAATGTACGAGCAATCTCCAAGTACATCTTATCAGAATATTTTAAAGCAAGTCAAAAAACTTTCGAAAGAAAAGAGAATCAAAATAATTAATTCGTTTACAAATCTAAGAGAGAACAGACGACATAGACCAGGTCGAGCATTTGAAAGTGTATACTATACTTTTGATCTGCTGAACAATTTTGGAATGTTTAGAGATTTTCATCGACATCGTGCTTTAACACTTGAGAGACAATTACTTACAACTGATCATGGTTACAATATGCCTGATGAAATTAAAATTTTAGGAATTGATAAAAACTACAAAGAGTGTATGAACAAAACCAAAGAGACTTTTAATAAAATTAGAAAAAAGTATCCAGAACAAGGACAGTATGTTGTAAACTTTGCATACAACTATCCTTATTTTATGAAGTTTAATCTTAGAGAAGCTTGTCATTTAATCGAGTTGAGAACAGTTCCACAGGGACATGCAGACTATAGACAAGTTGCACAACAGATGTACAGACAAATCAACAAGGTTCATCCCAACTTGAGCAAAATAATGAAGTTTGTGGATCTCAAAGAATATGATTTAGAAAGATTTGAATCTGAAAAAAGAACTGAAGAAAAAAGGAAGAGATTAAAAAAATAAAAAATGTTCTAATAGGATTACAAATAAAATAATTTGTGGACGATAAGATTAAAAAAACTCCAGAGGAGTGGAAAGAACAGCTCACGACTGAACAATATGAGATTTGCATCAATAAAGGAACAGAGCCATCATTTTCAGGTAAATACTGTGACAGTAAAGAAAATGGAATTTACAAATGCGTCTGTTGTGGAGAGCCCCTTTTCAATTCAAACACAAAATTTGATTCTGGTTCTGGCTGGCCAAGCTTTTGGGATCCTGTTGCTAAAGAAAAAATAGAGTATATTTCAGATTCATCATTTGGTATGGTTCGCACAGAAGTAAATTGTAACAAATGTGGCGCTCATTTAGGACATGTATTTGATGACGGACCAAAACCTAGCCAGCAAAGATATTGCATAAATTCAGTTTCATTATCACTTCAAAAAGAAGAATGAAACCATCGTTGAGGGAAGCCATCTCTAGAAACCAATGAAAACCAAATCATTCAAAAATTATTAATAAAACACAATTCATGGTAAGAAAATCAAAGACATGAATAAAACACGTAATTATGCCACATTAGAAAGGAAAGAGGAATTTTGAGAATATTAATTTGTGGGTTTGGAGTAGTAGGTCAGAGTCTGGTCAAGCTATTTGACTCACGATCCGAGGATCTTTATGCAAAATATGGATTAAAACCAAGAGTTGTTGGCGTATGTGATAGTAAAGGTAGCGCCATAGATTCCTCAGGTCTTGATTTTAGAAAACTAGTTGAGACTAAAAAGAAAAATGGAAGTGTAAAAAACTATTCTAAAACAAAAAACAACATGTCTGGACTTGAGATGATAAAAAATCAAGAGGCAGATGTCTTAATTGAGACTACGGCAAGCAATTACAAAGATGCCGAACCTGGCATGGCCCACATTACGAATGCAATGAAAAAAGGAATGCATGTAATATCAGTAAACAAAGGTCCCTTGGCTCTAGCATTTCCATCTTTATTGGAATTGGCAGATTACAATCAGGTAATGCTAAAATTTAGTGGGACTGTGGGAGGAGGAACGCCAATTTTAGATTATGCAAAAGATAGTCTAAGAGGAGAAAGGATCATATCGTTTGCAGGAATTCTAAATGGAACTACCAATTACATCTTGACCAATATGGGAAACGGATTGTCATTTGAATCTGCATTAAAAGATGCCAAGGACAAAGGTTACGTCGAAGCAGATGAATCCCTTGATTTAGACGGACTAGATGCTGCTGCAAAATTGGTAATCCTTGCAAATTGGATTATGGGGATGAAAGTAACACTGCCGGATATCAAGTGTACTGGAATAAGAGAGGTTACGACTGAGGACATCAAAAAGGCTGCCAAGAAAAACTGTGCAATAAAGCTAATAGCGTCATGTAACAAGGACCTCGAAGTTAGCCCAAAGGAAGTTTCAATCGAGGACCCGTTATGTGTTAATGGAACACTAAATGCCATTTCATTTACATCTGAGCATTCAGGAACACAAACAATTATTGGAAAAGGTGCTGGAGGAATGGAGACTGCAAGTTCAATTCTTCGAGATTTGTTACATATTAGACAAGAGACTGTAAGAAATTGAAAACAAACCTAATATCAAAAAGTGAAACAGCTACGGTTTTGAAAATAATTTCAGAGAAATGGAATATGGTGTTTCCCAAAATAAAAAATCTCAAAGTGAATGTAATATCTAATGATGCACAAATTTTTGTAGGGGACGGAATCAAAATTTTAAAAGTTAATGACGAATATATTCCATTTTTATCTGAAACCCAAACATTAGAAAAATTCCCGTATGTTATAGTAGATATGGGAGCTGTAAAATTTATGTGCAAAGGTGCCAACGTTATGAGACCCGGAATCAAAAAATATTCTGAATTTCAAAAAGATAGCATTGTTTGCATAATTGAGGAATCACATCACAAGTTTTTAGCAGTAGGAAAAACTCTGGTGTCTAGTGATGAAATGTCAAATATGGAGAAAGGAGAGGTGGTGAAAAATCTACACTATATTTCTGATAAATTTTGGGAGATAGGAAAAACCCTTAGCTAGTTATTTTCTCAAATGACTCTTTGATACCATCTTTGGTGATTACCATAATATCAAGACCGTCTCCACTTGCAGAGTCTCTAAGAGTTGCTGAACGTACTGCTTTTTTTGCCAAATCTACTGCCTCATCTTTAGTCATGTTTGACTTGAACTGTGGATCCAAGACGCCCAAAGCCATTTCAGCACCAGTTCCCACTGCAGCATATTCATCTGGGAGAACAGATCCCAATGGGTCTAACGTATACAAAACAGGTTTGTCAACTATCCCACCAACAATTACCTGAGTTAGCAATGGGAAGTATCTTCGTTCATACATCATATTTGACATCATTTTAGCTACAGAATTTGGAGGAACTTCTCTTTTAATCTCCATTTTTCGAATTTTAGCCAATGCCGCAATTTGCAAGGAAAGGATCTGCATGTCTGCTACTAGGCCTGCACATGTTGCACCTACCTGTGAAGTTATCTCAAAGGTTTTTTTGGTTGATTTGCTTACAAGAAAATTTCCAAATGCAATTCTTTGTTCGCTGGCAAAAACTACACCGTCCTCAAAGGTAATTCCAACTGCGGTTGCTCCAGGCATGTACATTGACATAATTCAAATAATTGGCTGGCATAATAAAGGGCTTTCTCCCTATCGTCTTGATATGCTCTAAACTTTGCCAAATTTGGCCATAATAAGACAAATACATTTTGTAGTTTTCTTTAACAGATCAACTCTTGCAAATTCATTTGGTGAGTGAATTCTAGAAAATATGAAAGTACTTCCAATGGAGATACATGGTACCTTAAGATTCTTAACAAAAGAGAACATTGGACCAGTACCAGCATTTGAAATATTTAGAATGGATTTTCCAAATGATTCATCGGCTGCCTCCATTACTTTAGACACAAATGGATCAGATGGATTTGTTCTAGCAGCTGCCTCTCCATGAAATACCTTTATCTTGATATCAGAGAATCCTTTTGTTTTTAGATGCTTTCGTAATCTTTGAATTTGTTTTTTAGGATCCATTTGAGGAATTAATCTAAAGTCAATTTTTACCAAGGCCTTTCCTGGAAGAACCGTTTTTGCTCCATCTCCTGTGTATCCTGAAACAAATCCAGCAATATTGCATGTTGCCCCACCAACTAGGGCCTTTTTTGCATCAAGGCCTTTTTTGTTTGCAACAAATGATTTTATTCCAAATTCTTTTTTGAAAGTTTCCTCATCAAAGGGCTCCTTTGCAATAATTTCCAAATCTTTTTTTGAGAATGGTTTTACTTCACGGTACCAGTCTTTTATGAGGATCTTTCCATCTGAATCTCTAAGAGTTTTTATGGCTTCTATTAATCGCCATGCTGGATTTTTTATCAATACTGCAAAACTAGAATGTGCATCTCGAATAGATTCTGTGGTTGATAATTCAACATAAAGTAGCCCCTTCATTCCCAGACCAACTATGGGTCTGTTCTTAGAATCAACATAGCCAAATTCCCAGATTACTGCATCGCAGGCAAATTT
>Ga0209987_10002092_pt1 | contig 11014 bp, 11 predicted proteins | sample N074metaG_FD_182134 | JGI IMG/M metagenome (GOLD analysis project Ga0209987, IMG submission 182134) | Deep subsurface microbial communities from Kermadec Trench to uncover new lineages of life (NeLLi) - N074 metaG (SPAdes) (version 2) | ecosystem: Environmental > Aquatic > Marine > Ocean trench... | reverse complement strand
AGGTAATAGAAATACCGACGATGACGATGCCGACCTGGAAGCCACTGACGGTTTCCGCATCGGCAACCGGGGTGCGAGCACTCGCGTCGCTATTCATCGGCAAACCTGTTTTTGTAATTCTTATGCCTGGCGGCAGTCTATCACTCGCCAAACGATCCCGTGGCTCCGGGGAAGACGACCGGCGACTCGTAACCCTCCGTTGAGACGCTTGCAACGCCGAACAAATAGTTGTCGATAACGATATTCTCCAGCGTGTAAGTATCTGTTAACCCGACGTACCTGCTCCAGGCCCACTGCGCGTCAGTCGTCAGGCGCCAGTAAACCTTGTAGCCCGCGAGATTTTCTGCTGCCCTGCCTTTCGGAATCGACCAATTCAGGGTGGTGCTGGGTTGCACCGCGCCCTCGATAGAAACATTGGCCGGATAGGGTGGCGCTGACGCCATGCCGGCGAGCGTCACGATATTCAGCGCAGTCAGTTTGCGCGCATAGTCAAAGTCGACCCCTTCGATCACATCGCCATACTCGGTGCCGTCTTCCGTGCGCAGGTCCTGGTGCTGACGGCGATAGTGTTCGTGCGTTTCCATGATGCGCACACCGGGAATGCCGCGTTCATTGAAAGGCCGATGATGTCCGCCACGTCCGAAACGATCGAGCCGGTAGATCATCATGACGTCGAGGTTCGCAATGAACTCGTCGGCCATGCGATCGACGTAACGCGCGATATTGCGTGACGGCGAATCCACCTCGCCGCCGCTGCGGCGGCGAATTGCCGCCTCGTCTTGCGTCTCGACATAGCGGGTGCCTTCCGAGAACACCCGCGCGGTACTGTTGTCGGTCACGCCATCGATGCCGGTGATATTGCCGATCATGTCGTTGTTCAGAATCGCCTTGATCTTCCAGCCATTTGCCAGGGCATGCTCCACCAGGATCTTGCCTCCGAACAGTCCCTGCTCCTCTCCGGACAAACCGACGTACGCGATGGAGCCGGCAAACTGATGCTTCGACAACACCCTGGCTGCTTCGATCGTTCCAGCAAGGCCGCTTGCATTGTCGTTCGCACCGGGCGAGTCCGAGGTGCTGTTAAGGGGATCACTGACACGTGAATCGATGTCGCCCGCCATCATGACAATACGGTCCGGATCCAATGTGCCACGTTGAATCGCCACGACATTGACGACCTCGGTCGGTTCGGGAATCCGCCGCTCACCTGAAATCACGGCACCGACGGTGAAGACTTCGAGACAGCCGCCGCAATCGCGGGAAATATTTTTGAATTCCTGCTCGAGCCAACGCCGTGCCGCACCGATACCACGTGTGTCGGATTCGGTTTCCGACAGGGTATGCCGGGTACCGAAGCCGACAAGTTTTCTGATGTCATTCTCGATGCGTTGCGCCGAAACATCGGCGGCCAGGATATGGCGTATTTCCCGGGATTCCGGCTCGATCACTAACTCTGCTGCAGCGACTTGTGTGGCCGCCAGCAATAATGACATTACGACACTGATAGCGATGTTCTTCATTTTTATCCCGCTAATTGGTATTTAGTTCGCCGATAACTCAATCTTTCCTGATTTTCGGATGTCTGCGGCTCGCCCAGGCCCCGATTACACGGCGCGCGAACATGCTGTCCCGATCCCGCACATAGAAGTATCCCAGTAGTGCAGCAATTGCCGCACCGGTAGCGTTGATCATGAGATCGGTCATGGTATCGACTAACCCGGACTTTTGCATATTCAGTCCCAGGTAATGATCCATCAGGAATTCGAATACTTCCCAGATCGTGCCGATGCATACCGCCATCGCGAAAGTGATGGTGGCAATCCATCCAGCGGCAATGTTGATTCGATGCGTCATGTAAAAAACATAAATAATAAGGAATCCGATGATGCCCATCATCAGCCCCGAGAGCCCATGAATGGCCAGGTCCCACCACCAGATTTTCTCGTAAAAGTCCCGTGCCTCGCCGAGCGCGAAACTTGCATACAGGATAACGCAGGTAACCAGCGTGAACTCGACCGGCAATGCGACCCGCAGACGGTGTTCAATCATTGCGGGCGCGAACGTCAACACCAGGATAACCGCGCCCGCAAATGCGCCCAGCCATTGCTTTTGAAACAGCGCGCTGACGGTTACAACGAAGATGCCGATCTGCAGCACCAGCGCGATAGCCAGCTCAATGCGATCTATCCAGCTTTCGTTTTCACGCTCCGGTAAGGGGTCAGTCATGGCAGTGCGGGTTTGGCAGTTTCATTGTAGGAGCCCGGCCCACCGGGCGATTGATACCCGACGCGTATAGCCGGCTCGATTCGCTCGCTGGGGCGAGCTCCTACGACAACTCGCTTCCCAACATCCGGAATCACCTGATACGCATGCCGATGATCGCTTTGCGTACCGTTATTCATGAATAATCCGGGCTTAGGTCCTGATTTCCCAGATCGACTCGATCTCCACTGCCGCGTTGAGTGGCAGGGCATTTGCACCGAGTGCGGCTCGCGCCGCCAGTCCGGCATCGCCGAAAACTTCCCTGAACAGATCTGACGCACCGTTGATAACGCCGGACTGGCCAGTGAAATCGGCTGTACAGTTTACGAAGCCGCGAATCTGCAGCGCCTTCACCACCCGGTCGAGGTCGCCGCCGCAGGCAACCTTAAGCTGCGCCAGCACCCTGAGCCCGGCAAGCCGCGCCGCTGCATAGCCCTGTTCCAGCGTCAGCCCGGCGCCAACTTTCCCGGTGGTCGGTATATCAACATCGAGCGGCGGGATATTGCCGGCGATGAATACCTGGTTGCCGCTAATCCGGTACGGGACATAAACGGCAGCCGGAGCTGCCGGTTCCGGCAACGTAAGGCCGAGTTCCCTGAGACGGGCTTCCGCACCCGTGCCTGACTGCGCCTTCGTCGTCTTCGACAGTCCAAGCGCCACCGAGGCAACGGCCAGCATTTCAAAAAAAGATCTTCTGTTCATGGTTAGTCCTTTGAGTAGTAGGGCACTGCATCGCCCTCAAATGCTTCCATCTCGACCCGCACTTCCACCGTCGACGCAAGCATCCAGTTCGGCAGCGGATTGACACCGTACGCCCGGTTGTCCAGCGTTGCGACAGCCGTAAAGCCGACATTATTGAGTTTGAAGAACGGGTGCATGACTTGTCCATTGAAAGTGACGTCAAAGGTTATCGGCAAGGTTACGCCCTTGATAGTCAGGTCTCCGGTCATTCGCGCTTTCATTGCATCAACCTGTTCGATTTGCGTGCTTTTGAAATGAATGGTCGGATGATTCTGTGTATCGAAGAACTCCGGGTTCGGCATCTTGCTGTTCAGTTCCGGGCTGAACGTGTCGATGCCGGACACAGGAACCGTTACCTCGACACTGCTGTTTTCCATGTTTTCTTCGTCAAACATGAACTGGATGTCATACTCGACAAAACGGCCGCCGTAGTTGGACAGGCCCATATGGACCACCGTGAAATAGATTCTCGTGTGCCATTTATCCGGCGTATACAGCACTGGTTCGGCATACGTGACGGCAGGTCCCGCCAGCAGTATTGCCAGCGCTATGGAAACGGCTATGCTCTTGCGGGTCATGTTGGTATTCCTAAAAGGGCTCTGTCCCCTTACACACTGGTGAACACTCTGCACAATATCAAAATTCGCAAGCTCTTTGTCGCAACGCTAAGCACGATATTGTTGCTGGGGTCGCTGGCGCTGGATGCAACCAGCAGTCACCCCGTCCGTGGCAGAGGTGGCGTCGTTTCCTCGTCTTCGGCGATCGCGTCAGAAGTTGGCGTGGCGATAATGAAAAAGGGTGGCAATGCTGTTGACGCTGCAATCGCGACAGCATTCGCACAGGCGGTTACCTGGCCCACAGGCGGCAATATCGGTGGTGGCGGATTTCTCATCTACCACGGCGCGGACGGTGAAGCGACGGCGTTCGATTTCCGGGAAAAAGCACCGCTGGCATCGACCAGGACCATGTACCTCGATGCAGACGGCGAGGTCCGGGAAAACTCGAATCACGACGGTCTGCTTGCGGTCGGCGTTCCCGGCACCGTTGCCGGCATGGAGCTCGTGCATCAGCGCTTCGGCACTCTTCCGTGGGAAGAACTCCTGCAACCAGCGATCGACCTGGCGCGCGACGGCATGCCGATTAGCTGGCACCTGCACGAGTCATTCAAGCGCCTCAAACCACGGTGGGACAAATACCCGAGTTCGGCGAGGATTTTTCTTAAACGAGATGGCTCGTTTTATGAGCCAGGAGACACCTGGAAGCAGCCGGACCTTGCCGACACGCTTGTGCGCATTCAGAAAGATGGCAAAGACGGATTTTACAAAGGCGAGACCGCCCGGCTGATCGCGGACTTCATGGAAAAAAACGGCGGCATTATCACGCTCGAGGATCTCGAGAAATACCAGGCGATCGAGCGCGAACCGGTTCGCGGCAGCTACCGCGGTTATGAAATCGTCAGCATGCCGCCGCCGAGTTCCGGCGGCGTGGTGCTGGTGCACATGCTGAACATCCTCGAAGGTTTCGATCTGCGTGAGATCGGCCACAATTCGGCGTTGTATCTTCATTTGTTGACCGAATCGATGCGACGCGCCTATGCCGACCGCGCCAACTTCCTGGGCGATCCTGATTTTAACGAGGACCAGCCGGTTACATTGCTCACTTCAAAAGAACATGCCGCTGCCCAAAGAGCAACCATCGACATGGACTACAAGTCGCCAAGCGATCCGGCGAAATTTGCACAACTCTATGAAAGTAAGGAAACCACGCATTTCTCGGTCGTCGACAAAGACGGCAACATGGTGTCGATGACCTATACGCTGGAACACGGCTTTGGCAGCAAGGCCATCGTCGAAGGCGCCGGCTTTCTGCTGAACAACGAGATGGGTGACTTCAACGCTCGACCTGGAGTAACGCTTGAAGACGGTACCATCGGCACTGAGGCCAACCAGATTCGCCCGCAACAACGCATGCTTTCCAGCATGTCGCCAACTGTCGTAGCGAAAGATGGCGTACCCTTGTTTGCAACGGGAACGCCCGGCGGCCGTACGATCATCAACACGACGCTACAGACGATACTGAACGTCATCGACCACCAGATGAATATTGCCGAAGCGCTCAGTGCGGGCCGCATTCATCACCAGTGGTTACCGGACCGCACGCTGGTCGAGGACGGGCTGTTTTCCGCCGACACGCTACGATTGTACGAAGCGCGCGGCCACGTCATGCGCAATACCTCGAGTATCGGCTCGGCGATGGCGGTCTACCGGGACCCGGAGACCGGCGTACTCTCGGGAGCGGCGGATCCGCGCGCTGCCGATGGTGGGGCAGTCGCCTTTTAGAAAGCGAGTTCCAGGGATATCGCCGTAATCTTGTCCGTCTTTTCGCTGCCAACCGGCACGTCCGTGTTATGCCGGACCGTATATGACAACACGATCGCAAAGTCGCCCAGCAATTTCGCGCGGACCGCGCTGACGGACTCGATGTAAGTGTTGTCGGATCCCGCTTCGACGGCAATATTCTGCTCGAAGTTTGAGGTCTCACTGAAGGTCCACTTGTAGTCGAGTCCGAGCCTGCCGATGACACCGCTCTCGCTGGTGTTATCACTCAGATCAGAACTCCGGTGACCTGCACCAATCTCAGCATTCAGCAGATGGGCTGGCGTATCGATGATGCGCCTGCCATAGCCTATGGATTCGCTCAATTGCTCACTGACACCGCTGAACCTGTCCTTGCGCCAGGCGACCAGGCCGAACAGGTAGTTATGCTCGCTGAAGTCGTAGGACGACTTCCAGTCGGCCTGGTAGGACTCGGCGGTTACCGTGTCAGTCTCATCAGCGCCGTTCGCCGCGGCATCGAAGGCATGTGTCCACTTGTCTGTTGCATACGAGATCTTGAATGCCGTGTTGTAGCTGGTGGTATTCGTGTTTCCCGAGGTGGCGAGATAGCCAAGCGATGCGCTGCCCGACCACGGACTCTCCTCCACCGGAGGACTACCGGCCTGTGAGTGCGCCGCGCCGGAAAACAGAACCAGAATGACAACCAGTACGCCGTGCCGGAACATGTTCGGATCTCCACTTGTTCAATTGGTAAAATTAGAGCGCCCATCCAGCCACCGATGAGCGTTATGGCGGCGCGCAATGTTACTCAAACCCGCAGCAAATTACACTAAATCGGAACCACCTGTTTTCCTCAGGGAGTCTCGCGCGGCGGCACCGATTTCAGGTAGGCGGCGATGGCCAGGCGATCCTCGCGGGTCAGGTTGCTCGTATTGTCATCGATGACCTCGCCCATGGAGCTGCCGGCAAAATCGCCATCGGGCAGCATGCCAAGATCGAGAAAATACTCGATGTCGCTTGCCGACCATCTGCCGATTCCGTCCACGCGATGTTGCGTGATATTCGGGACGCTCTCGTCGCCCAGATGACTGCCGGCCATTTCCTGATCCATCTGCAGCACGCCGAGCATGCTGCGCGGCGTGTGACACTCGCCACAATGGCCAAGGTGGCGAACCAGGTAAGCACCCCGGTTCCACTGCTCGTCCCGCGCCGCATCCGGCACGAATCGCGCTGCATCGAAATTCAGCTCCTTCCAGGCGCCGGCCGCCAGGCGCGTCGACATATACCAGGCCAGGTCGTGTTCCTTGCTTGCCTTGTCCACCGGTTCGAGGCTGAACAGGTACGCCTTCATCGCCACCAGGTCTTCCCGGGCGACCCCGGTATAGGAGGTGTACGGAAACGCCGGGTAATAGTGCTCTCCTTGCGGGCTTACACCCTCCCACAATGCAGCGACGAATTCATCGTCGGACCAGTTGCCGATTCCGGTTTCCCTGTGCGGCGTAATATTCGGTGAAAAGAAGGTGCCAAACGGCGATTCCAGCGCGCGGCCACCCGCGAGCGGCAGCGCATCGTCACTATCTTCGGTGTGACAGGATATGCATCCGCCTGCGTACAGAAGGTATTTGCCACGCTCAAGGAAATCGTCCTCCGCCAATGCATCAACGGCCGCCAGGCACATGGCGGCCGTTAATAATGCAGTGAGTTTGCTCTCAATCGTGCGCAACGCGGAACCGGTCATGACAGCCGCGGCAGGCCATGCCGAGGCTTCTGAACGCCCCGCCAATCGCCTCCGCATCGCCGTTTTCAGCAGCTTCGACAAACTCCAGCGATGCATCCTGTACTTTCACGATGGCAGCAGCAAATTCTTCCGACTCCTCCCAGATAAGTGGCAACGCCTCCGATTCGCCGACATTGGAGCCTTCAGGGAATATATTGCCGAGCTCCATTGCGCTATTGGCAAGTCCCTGCGCGTGATTCACAAGTTGCCCCCGGTCTTCGACCAGTCCACGCACGGTCATTGACGAAGCGCCAATATGTCCGCGCAAGGTGGTCATTATTGCGATGCGGTAATCGGCGGCATCCTCCGGCGTGGTGTCGGCTGCCGCGTGGATCGAACATCCCATGGTCACGGCGACAGCCGTCGAAATACTGATCAACTTGCGAACCATCTTTTTCTCCATTCAGGTATTAGTTTGCACGCAGAGCATAGCAGGGACTACGGTTAATACTCACAGCGTACGGTATTCCCCTGATCCCCTCATCGCTCCGGGCATGCTATGGGTAGTTTCCTGATAACGAAACCTTTGGGAAGGGTGGCGAATATGAAACGCATTGTAACAATTACCGGGATCCTGCTGGCGCTGGCCGCATTAAGCGGTTGCGGTGCCGACCGCATGTCCGAGAAGGGCTTCAGCCTGCCTGAGGGCAATGCAATGGATGGACAAGAGGCATTCGTTTACCTGCACTGTTACGAATGTCATACGATCGACGGCGTCGAGCTGCCACCCGTGCTCTCCGACGAACCGCCCTACGTCGAACTCGGTGGGCAGGTTACGCAGGTCAAGACCTACGGACAGCTGGTTACATCGATTATCAATCCGTCACACAAACTGGCCCCCGGCTATCCGCTCGAGACAATTTCGGAAGACGGTCAGTCAAAGATGCCGCTGTACAATGGCTATATGACGGTACAGGAACTAATAGACATTGTTTCGTTCCGGCAGCGGCGCAAACGGACGCCGCGGCCGCTCAGGATCACCTGTGTGCCGCAGGGCAGGCGCATCGCGTACTAAGATCGACGATCGCTCGCTGGGGCGAGCTCCTACGATACAACGCGCGCCGCCCTGTCATTGGAATCGCTCGCTGGGGCGAGCTCCTGCGAAACGAATGTCGGGGCCCGCGCCAGCGGGCAATCATCTTCAGGGTTTCACACATTTTCTTTTTGAGACAGCATTAGGATGGGCCACGATTTTTTTGAGTAAACTGTCCCCTTGATTCGAATAACAAGAACTAATCTATGACCGACCCGAGCTGGTATTCCATTCTGCCGCCGATCATCGCGATCGTTCTCGCCATCTGGACCAAGCAGGTCATCCTGTCCCTGTTTGCCGGTATCTGGATGGGGTTCACGTTGATTAATGGTTTCAACCCGCTGACCGGCTTTACGGCCGGGGTGGATGGACTCATCAGCGTGTTCGGTGAAGCCGGTGATACACGGGTAATCATTTTCACGATCCTGATCGGTTCACTCATTGCGACGATCGAGCATTCGGGTGGCGTCCGGGGATTTGTTCGTTTTCTCGAGACGCGGCGCTGGGTGCACAACGGGGTGCGGGCACAAGTGCTCGCCTGGGCCACCGGACTTGTTATCTTCGTCGAATCCAATATCACGTTGCTGGTTGCCGGATCTGTCAGTCGTCCGCTGTTCGATCGTTACAAGGTCTCGCGCGAAAAGCTCGCGTATCTCATCGATGCCACGTCGGCCCCTGTGTGCGTCATGATTCCCCTGAACGCATGGGGCGCGGTGATCATCAGTCTGGTCGCATCCACTGGTGTGGAAAACGCACTGGAGGTCTTTATTGCGTCGATTGGTTATAACTTCTATGCAATTACCGCGATCATTCTGTCGGCCGTGGTTATCTGGAAGAACTTCAACATCGGACCGATGAAAAAAGCCGAGGAGCGCACCCAAAACGGTCACATCCTCTGGCCCGGCTCGATGCCAATGGTCGATATCTCCGCCGAACAGGTTCCGGAAGATGATGACGGCGACGTGCCCTCCGCCGCATTCATGGTACTGCCGATTCTGACGATGGTCTTTATGATGCCGATCGGCCTGTACATCACCGGCAACGGAGATTTAATCGCAGGTTCCGGATCCGTTTCAGTGTTGTGGGCGGTCATCGCCGCGATCATCGTTTCATGGGTAATGCTTCTTGGTTTTGGTGCCAGTTCGATTAATGACCTGATGCGCACATTTATGAAAGGCGCGGAGGCGCTGCTACCGATTGCAACCATATTGCTGTTCGCACTGGCACTGGGAGATGTCGCTCAGGCGCTGGGCACCGGCACCTATGTTGCAGGCGTTGTCGGCAATACGGTTCCGGGGCCATTGCTCGCGCCGTTGATCTTCATCGTCTCGGCGTTTATCGCGTTCTCCGTGGGATCGAGCTGGGGCACCTTCGCCATCATGATTCCTATTGCCATTCCAATAGCGACAACGCTGGGCTTTTCGGTGCCGCTGTTTCTCGGTGCCGCTATATCGGGCGCTATTTTCGGCGATCACGCATCGCCGATCAGTGACACGACTGTCGTTGCATCGATGGCGTCGGCAACCGATCACATCGATCATGTCCGGACACAATTACCGTATGCATTACTGGCCGGGGCCATCGCCACGACCCTGTTCCTGATCGCGGGACTGGTTTAGAAATAACCGCTGAAGCAGTAGGCGACCGGGCCGGTCATGATGGCAGTGCCATCACCATTAATTTCAATGCCAACAGCGCCTGCCGGCAATTCTATGGTCATTGTTTTGCTGTCGGTAAGACCTCGCGCCAGCGCCGCGTAGGCTGCTACGCACGCGCCACTGCCGCACGCGGTCGTCAGGCCGGCACCACGCTCGTACACACTCAGCCGCATTGCATCGCCGGACAGCATTTGCGCCACACCGACATTGACCTGATTCGGAAACAGCGGATGCTCCTGGATTTGCGGGGCGATTGTCTCGATGTCAACTGCGTCGACATCATCGACGAAAAAAACGACGTGTGGATTGCCGATCGCGAGTGCAACAGCGTCGCTCAGTGGCCCGAAGGAAAGATCCAGATGGCAGGTGTCGCGCTCTTCGGCAAGCGGAATGTCACGCCATTCCATGGTTACCCGCCCCATGGCGCAACTGACCTCCATGGGTCCCGCCCGCTTGCATGCCAGTGAACCGGCCAGTGTTTCTATTACGACGGCGTCGCGCCCGAACTCCTCGAGCAGCAACCAGGCGACGCAGCGGGTCGCATTGCCGCAGGCTTCGACCTCGCGGGCATCGACATTGAGAATTCGCATGAATGCATCAGCGGCAGGGTTTCTTGCCGGCTCGATGATGATCAGCTGATCGGCACCAACGCCCGTCTGCGGATCGCAGATTCGAACGATTTCCTGCTCGCCGGGGCGATACGGCTCCTCGCGGGCATCCGTAATCACGAAGTGATTGCGGAGACCATGCATTTTGACGAAGAAACGTCCCGGGGGGCGCTTGCCAAAGGCTGGTGATTCAGACATGCCGCGATTCAGGATTCAGAGGAGCCATCTTGGGGCGAGTAGGTGATTATACAAACAGGCCTTTGCGAAAACGCAATCCAACCGTTACATTTGACGACTATATGAAGGAGTGCGCAGCCATGACCGCAACACTTTTCCGCGACGATTCATATCTCAGGGATTGTCAGGCGACAGTTGTCGAAGCCGGCCCCGGGGGTATAGTCCTCGATCAGACAGTGTTTTATCCAATGGGCGGCGGCCAGCCGGGTGACACCGGAACGATCACCTGGGAGGGCGGCAGCGTAGAGGTCACCGACACCCGCTACGGAGATGCCGGTGCCATTCGCCACCTGACAGACACAGACGCCACACTGCCCGCCGCGGGAACATCGGTTACCGCCAGTCTCGACTGGGACCGGCGA
>Ga0209987_10002086_pt1 | contig 11032 bp, 6 predicted proteins | sample N074metaG_FD_182134 | JGI IMG/M metagenome (GOLD analysis project Ga0209987, IMG submission 182134) | Deep subsurface microbial communities from Kermadec Trench to uncover new lineages of life (NeLLi) - N074 metaG (SPAdes) (version 2) | ecosystem: Environmental > Aquatic > Marine > Ocean trench... | reverse complement strand
CTTGACCCAGAAGAGTAACGACTGGCTCTATTCGAAGGCCGGACTGAACGTGTGCTACCGGGCGCTCCGGCCCAAGGGCCTGCTTGCGGTGTGGTCGGCCGGTTCCGACCGTGCTTTCACCAAACGCCTGCGCAGGACCGGTTTCGAGGTAGACGAGGTCTGGGTGCGGGCGCACCATGGCAAGGGCGCTCGGCACCTCATCTGGGTCGCTCGAATTCCGTAAAGGAGCGAGCGACCCACAGGAGTCCGGCCCACCCACCCCTCTCCTCGCCCCCTGTATTCGTGTACGTTGGGGCTCGCGCGTGTCACCTCGGCGCGCGTTGCCCACACATGGAGCCTCCGATCGCCCCAGACCCGACGACCCCACCGCTCGGCGCGGCCCTCGGTATTCTTCGTGACGTATTCGGCTACGAGGACTTCCGCCCGGGCCAGCTGGAGGTCATCGAGGCCGTGGTCGCAGGCCGTGACTGCATCGCGCTCATGCCCACGGGGGCGGGCAAATCCCTGACGTTTCAGGTGCCGGCCCGCTTGATGGACGGCACGGTGCTGGTGGTGTCTCCACTGATCTCCCTCATGAAGGACCAGGTTGATGCACTCACCGATCTGGGCTTTCGGGCTGCTGCGATCAACTCGTCGCTGGAGCCAGGCGAGCGGGAACGGAGGCTCCAGGCGCTCAGAGCCGGAGAGTACGAGCTCGTCTATCTGGCCCCCGAGGGGCTCGACGGCCGCTTGAGCAGAGAGGCCGGGAACTGGCCCCTCTCGCTGCTCGTGGTGGACGAGGCCCACTGCATCAGCCAGTGGGGCCACGACTTCCGGCCGTCGTACCGGCGGCTCCAGCGGCTCCGGGAGGCGCTGCCTGATGTGCCCGTGTTGGCGCTCACCGCAACCGCCACGGACGCCGTGGCCCGCGACATCATCCGGCAACTCGACATGGACAAGCCGGCCGGCTTCAAGGGCTCGTTCTTCCGCCCCAACTTGAAGATCTACTGCAGGAAGAAGGGCACCGGACCCACACGCCGCGAGATCGCAGGGCTGATCCAGGCCCGCTCGGGGCAAAGCGGCATCCTGTATTGCGCCTCACGGAAAGCGGTCGATCAGATGGCCGAGTTCCTCTGTGATCAGGGGGTGCGGGCGTTGCCCTATCACGCCGGCATGGAAGCCGCGGATCGGGCGTCAAACCAGGATGCTTTTGCGAGGGACGACGCCGACGTGATCGTCGCGACCATCGCCTTCGGCATGGGGATCGACAAGTCGAATGTGCGCTTCGTCATCCATCGGGACATGCCCAAGGACGTGGAGTCCTGGTATCAGGAGATGGGCCGCGCAGGCAGGGACGGTCTGGATAGCGACTGCTTCCTCTTCTATTCGTGGGCCGATGTGAAGCTCCAGGAACGGTTCCTGAACGAGGTCGACGACCCCGATCTCTACTGGACGAAGGTCGAGGCGGCCAAGTCTCTTTTCCGACTGGTGGAAAACGGCGGGTGCCGGCACAAGAAGATACTGGGCCACTTCGGCGAGGAGATCGATGCGTGCGGCACGTCCTGTGATTGGTGCACAGGGATAAAAGCCGAGGACCGGGCCGCGGAGGGGATGACGGCCGCCGCCGTAGTGGTCCCCAGACGCCGATCACCCAAGTCCTACGACCGGGTTGCGGAGCCCGGGCCGCTCTCTGATGAAGGGGAGGCCCTCTTTCAGCGCCTACGGGAGGTCCGTAAGTCGATTGCGGACCAGCAGGGTGTACCGGCCTATATCGTGTTCAGCGACAAGACCCTCCGTGCCATGGCCGAGACACGACCGTCCACGCCTCAGGAGCTCTTGGCGGTTTCCGGCGTTGGGCCGCTCAAGCTCGAGCGCTACGGGGAGGTGTTCATGGAGGTGGTCAGCCGCGCCGCGCCGGCGGAAGAATCGGCGATCGGACGGTAGTGGCTATCCCTGTGGCGGCCACAAGCAATTGACGATACAGTAGGCTGATGCTGACTCGGCGAACCTTCGTTCTGGCTTCATTGGCGGCCCCGCTGGTCCGGTCGGTAGAGGCGCCTCTGGCGCCGCTGGTACCCTCGGTACAAGCGCAGACCGCCCCTCCCGGCAAGATGCTGCTCAGCATCCACCAGAATACCTCCCGGGCGGCCGGATTCCGCGGATCACTCGAGGGTTGGGCGAGAGCCGGAATCCAATACGTCGAACTGAACGATCGTATGCTCGACGGATTCCTCGAGAACGACACGTTGGCTGGCGCAAGAAGCCTCCTGAGCGATCTGGGACTGACACCGGTGTCCGCCGCCGCGGTTATGCAGGATATCTGGATCCCGGGTCCGGCACGGGCGGCATCGCTCGAGACGTGGAGAAGGCGTTGTGATCAGTTTGCAAGCCTTGGACTGCAGAAGATCTACTCCCCGTCGATCACGAACCGGAGGGTTACCGCTGAAGACTTTGCGGCCACCCCGGACTGTATCCGCGAAGCCGGAGAGATCGCCGGCGAGTACAACCTGACCGCGATGATCGAATTCCTTCGCACGTCGACCCATCTGGCGACTCTGGCCTCATCGCTACAGGTCATCCGCGAGGCGGCGCATCCCAACGTCCGACCCATGCTCGATTTCTTCCACTTCTGGTCGGGACTGAGCAAATTCGAAGACCTGGACCTGCTCGAGCCGGGTGAGCTCGCCCATGCGCATTTCCAGGACCTGCTGGATGCGCCCCGCGAACTGACGAACAATGACTACAGGCTGATTCCTGGCGACGGCATCGCACCACTGGTGCCCATCCTCCAGAAGCTGGCCGAGAAGGAGTATGACGGAGCCCTTTCCGTGGAGTTGTTTCGGGCGGAGCTGGTGAGGGGTGATCCGTTCCAGGTCGCCTCCGAAATCCGCCGGAAATGCGAAGCCGTGATGCGCGAAGCACAGGTCTTGTAGGGTCCACCCCACGTTCACCACCATTTGCTTTTGACGTTTGACCGTGCCGTGGCCCCATGCTACTTTTTCTCCGCTTTTCTTACGGGCGCGTCGAGGTCCCATCACTGTTTTGATGACCCGCCGCGGTAGCCGCGGAGAACACGTTTTTCCAGAGGAGCTACGTGATGAAGAGAGGATCTAGGATTACCTTCCCGTTCGGCGTAGGTCTTGCCGTGGTCGTATTCGGCGCGCCCGGTACCGCTGAAGCTCAGTCCGTGGCTCAGTCCGCCTCATCGGACGCCCAAGTGACCTTCTCGCGCGACATCGCGCCGATCCTCCAGCGTAGCTGCCAGAACTGCCATCGGGCGGGGGGCGTGGCGCCCATGCCGCTCCAAACCTACCAGCAGGTTCGCCGGTATGCCCGCAGGATCAAGGAGAAGACCCACATACGTGATCGCGCGGGTGCGATGCCCCCTTGGTACATCGAAAAGGACATCGGCATCCAGAACTACAAGTACGACCCATCTCTCAATGATGAGGAGCTCGCTGCCATCGCCTCCTGGGTGGACAACGGAACTCCCGAGGGTGACCCGGCCGACCTGCCCGAGCCCCTGGTCTTCGACGAGGATGGCGAGTTCTGGGTCGCGGGCGAGCCGGATTTGATCGTGGCGTCGGAAGAGATTTTCATGGAGGCCGGCGCTCCGGATTGGTGGGGTGAGATGGAGTCTATTGTGATCCCTCTCGACGAGGACCGGTACGTAATGTCCATCGAGATGAGGGAGTCCAACGACATCGACGCGACGGACACCGGGCGCGAAACGGTCGGTGCGCGCTACATCTTCCACCACTTGGCCTTCAGCACCCAGGTCCTCGACCCCGGTGTTGATGCGACGTTGCTTGCGTTCGTGGGCCGGGAGGCCACGTTCTGGCCGGTTCACGAGGTGGGTCGAAATCCGGACATCTTCGATCCTGAAGGAGGACGGCTTCTGAGGGGTGGCTCCAGCATCGTGATCAACTCGGTGCACCTGCACTCCAGCGGTCGGGACACGAGGGGGAAGATGCTCTTCGGCTTCCGGTTCCATCCCAAGGGTTATGAGCCCAAGTACCCGTCCGCTCCCGTCGCCCTCGGAAACGGCGTGGACATCGACATCGAGGCCATGAAGACCGGACAGGAGCTCCACGCCTACGACGTGCTGCAACAGCACACCAAGTTCATCACGTTCGAGCCGCACCTGCACGCTCCAGGCGAACGTATGTGCATGGAGGCCATTTGGGGGATGAATGTGGAGACCCTCAGCTGTGCCGGATACGACCATAACTGGGTACGGGGTTACGCCTTCGAGGACGGCTACCAGCCGCTCCTTCCGAAGGGCACGATCATCCACATCGTCGGCTACATGAACAACACCGAGACGAACCAGAACATCCCCGACCCGAGGAACTGGCAAGGATCGGGCAATCGTTCGGTGGCCAACATGTTCATCGACCTCGGGATGCGCGTCGCGATGACCGACGAGCAATTCCTCGAGGAGATGGCAAACCGGAGGGAGCAGTTCAACCTCACGAAGAACGACCACATGATCGGCTGTCCGCTGTGCCTGGCCTCCATTCCCGTCCCGTCGCAAGGCCCGGACGCAGTAGCGGACTCCTCCGACGACCCGTGATCGGGAGCAGTGAACTGATATGAATGGTCAACGCCCCGGGGATTCACGAGTCAGGCCGTTGTGGCTCGTCTTCGGATGTGCCCTTGCAGCCTCCCTCCTCATGGCTGGCAGCGAAGCCGACGCACAGCTTTCCTACTCGCGTGGTCAGACGGTCTCTCCCGCTTACGAGGGTTTCGAGGTCAACCCGGACGGGTCATACAACCTCCTCTTCGGGTACCTGAACCGAAACTGGGACGAGGAGCTCAACATCCCGGTGGGACCGGACAATTACTTCTCTCCGGGGCTCCCCGACCGCGGGCAACCGACCCACTTTCTGCCACGCAGGAACCGTTACGTCTTCAAGGTTCACATGCCGGCGGACTTCGACCCGGATCAGGAGGTGGTTTGGACGCTGACAAGCCAGGGGGAGGAGAAGAAGGCGTACGCGTCGCTCCGGCAGGACCTCCTCGTCGACAACATGGTCATCGCGTCCGAGACCGGGGCGCTCGGCGGCGGCCGCAGCGACCCTGAAAACCGGATGAATACGGCTCCGGTCATCGAGCTGGGAACGGACCGCGAGATCGCTGCTCTGGTCGGCCAGCCCGTCACCCTGATCGTCCGAGTGACCGACGATGGGTTCCCCCAGACTCTGGCGCAGCGCCGGGCCCGTGCCGAGCCAGCCGCCCGCGGCGAGGCTGAGGAGGCTGCGAGCGACACCGATTCGAGTGTCGAGGACGCCGACGCCACGGACGACGCTTCGGGCGAACCCGAATCGGAGCAGGAGGATGAGGACGCGGAGGAGGAGCTCACCCCGGAGCTTCAAGACCTTCGGCGGTGGCTGCGCCGGCCCGTCCTAATCACCGTAAACAAGACAATCGGTCTTCACTTCACTTGGTTCGTCTACAGGGGAGACAGTAACGCAACCTTCGATCCCATTCAGATCAAGCCCTGGGAGGATACCCGTGCCTTCCACAACTCCCCATGGTCACCGTTCTGGGACGCGCCCTCCATTCCGGACGACGGTGCATGGACGGTGCAGGTCACCTTCGACGAACCCGGGACCTATGTGCTTCGGGGCCGGGCCGATGACGGAGCCCTATTCGCCGACGAAGAGGTGACCATCAACGTCCGCCCCCTGTTGCCCTGAGCCTCCAACTCCGGTAGTGACCATACTTCTTCGAGTTTCCACGCGCCGCCGAACGGCTCGAACCGTCGCCTCCTGTTTTCTCGTCTCCCTGATGGGAGTCTTCAGTTTATGCTCCCCAGCGGGCGCTCAGTCGCTCATGGACCGCTATACGCCCGTAACCGAGGCCATGCTGCTCAGCCCGCCGGACGGTGAGTGGCTCATGTGGCGCCGAACCTACGACCACTGGGGGTACAGCCCGCTCGGCCAGATCAATACGTCGAACGTGGGCAGCCTCCGCCTGGCGTGGGCGTGGACCATGGAGAGGGGATTGCAGGAGACGACCCCCTTGGTACACGACGGTGTCATGTTCCTGCCCCAGGCGTGTGACTTCATCGAGGCGGTGGACGCGAGGGACGGAACGCTCATCTGGGAGTACCGCCGCGAGCGGGTCGAGCACGCGGCGACTCTGGCATGCGCCAACCGCAACGCTGCGCTCGTCGGCAACCGGCTCGTCATCGCGACACACGACGCCTATCTGGTCGCCCTCGACGCTCGCACGGGAGAGGTGATATGGGAACATCAGGTCGGGGATTGGACCATCGGACAGCACTACTCCGGCGGGCCCCAGATCATCAACGGCCAGGTCGTCGCGGGCATGTCCGGCTGCTACTACATCAACACGAGTTGCTGGATCTCGGCCCACGACGTGGAGACGGGTGAGGAGCTGTGGCGCACACATACGATCCCCAAGCAGGGGGAGCCCGGAAGTGAAACCTGGGGAGCTCTTCCAGACGAGCAGCGCCGCGGAGGCTCCGCATGGATTGCCCCGAGCTACGATCCGGACCTTAACCTGATCTATATCGGCGTGGCGGTGCCCATTCCATGGGGATCGGTCCAGAGAGACACACAAGGTGGCGACGTCCTCTACACAAATTCGACGCTCGCCCTGAATGCCGACTCCGGCGAGATCGAGTGGTACTTCCAACATCTGCCTGGAGACGATTGGGATCTGGACCACCCCTTCGAGCGCATCCTGGTAGAGACCGAGGTGGCGCCCGACCCGGACGCCGTCTCGTGGCTGAATCCCGACATCACACCAGGCCGACGCAAGGTGGTCACCGGTGTTCCGGGCAAACCGGGCATTGTCTGGACACTCGACGCTGCCACTGGGGACTTCCTCTGGGCGCGAGAGACGAACTACCAGAACGTCATCGTGGGTGTCGACGTGGAGGGGCGGAAGGGAATCGCGAATCCAGCCATCAAAGCTTTCGGCGATCCAGGACACGACTTTCGTCTGTCCGTCCCTCGGCGGGGGCGGCATCAACTGGCAGGCGGTCGCCTACAGCCCCCAGACGAACGCCCTTTACGCGCCCACCAACAACACGTGTATGAACTACGCGCTAAATCCGGTGGACCACCAGGTCGGCGACTACCACGCCTCAGCGACCTACCAGCGCGTGCAGGTGAACTCCGATGAGCAGGTCGGTCAGTTCACGGCTGTGGACGTAGCGACGGGGCGGACGCGTTGGGTGCATCGGCAAAGGGCCGGGATCGGCGGATCGGTGCTGAGCACGGGCGGCGGGTTGGTTTTCGTCACGGACGACGCCCGCCGTTTCCGGGCCTTCGACGCCGACACCGGTGAGATTCTCTGGGAGCAGATTCTCAACTCGAGCGCCGGGGGATTCCCGGTGAGCTACAGCGTCGACGGCGTTCAGTATATCGCCATCGCGGCAGGCGGGGGTGTAAACAACCGGGGCGTCACACGAGAGATCCGGCAGCGGAGCGGGGGCAACACACTCTTCGTGTTTCGGCTGCCGTAGGGCGGGGCTCTGTCGCCAAAGCGCTGAAATCAGAGACAGGTCCATCCATACGATCGAGGCCCCGCAGCACCTTCACTGCGGGGCCTCAGACTCATCCGGACTCGCCGGCGCTGCGCTCACCTACACCCGGCTGGGGTACGATCCGCAGATACGGCTTGGGCGAACTCCACCCCTGAGGGTACTTCTCCTCGGCCTCTTCATTGGACACCGACGGCACGATGATCACGTCCTCGCCCTGCTTCCAGCCGGCCGGCGTCGCGACCTTGTGGTCGGCCGTCAACTGGATCGAGTCCAGGACACGGAGCACCTCTTGGAAGTTGCGACCCGTGGTCATGGGATATGTGAGCGTCAGCTTGACCTTCTTGTCCGGCCCGATAATGAACAGCTTGCGCACGGTGGCGTTGTCGGCTGCCGTCCGCTCCCCAGCGCTGCCGGTGACACTGGCTTGCAGCATGCCAAAGAGCTTGGCGACGGCCAGGTCGGTGTCCCCGATGAGCGGGTAGCCCACCGCGTTCCCCGTGGTCTCCTCGATGTCCTTGGACCACTCGGTATGATCGCTGACCGAGTCGACACTGAGGCCGACAATCTTGCAGTTGCGCTTGTCGAACTCCGGCTGGAGGCCAGCCACGGCACCCAGCTCGGTCGTGCAGACCGGAGTAAAGTCCTTGGGGTGCGAGAACAGCACGGCCCAGCCGTCCCCAATCCAATCATGGAAGTTGATCGTCCCTTGTGTGCTCTCCGCCGTGAAATCAGGGACCTCGTCACCAAGTTCTACCGACATGGGGTATCTCCTTTCGTCGCATTGATCTCCCTACCACGTCTACAGTGTATCGTGCTCGCGTCGCGGGCACACGCCCCCCCTTTCGCCCTTCCCGGCCACACGGTCCCACCAACCCGGTCTTGCTGTTGCGTAGGACTCTGGAGCCAGTCATTCTGAAGCGCAGGTTTCTCACCATTCGACGCGGGCGCACCCATGACCACTGTCGCGAAGCACGCACTGTTTACGTTTCTCGTTTTCTCGTGCCTCATGGTTTTTCCGCTGCGGTCAGCCGCTCAGGAGTCGGCCGGAAGCACTGTGGTCACGGCCGCGGGAGAGCGATACCGGGCAGGCGCCTTCCACCGCTGGGTTTTAGGACGGCACTACCGTGATCTCTGGACCACTCCGGTAGAGGTCGAAGTTCTGGACCTCTCGACCTTCGCTGGTGGCCTGACACCGACTCGGGTAGGGGGCGGCCGGCAGACCAAGTCGCTGAGATTCGACGGCGCCGACGGCCGGGAATACGCCTTTCGCTCGGTGGACAAGGATCCGTCATCCCTCGTTCCTGAGGAACTGCGTGGGACCGCCTTGGACGACCTCGTACAGGATGGAATCAGCGCGGCTCATCCTTACGGCGCACTCGTTGCGGCGCCCCTGCTGGATGCGGCAGGTGTGCTTCACGTCGATCCAGTACTCAGGGTCATGCCCGACGATCCTGCGCTCGGAGAGTTCAGGGCTGAGTTCGCCGGGATGCTCGGACTCATCGAGGAACGTCCCGACGAGAACGAGGGTGAGCGCGCGGCGTTCCAAGGCACGGTGCGCGTTATCGCCCATGACAGGCTGACCGAGAGAATCGACGAGGGTCCGGCCGATCGAGTGGATGCACGTGCGTTCCTCACGGCTCGCATCATGGACATCTTCCTCGGTGATTGGGACCGGCATCGCGCCCAGTGGAGATGGGCTACCTACGACCAGGACGACGACGATGAGCGGTCTTGGCTACCGGTTCCTACCGACCGGGATCAAGCGTTTTCGAAGTTCGACGGGATCGTTCCGCGAACCATGAGCCTCTACCTGCCCCAGTTCGTGCGGTTTGAGGCGGACTACCCCAATGTTACGAGACTCCACTGGAACGGGAGGGCGCTGGATCGGCAATACCTCGCCGGACTGGAGAGACCGGTGTGGGATTCCATCGGGGCGTCGCTCCAGGCGAACCTGACGGACGACGTGATCGAAGAAGCCGTCGGGCGCCTGCCCCCCGAGATCTTTGCCATAAACGGTGCAGAGCTGACCGGAGCGCTGAAGGCACGTCGGGACAACCTGACCATCCCGGTGGAGAACCTGTACGAGCTGATCGCCAAAGCGGTAGATCTCCACGCGACTGATGTATCCGAGTTGGTGGTCGTCGATCGCACTGATCCCGACTTCGTGACGGTCTCGCTGGCCGACTCCGAGTCAGCCGATGCGCCCTATCTCCAGCGTCGGTTCAGCGAGGAGGAGACCGATGAGATCCGCATCTATGTGAAGGGGGGCAACGACCAGGTCTCCATCTTGGGGAACGGGGGTGGTGGCATCACCGTCCGCGTCATGGGTGGGCCGGGCGACGACACGTTTCAAGTGAACGACTCGCGAGGTGACGTCCACCTCTACGACTGGCAGGGCAACAACACTGTCTCCGGATCTGATCCACCAGGACTCGACACAAAGGAGTTCGACCAGTGGATTTGGAGCGAGGAAGACCGGGACCAGCCCCGCGACTGGGGGAGTGGCGTCCAGCCCATCTTTTGGACGACTTACACCACGGATCTGGGACTCTTCTTGGGCGGCGGCATCCACCTCGAGCGCTACGGGTTCCGCAAGACTCCTTTCTCCTCGGGCCTCGATTTCAAGGGCGGGTTCTCATTTCAGAGAGTGAGGGGAAGGGGCGAGATCGATGGCCGGTTCAACCGGGCGAACTCCGCGGTCTTCACGACATTTCAGCTCCGCTATTCGGCACTCGATGTTCTCAATTTCTTTGGATTCGGGAATAACTCACCCGATGACGATTCGTTTGAGGAGTCATACTACAAGGTTGACCAGCGGGAGGCTTCATTGGCGGCCTCCCTCGGAGTTGGGTGGGACTCCGGCCTCGAACTGACGGCTGGTTTGGTCGCACGTCGCTCCAACTCGGACGAGAACGCCAACCGGTTTTTCGGCACCGTGAGCGACGACCTGTATGGCGCCGGCACGTTTTGGCAGGCGGGGGCCACCGCCGGCCTCGTGTACGATCCACAGGTGGACCCCCTGGAGTCGGCCAACCGGATACGCCTCGAGATCCAAGGCGCAACGTTCCCGGCCATCCTCGACGTCGTCACTCCGTTCACCAGGGCCGATGCCGTGATCTCGACGGTGGTATCCCCGTCCGTGACTTCGCGAATTTCTCTCGCGCTACGAGCCGGAGGCGAGAAGATCTGGGGCGACAACATCCCTTGGAATGACGCCGCCTTCGCCGGCGGAGCAAGGACCATCCGGGGTTGGGTCGAGCAGCGGTTCGCCGGAGACGCCGCAGTATACGGAGGCGGCGAGCTTCGCCTGCGCGTGTGGAACCCTCGTGTCGTGGTCCCTGTGGCCATAGGCGTCTTCGGATTCGCCGATGCCGGGCGCGTTTATGTGGACGGTGCGTCACCCGAAGGTTGGCACACGGGTGTAGGCGGGGGCCTTTGGTTCAAGCCGATCGCGCAGCCGTACATGCTGAGTGCCGGCGTCGCAGTCAGCGACGAAACGACGAGAGTCTACATCCTGCTGGGGCTGCCATA
>Ga0209987_10002085_pt1 | contig 11032 bp, 8 predicted proteins | sample N074metaG_FD_182134 | JGI IMG/M metagenome (GOLD analysis project Ga0209987, IMG submission 182134) | Deep subsurface microbial communities from Kermadec Trench to uncover new lineages of life (NeLLi) - N074 metaG (SPAdes) (version 2) | ecosystem: Environmental > Aquatic > Marine > Ocean trench... | reverse complement strand
TAACTTCACCAACAACACAGATCTTATCGTAGTGGATCAAGGCAATAATCAATTTAAGTTATTATTACCTACAACCGAAATTACAGATAGATTAACCTTCTCAGTAATAAATATGCTGGGACAAACTTTAGCGTCTTACAGATTGGATAATGTAGATGGTACCGGGTACGAATATGACCTGGATATGTCGTACGCTTCTTCCGGAGTGTATATTGTACGTATTGGAAACAGTGACTTTGGAGGGGTAAAAAGAATTATTGTAAGATAATCTTTAGTGCATTTAGATATAGATGGAGCGGGCTTGACCCGCTCTTTTTTATTAGAAATAAGCCCTCAATTGTATCGTTCCTGTATGGATGGTACTGGAGTTTTTACTCTTTCTTCCGAAGTAAGAGAGATTGGCATCCAGGTATTTGGTTATTCTTTTCTGAAATAATAGATTCCAGGTAAAATTAGTTCCGGGTTGCAATCCTTCCAGCATTGTATATGCGACGGGGGAGAAGGCACTCCCTTCAAATGCATTGTCTATATAGTTGAACTCTCCCGAAATGGATATCTTTTGTACGTTGTTGTAGGCAAAGGAAACCCCAATTTTTTGCTGCTCCAATAACTCCATTTCCCCCAGCATATTCTCCTTGTTCAAGAATTGATAAAAAACATCGAATCTGGTTTGACGGTTCAACAAATAAGAAAGTTTAGGGTTGATCTGATAGCTGTCCAGGTCAAAATTCCGATTGGCAAAATTTTCCGAAATACTCTGGTTAATTCCCAAAGCACCTTTTAAGGTTAACAACCAAACTTCCAGGAATTTATGATTGAAATTAAGTTGATGGACTTCAAGTTTGCTCTCCTGTAATCCTAATGATATCAGGTTACTCCCAGAACTGGATGAGAAAGTATAGCTTGTGGTATACCGTTGTTTTCCGCGATTAAAAAACAGCGCATTCCTGAAGTTTAAATTGAGTCCGAGTTGATCATCTCCTCCATCTTTGAATGGATTGATGCCCGATATATCATTGGTGCGTGAAACTTTCCGGTCCACGACATAAGAAGCTTGATTGTAAAAATGCGAAAGAAATTTTTTAACCCCTTGACTATTGGCCCATTGTTGCGGATTGAGCGTTACTAACTGGCTGAATTTATTATTCCGAATTTTAACGAACACCTGATTGGGTAATAACACCCTCACATATTCTGCCTGATCCTGAAATTGCGCGATTTCAAATTCATTCAATTCCTGGATACCGTTCTCATTATAATCGATCCAGGTATAGACACCCAGCCCCGGTTCAACTTGTACGTACGTGAATTCCTGCTGCGCAATTACCCCATTGTTGGACTCCAAAGCCGTATTCAAGCGAACACTGCCCTTCCATAAGGATTGGCTATACAATAATCGCGCGTTTAAATTTTGCTCATCCTCATCGGCGCCATCTTCATCCTTTAAAACCCGGTAATTGACGAAAAGAGAAAGCTGTGTATTCTGAGTATTGATCATCCTCGATCTCAAATAATAATCATTGGAGGTATTCACTTTTTTCAACGACATATTTCGAACACTATCGGTTACCCGATATCGATAACCCACTTGTGTATATACCTTTGTACTATCACCTATTCCCGTAAATAGTTCATAGGCGCTAAATTTTTGACTCAAAGGAGTTAAACTATCATTGGCGATCGTTTTTAATTGGTTGTCTTCCAGATTGAATTTAGCCCCTAACCAGGCTTTATTGATCGCATACACAGCCCCGCTGTTCACTCTACTGAAATTTGATCTTAAAATATCGCTTTCGCTGTTCATAAAACTTGCATTGGCGAAAATATTCAGCTTGTTTAATTGAACCCTCGAGGAAATAACATGCCGCGTCCCTTTGAAATTTTCTGAAAAATCCAAATTCTGAAATTCATACCGCCCACCACCATATTTTGGGTGGCTTAACTCAGCACCGGTAGTCAAAAATCGTTGATCTCCCATGGGCATATCGAGGTTCCAGTCGCGGTTAAATTCAACATTGTACAACCGCTCAATGGTTCGAAAGTCCTTATTGATATAATCCATGGACGCGAAGGCATCTACCTTTAAGGTGTCGGTTGATTGAAGCACGGTTTGCCTTACCGCGAATCGCCCGCCAAACCCTTCATTATTATCGTCATCTATGGTCGAGAATAAGTTGAGGTCATTGACACTGCCTGCAATCTCAAATTCAATTCTTGTTTTTTCTGAAGGATGGTAGCTGCCGTTCACCCCGCCAATTTGTAATTTCTCCGGAGCATTTAAACGAATGATCGGCGCATAATTTCCCTGAAGAGTCAAACCTACCGGGGGGATAAATTCAAAAATACGGTTGATGGTATTTTCCTCACTGATGATATAATTCCCCATGTTATCGCCAACAAGACTAAAGCGAACATTGAACAGCTCATCCTCCGGATCGCTGGAGAAAACAAAGATCTCAATACCGTTAAAATCTTCTTTTTTGTATAGGATCTTATTTTCCGAAAATGTATCGGGTACGGCCGAAGGAGCGACCATCAGATCCATATCGTCACCGGCCGCAATCAAGATGGCGACTTGTTCTTCGGTTAAATTCTGCTGTAAAGGTTGGTTTTTTGCATCGCTTTCAGAATACACATAAGCACCGACATCAAATTGGTCACCGGTATAATTTCCGCCACCATAACCGAAAAAACGGGTGTAATTTCTATCGGTAAACTGATATTCCACCGTAATACGCATATTGGCCGTTATGGGGTAAGTAGGATTGAATTTTATTTCCCCCGCATTGTAATCGATGACATAATGTTCATTTTCACCGCGATTCAATAACAAACCATTCACATACACGCGCTCGCTTCCCGAAACTATTAAAATAAATAATTCGCCATTGGGTCCGACCAATTTATAGGGGCCTTGATTGCCTTCAAGTCCATTGAACTGGCTTCGTTGAAACACGCCACGAACCAATGCACCAGCGACGAAAGCTGTGGTTTTCGACCCGTCTTTATGTTCAAAAGTACCACCCAATGCGATTCCTTGCACCTTCTTTGTAAATCGGCCAAAGTAAGAGTTGTTGTTTTGCAAATCCACGTCACCGGCCCTGATGTTCCAATCCTCGCCGTAAAGTTCGATAAAAATTTGATCGAACTCGTCGAGGCTTTGGGAGTATCCTCCGGCCTGGGTCGGAATATTAGCGTCTTGGATCGAAGCTCTTATCGAGACTTTTTCATCGAGCTTCCCGGTAATTTGCAGGTCCAATTCACTATTGACCACCGCATTTTGATTGTTTCCTATCGTAATACCACGGGTAATACTTCCTAAGGCGTTCAGGCCGTCGAATGGAGAATTATCAACATCATTCGTGCTGGTCTCAAGGGCATACAACTTGTCAAGACTTCCGGTGTTTTCGACGATTATTTTTGGGTCAAGCTCATAGTAATCCCGAGTTAAAAACCACGGAAAACGAAGGTAGTTAATGGTGATCGAGTCATTTTCTTTTCGAATATTTTCAGAAATGATCAGAAGAGCTTTTCTAAAATCAACTCGATAGCCCGTAGAATCGATGGACTTACCGTTTTTATCCAGGATCGAAAACCGGGATGGATTAATACTTACTGTATCAATAACAACGGTATCCTTTACCGCAATTTTCTTAGATCGAAAGTTCGAAGTCCTGTCCTGCCCATAGCTCGTGAGCACCATAAAAAACAGACATAGATAGAGATACAACTTCATAAGTACTACAACTTAACATGTCGATTTTTATTTTGTTGATTGTTTTGTGAAAACCTTTCGATTGATGCCACCGGTAAATATACATTGTTATTTATTTTTGCCTTTATACTGAAAATACGATTCACATGAAAATAATCTCATACAATGTTAACGGCATCCGGGCTGCTATGCGCAAAGGATTTGCTGGATGGCTGAAACGCGCCGATCCGGATGTTATTTGCATCCAAGAAACCAAAGCCAATGTAGATCAGGTAGAAGTGGAAGAGATAGAGGCCGCCGGTTATCCACATCACTATTGGTATAGCGCCCATAAGAAGGGATATAGTGGAGTAGCGATTTTCAGTAAATATGAACCAAAGCATGTGGAATATGGCACAGGAATCGACTATATGGATTTTGAAGGGAGAAACATTCGATTGGATTTTGACGAAGTTTCGGTAATGAGTTTGTACCTGCCTAGCGGAACAAATATTGCACGCCTGGAGCATAAATTAAAGTATATGGCCGATTTCCAGAATTACATAAACAACTTAAAAAAAGATATCCCTAATATCGTGATCTGCGGCGATTACAATATTTGTCATGAAGCCATCGACATTCATGATCCGGTTCGAAATAAGAACGTTTCGGGATTTTTACCGGTGGAGAGAGAATGGTTGGGGAACTTTATCGACAGCGGATTTATAGACAGTTTCCGTCATTTCAACAAAGAGCCGCATAATTATACCTGGTGGAGCTATCGCGCAAATTCCCGGGCTAACAATAAGGGCTGGCGCATCGATTACAATATGGTGGCTCAACCCTTACAAGAAAACTTAAAACGGGCCGTTATACTACCCGAAGCCCATCATAGTGATCATTGTCCGCATATGGTGGAATTGCAATTCCCGTGAGCCTTGCGTGCCTATAGGACATATTCCTCCGTGTGAAGGAGTGGATTTAAATGTGTCCTCCCTTTATCGAGGGGAAGTGTCCACCGAAGGTGAGTACCCTTCCTTTTGAAAAAGGGGGAGGTGGCTGGAAGTCAGAGGGGTTATTTACCCAAATAAGTGTTGCACCAGGTCGTGCACTTTTGCGACTTTAATAACAGCAATGCCATAGTTCTGTTTTCGAAGCTTACAATATTTAGAGATAACAATAGAGCTAAATCCTAGTTTTTCTGCTTCCATAATACGTTGGTCGACCCGCGTTACAGGGCGGACCTCACCCGCCAGTCCAATTTCAGCGGCGAAGCACATTCTTTTGTCAATGGCAATATCGATGTTCGAAGAAAGTACAGCAGCGACAACAGCCAGATCAATGGCCGGGTCATCCACGGTGATACCTCCCGTTATGTTTAAAAAAACATCCTTTGCACCTAGTTTAAAACCGACTCGTTTTTCCAAAACTGCCAGGATCATATTGAGGCGCTTGGCATTATAACCCGTTGCACTACGCTGCGGAGTCCCATAAACTGCGGTACTAACCAAGGCTTGTATTTCGATCATCAATGGGCGCATACCTTCTAAGGTTGCCGAAATTGCCGTTCCGCTGAGGTCTTCTTCAAATTTTGAAATAAGTACTTCTGAAGGATTTGAGACTTCTCGCAATCCGTTGTCTTGCATCTCGTATAATCCAAGCTCATTGGTGCTCCCAAAACGGTTTTTATTAGCCCGAAGGATTCGGTAAATATGGTTGCGATCCCCTTCAAACTGAAGAACGGTATCCACCATATGTTCGAGGACCTTTGGGCCGGCAATGTTTCCGTCTTTCGTGATATGACCGATCAATATTACGGGTGTAGCCGTTTCTTTGGCAAACCTAATGAGTTCTGTCGCTGTTTCACGGATTTGGGAGATACTTCCGGCACTACTTTCAATGGCATCTGTATGCAAGGTTTGTATGGAATCGATAATGAGGATATCTGGTTCCAATTCAGCTATGCTTTTGAAGATATTTTGGGTATTGGTCTCTGTAAGTATAAAACAACTTTCGGAATTGGGATGAATACGATCTGCCCGCATCTTGAGTTGCTGCGGACTTTCTTCACCGGAAACGTAGAGTGTTTTATAAGGCATTTGGAGTGCCACTTGCAACATCAATGTGCTTTTTCCTATCCCTGGTTCTCCCCCCAAAAGTGTGAGCGATCCGGGGACAAGTCCACCTCCAAGAACACGGTTGAGTTCATTGTTATTAGTTTGTAGGCGCGTTTCAGAAGCTGTAGTTATTTTAGAAATTTTTACAGGCTTCGCCAATCTATTGACCGTCGGGCCATCTGTAGTTTGCCAGGAAACTTTTTCGGCTTTTTGAACAACCTCTTCGACTATGGTATTCCATTCTTTACAGGCAGTGCATTGTCCTTGCCATTTGGCGAATTGACTTCCGCAATTTTGACAGAAAAAGGTGGTTTTAGTTTTGGACATATCGTTCCGCAAAAATAGATATATTTAGGCAACAACTATATATCCCCGGGAACTAAAAAATCTGGAATTACTTCTTCTTCTCCGTTACAGTGACTTTCTAGTACCCGAAGTCTTCTTTGATCTTATCTGCTTTGTCCAACATTAGATCTATTGTGATGAAATCAACTTCCTCCTTGTCAAATCCACCTTGAAAGGTACGCATAGCTCTTTTAGGCTCTCCCACTTCTTCATAGTAACGGCCTAAATAGTAATCACCCAATACCGTATCCGGATATTGTCTTTTGGCCCATGTTGCAATTTCCCTCAATGACTCCCATTGTTCCTTTTTCTCACAGGCGGTGGCAGCGGCAATAAAGTCGTTTACACGAATTGGATTTGTAAGTCCAAAAAGGTTTTCGATAGTTTTGTATTTATCCATTAGGTATTCATGGATAGGCGTTTCTAATTTAAGCAGAACATCGTTGTATTCCTGCTTGGAAATAGGACGATATACCGAAAATATCTTTTCCATGGCCGATGGGATCGCCCTGGCAACCAGGGAGTAGTGAGTGGCACCTTCAAAATTATCGTAATAGTAAGCGAAATGGTCGCTTTTTAACGGGGAAAGGGATTTGTTGAGGTCTTCCGCAATTTCCATCAGATCCTTAATATCGTCGGTTCCTGTAGCCAAATAGTAAAAGAGTTTAGATTGTATGTGCGGGATGCGAGTAGGTAGCCGTTCATCCATCAAAGGAGCCAGATCCGGGCTTAAACATATGTAGCCATTAAATAAAGGGGGATCCTTAAACAGGTAATAGTTAATAAAATTAGCAGTAAAATCGTGTCCTACGGCAATGGTGAATTTGGCAGTTCGATAACTACTGTCAATATAAGGCATCAACTCAAGGCCTATGAATTCAAAAAAATCAGCACCCGTTTCAGCGGGCATAAAATTTATGTCGTCATAATAGCAGTCGTCATAGCGTGAATCCCCTTGCATGATACCTACTACAATACACTCCGGCATATCTTCCCAATACCCAAAATAGTCAACATTTCCCGCTACGGGCTCGAAAAGATAGTTGGCATCGAGCACCAAAACAATAGGATAAACCTTATCGACATTCTCTTCGTAATCTCTGGGGAGTTGGATCTTCAATCGTCTGGGTTCGCCTAGTTTTAATGAGGTGAACTCTTCATAAATAATTTTGGATTGAGCGAAAACCGAAATACACAGCAGTAAGCAAATAACAGATAGTAGGTTTTTTTTCATTTTCTGATATTTTAATGAGGGAAAGATAGTAAATTTTGAATATTGATAGATTCAGAAGAAAACTATTACTACTTATATCGATTGTAAACAGGTAACAAGATAAATGACAATCCGCCGGAAATAAGAATATAAACGATATTAGAAGTCCAAACGATCCATCCAAATGCGGTACCTACGGTTTCAGAAATACCAAATATCAATAAAATACCTGCGATGGCCAAAGGATAATATCCAAAACCACTATTGGTAAAGGCAAAAGTGAAGCTGCCTACAACAAAGGTTATGATGATAATGCCTAATTCGATTCCTGCGGTCTCCGGAAGTGCGAAAGTTGCGGTGTAGAAAGAGCCGACATATAATAGCCAAATAAGCAAACTATGGAAAATAAAACTCCATTTTTTTTTCATCTTCACGATGCTAAAAACGCCTTCTTTGAGTCCGGACACGAGACTTTTCATTTTGTTGCTGAATTTGTTATTTGAATATTTCAAAAACAATAAGAATGCTAAAAAGAGTACTACTAACCCCAGCAAGACAAAACCGATCTCTTTGATCGGGACTTTTTCGATCAAATAGGTATACAATGCGTCAAACTGAATAACAAGGGCGATAAAAGTAAATAGAAAAAGAATTAAAAGGTCCACTACCCGTTCTGAAATAATGGTTCCAAACCCCTTGTCAAACGGAACATTTTCATAGGTTCTCAAGACCATGGCCCGGGAAACTTCGCCGCTTTTAGGAATAAAAATGTTCATCAAATATGATATGGATACCGCCATAAAATTATTCAGCAATTTTGGATGATATCCCATAGGTTCCAGCATGAAATTCCAACGATACGCACGTATCAGATGGCTTATGATACTTAGCAATACGGACAGGGCTACAATCCAATAATTTGCGTTTTCAAAATACGAAAAAACCTCATCACGTTGGGCGGGAGTGTACTGTGAGTAGATATACCACATCAGGAACAACCCTAGGGCTAAGGGCAGAACTATTTGCAGAAATTTGGATAACGATTTGTTCAAACTACGTTAGTAAGTTGTTTTGTTCGTTGGGGAAGACCAAGGCAGGTTTGAATGTTTTGGCTTCTTCAACACTCATGATGGCATAAGTGATAAGTATTAAAATGTCTCCGAGGGCCACCTTACGGGCTGCTGCGCCATTCAAGGTGATCTCTCCGCTTTTTCTTGGACCCGGAATAGCATACGTTTCCAGGCGTTCACCGTTATTGTTATTTACAATTTGGACCTTTTCACCTTGAACGATATTAGCGGCGTCCATAAGGTCCTCGTCAATGGTAATACTGCCTATATAATTAAGATCAGCACCGGTGACCTTAACTCTGTGGATTTTAGATTTAATTACATGAATTTGCATGGTGCAAAGATATTAATTTAATGCTATATTATCTATTAATCTCACCCCTCCCGCAAAGGCAGCGATAAAAGCACGGTACTTAATTCCTGCACGTTTTCTCGCCGCGGTTTTGAGATTATTGATGTTGGCTATTTCAAAATATTCCAATTCGAGATGTTCGTTTTCCCGAAATGCCTTTTCTACAATTATGGAAAGCTTCGCAATACTATATCGGCCGAAATATTTTTTAACTTCTACAAGCATTTGGTGTATCAAAACGGCTTCTTCAAGGAGTTTTGGAGAGAGTCTTTTATTGCGAGAACTCATCGCCAGACCGGATTCTTCCCTTACGATAGGACAGCCTACGATTTTGGTCGGCAGATCTTCAATTTCAACCAGCTTGTTTGCGATCTGCAACTGTTGAAAATCTTTTTCTCCAAAATAAGCATGGTCTGGGCTGATGGCTCTGAAAAGCAAATTCAATACTGTTCCTACCCCGTCAAAATGACCCGGTCGAAATCTACCTTCCATCTGGTGTTCCAATCCACCGAAATTGTATTTTTTCGAAACCACATTATCTCCGTACAGATCTGAAGGTAGCGGTGCATAGATATATACGGGACCTTTCAAGGTTTTCAATAGATCGGCGTCTGCATCCATAGTTCTCGGGTACTTTTTCAGGTCTGCCGGCTTATCGAATTGGGTGGGATTAACAAAGATACTCACTACTACTATATCATTTTCTTCTAGTGCTCTGGAAACTAATGTTAAATGTCCATGATGTAATGCTCCCATGGTTGGAACAAAACCAATCGTCCTGTTTTTCCTTTTGACAGAAGCGATCTCCTTATTTAGTATATGGTGATGGTGATATATCATACAATATTAAAATCGAGCAAAATTAAGATATTAAGTGCAAACTGCATAAATTTTCGTAATTTTGCATCCTTTAACAATAAGCTTGTAAAGTAAATAATATGAAAGATAAAAGAATCTTGTATGTTTCTTCTGAAGTGATACCTTATCTTCCGGAGACCGAGATTTCTTCAATGTCGTTTGAAGCTCCCAGAATGGTAAATAATAACGGTGGACAAATACGAATCTTTATGCCCCGTTATGGAAATATAAATGAACGTCGTCACCAACTCCACGAAGTAATTAGACTTTCCGGAATGAATTTGGTTATCAATGACCTTGACATGCCTCTTATTATAAAAGTGGCCTCGATCCCCAGGGAAAGAATGCAAGTTTATTTTATCGACAACGAAGACTATTTTAAGCGTAAGGCTACTTATGCCGATGAAGATGGGAACTTCTTTGATGATAATGACGAACGTGCTATTTTCTTTGCCAAAGGAGTTATTGAAACTGTAAAAAAACTCAATTGGTCACCTGATATTATCCATGTACATGGTTGGTTGGCTTCCTTCTTACCACTCTATCTCAGGACCTATTACAGAAATGAACCGTTATTTGAAAACAGTAAAATTGTTACTTCATTATACGAGAATGGCTTTGATAATACCTTAAATAAAGAGCTGATCAATAAGATAAAATTTGACGGTATTGACGAAGATCATATAGCCCACTTAAAAACGCCGGATTACTTCAATATAATGAAATCTGCTATCGACCATAGTGATGCGATAATCGTTGGTTCGAAAGAAATTTCTCCCAACTTAGAAACATATCTTAAAAATCTCGAAAAGCCTGTGTTAAAATATCACAATAAAGAAGAATTTTCTCAGGCATATTTAGACTTTTACCAATCAAAAGTATTAGACTAAAACACGGTTGCCTATGAAGATGAAATATTTTTTGCCCAGGCTAGGGGTGATTTTATCAGCAATAATAGCGCTGGCTTCTTGCGAAGAAGATTTCAGCAATATTAACACCGATATTATTGATCAGAATTTCAATACCGAACTGGATGATAGCAGAACTGTAATTGCCTACAGTAAAAAAATCACGTCGGTTCAATCCAATAGGTTACCGGTGTATCAATTGGGAATATATAATGATCCGGTATATGGAAAAACCATTGCCCATTTGTTGACGCAAGTAACATTGGGTGAAGGAAGTACCGATCCAGATTTTGGAGATTGTACGGTATTGGACAGCGTTGTGTTATACATACCTTTCTTTAGTGAGGCTACGGTAGATGGAGAAGAAACAACCTATGTGCTCGATTCGGTGTACGGAAACGATCCAGTGAACATTACTATTTATGAGTCAAACCTGTTTTTACGGGATCTAGACCCTGAATCCGGCTTTGAAGAA
>Ga0209987_10002079_pt1 | contig 11053 bp, 10 predicted proteins | sample N074metaG_FD_182134 | JGI IMG/M metagenome (GOLD analysis project Ga0209987, IMG submission 182134) | Deep subsurface microbial communities from Kermadec Trench to uncover new lineages of life (NeLLi) - N074 metaG (SPAdes) (version 2) | ecosystem: Environmental > Aquatic > Marine > Ocean trench... | reverse complement strand
AACTTCCGAACAAGGTAAAAATATTACATTAAGGGTATTTTAAAAAATAGTGATTTTCTCGTGAGAATAAGGAGGCACCGCGCGGAGAACCGGAGTGTATAAGTATACATGGGGATTTGAGCACGGAGCCGACGCAATAATCGCGGGAAAAGTGCATTTTTGGAAGTACCCTAGTCTAATTCCTGTCTTTGCTCACGCATTAATAAAGCCTTGACTGCATCCCTCGGTGATACCTCACCATTCAATACCTTGCAAACTTGCTGGGTAATAGGCATTTCAATATTATTTTTCAGGGCCAGCTGATATACCTCCTGTGAGGTCTTCATCCCTTCAATCGCCTGACCAATATTTTCACAGGCCTCGGATACCGTGGACCCTTTGGCCAGCTCAAGACCAAATCTTCGATTACGAGACTGATCATCAGTACAGGTGAGTATCAAATCACCCAGACCGGTCAGACCCATGAAGGTTTCCTGACGGCCACCCATGACGACACCAAGCCTGATAATTTCTGCGAGACCTCTGGTGATCAAGGCCGCCCGGGTATTTGAACCGAACCCCAGGCCATCAGCAATACCAGCTGCAATCGCCATAACATTCTTGACTGCGCCACCCACTTCAACACCGATGATATCGTCGTGTGTATAGGTTCTGAAAACTTCATTGTGAAATTTCTCGGCAAACCAGTCGGCTGTTTCTAAATCAGTACCTGCAATTGTCACTGCTGTTGGCAAGCCAGCAGCGACTTCCTTCGCGAAAGAGGGGCCAGACAATACGACCGTGCTGGCCTTATCTCCAAGACACTCTTCAACGACCTTGTGATTCAGATATTGTGTGCCAGCTTCCAGACCTTTGCTGGTTAGACATAATTTTAACTTGTCATCACCGTGCCTATCAATGAGTTCAAGAACACTTCGCAAACCTGTACAGGGAACGGCAAGCACGATCTCATTGCATTCACTGAGGCAAGACTCAAGATCATCAACCGGTAACAGACCTTCCGGAAATTTTGCATCAGGTAGATAACGCTTGTTGCAACCCTGCGCCTTCAACTCTGCTATGTGCGAGCTATCACGTCCCCATAGATAAACAGTATTACCATTCCCAGCCAACACCATTGCCAGGGCAGTCCCCCATGAGCCTGCACCAACGACAAGAATCGGCTTCTGCATTATCTTCCTGTGCTCGTTATCAGATTCAAGATTTTATCTCAGCAAATCATGTTGCATGTTTTTTCAGCTCAATGCTTCGTTTCCGTTTCAGCAGATGCGGCTGCGTTTTGTTCTTGCATTTGTTGCTGTTGATATAAGGCATCGAAATTGACGGGTGCAAGTAAAAGTTGTGGAAAACCACCCCGCGTGATCAGATCCGCGACATGTTCACGAGCAAAGGGAAAAAGGATATTAGGACAGACGGTTGCCACCATGCGCCCAACAATTTCTTCAGGGAAGCCATCAATGTGAAAAATACCTGCCTGATGCGCCTCAACCAGATACGCGGTTTTCTCTTCCATGGTGACGGTCACAGTAACTGTTAAGACAACTTCATAGAGGTTGTCACCTAAGGGCCGAGCCTCACTGCCAAGATTCATATTTACTGTAGGCTTCCATTCTTCGGTAAATATTTCCGGAGAATGTGGTGTTTCAAAAGACAAATCCTTGATGTATATTTTTTGTGGAGCAAACTCACCCTGCTTCGTTTCTTCGGCGCCTGCTTCAGTACTAGTATCTTTTTCAGCCATTAAAATAAATCCTCTGAATGTTATTTGCCATCGTCAAGCCTTGCCTTTCGTCAAAGGCAAATTGGCGTTTTGCCACGCGCTGATACCACCCTTTAAAGCATAAAGTTTATCAAACCCCTTCGTTTTTAAACTTCGCGCAACACGTATTGATTCCTGACCCTGAGCACAATAAATAACAACGGTTTTATCCTTGTATTTATCCAGCTCTTTTTCTCGATCACCCAGCGTTGCCACATCTATATTGATAGCGTTAATAATATGCCCATTTGCAAAGTCCTTAGCACTGCGGATATCCAGAACCTTTGCATCTTCATGATTTATCAGACGCGTGACTTCAGCGGGGACAATTTGAGATGAACCCATGGCGCTGAAAAATATGTTCCAGAACAGAAGCGATGATATCGCCACAAGCAGTGATACCAGAAATAAATGATTGGCGATAAATTCCGGGATTTTTTCCATAATATATTTAACTTAGTTACCGATATAACCTGAAAATGAGGCGTGCATGATACGTCATACCCAAACTACTTGGAAATGTAGATTTCAGCAAGACCATAACAAATAGCCACGGCGAGAAACATCCAGAAATCTCATCCTCCCTGACAGCATAATTTTGTCATCTTCGAGCCTTATCCAGATGATATTATGTATACGGGTTTTGTATGCTAAAATTCACCGAAATGAATGGACATAAGACGTAATTCGCCTTGAATTCAGCAACCAGATTGCAGCCCATCATATGCCATTGGCTCTCTTGAATTTCTTCCGCCGATATAATTTTGAACTGTGTTTCCTATTTTTACGATGTTAAGTAATACAAAGCGAACAAATCTGTAGATGCAGCCATCAATCAAACCGCTCGTGCTGATTATTCTGGACGGTTGGGGATACACAGATAATACCGTCTATAACGCAATCTACAGTGCAAAAAAGCCTGTTTGGGAAAAACTGTGGCTTGAATGTCCGCGCACTCTAATCCAGGCGTCTGGGCCAGATGTCGGTCTGCCCTCACAGCAAATGGGCAATTCAGAAGTAGGACATATGACCATTGGTTCGGGTCGTCTTGTAGATCAGGAATTCTCAAGAATTTCACGTGCTATTGAGGATGGCTCCTTCTTCAGAAACGAGATACTCAGCAGCGCCTTCAATCGAGCAACTCAAAATAACAAGGCTGTCCACATCCTGGGCCTGCTCTCACCCGGTGGCGTACATAGTCACCAGGAACACATTTTCAAACTAATGGAACTGGCAACTCAATTTGGCGTTGAAAAGATTTATCTACATGCCTTTCTGGATGGTCGTGACACACCCCCCAAAAGTGCGGAGGAAAATATCTTTCTTGCGCAGTTAAAAATGAAGGAATTGGGAAGAGGACGTTTTGCCAGCATCATTGGCAGATTCTATGCAATGGATAGAAATAAACGTTGGGAAAGAACCCAGCAGGCCTATGACCTTATTAGCCAGGGAAAAGCTGACTATCGATCGGAGGATCCATTTATTGCAGTGGACATGGCTTATGCTAGAGGGGAGACTGATGAATTTGTCAGTGCCACGGCCATCACCAAACACGGTGAGCCTCCTGTTCAGGTGGAAGATGATGATGTCATTGTTTTTGCGAATTACCGTGCCGACAGGGCCAGACAACTGGCCCGCGCCTTCACCAAAGAAGATTTCCAAAGCTTCCCAAGAGAGAATATTCCCAGACTTGATACCTTTATCAGCTTGACTGAGTACAAGGATAATTACGAGTTTCCTGTCGCATTCCCGCCTAAGAGTCTGGACAATGTCTTTGGTCAGTACATTTCTGAACTTGGCCTGAAGCAATTGCGTATTGCAGAAACAGAAAAATATGCGCATATCACTTTCTTCTTTAACGGTGGTGAAGAACAGGCATTTGCTGGCGAAGATCGGATATTGGTGCCCTCGCCTCATGTCCGTACCTACAATATGGAACCGAAAATGAGCGCCTTTGAAATCACTGATAAGCTAATTGAGGCAATTCAAAGTAACAAATATGATGCCATCATTTGTAATTATGCCAATGCCGATATGGTTGGCCATACGGGTGATTTTCAGGCAACCATCAAAGCTATTGAGACAATTGACACCTGCCTCGGCAAGGTCATTGAAGCAACAGAAAAGACCAACACTCAGATTTTAATTACTTCTGATCATGGCAATGCTGAGCAAATGAAGGCCTATGCCACCGAGAAAATAAAATCTGACCAACACACTGCCCACACCACTAATCTGGTTCCACTTGTCTATATTGGTCGCGATGCTGAAATCTTATCGGGACTATCAGGTTCGCTATCAGACATCGCCCCGACAATGTTATATTTAATGGGGCTTGAAGTACCTCAGGAAATGACAGGAAAGCCTTTGCTGAAATTACAATGATCACCACCTGCATATCTCTCGGCTTATCGCTATGCAATTATAGTTACCTGCAAAGATGCTTACGGCTTGCGCCCGTTTTTGCTTGCCTCACCAGCCTGCCACTTTACGCCGAAGATTTTGAAGAAAAGTCCGCTCAACTGGACACCGTAAGAAGTCAAATTGAAGATGTCAAAACCAGCATGGAGAAGGCACGTCTCGAAACAGATACCCTGCAAACTGAATTAAAGAAAAATGAAACCTATGCTGGCAGTATTGCCCTGAACATCAGAGAAATTGAAAAACAATTGCAACAAAGAAGCAAACGCCAGAATAAATTGACCTACAAGAAGTCACTCCACGAAAAAGCACTGGCTGAACAGAAACGAGCCCTGTCTCAGCAGATTCGTTCAGCATACATGGTAGGTAAAAATGACTATATGAAATTATTACTGAACCAGGAAGACCCTGCCAGGGTCGGTAGAGCACTTGCCTATTATGATTATCATAACCATGCCAGAGCACAGCAAATTAATATGGTCAATACAGAAATCGAAGCAATCATTCAACTGGAAAATAACATCAAGCGTGAAAATGATGCCTTACTCAAACTAAAGGAAAACCAGGTTGCAAAGAACAGAGAAATTGCTCAGTCAAGAAGAGAAAGAGAAAATATCCTTGCAAAACTATTAGACGAACTCGAAGAACAAGGACTCGAATTACAGGCATTACAACAACAGGAACAGGAAACAAAAAATCTTCTGGTAAAACTCACTGAGGAGCAAACCAGAGAAGACCATGGAAGTGTAGCTTTCTTTGAAGACATCCCACCTTTTAACAGTCTCAAAGGAAAACTGGATTGGCCGATAAAAGGAAAATTATTAACTCGCTTTGGGAGCCGCAAGCAAGGCGGTAAATTAAAATGGCAGGGTGTTATCATAAATGCTGAAATCGGCGTAGATGTGCAGGCGATCAGCGGCGGACAGGTAGTTTTTGCAGACTGGTTTCGAAATCTGGGACTGCTGATTATCATTGATCATGGTCATGGTTACATGAGCCTGTATGGCTACAATCAAAGTTTATTGAAAAAAACCGGAGACTGGGTGCTGCCAGGTGAAGTCATCGCCCTTGCCGGTGATAGTGGTGGGCAACTTCGTTCTGGTGTTTATTTCGAAATAAGAAATAATGGTAGCCCGGTCAACCCTGCCAAGTGGTGCAGAAATTAGCACAAATCATTTTGCTACAATGTCATTATTCCTGTCACTGAATAGTAGTCACCTGTATGCTGTTAAAAATTAAGTAGCCTCAAATTCCCTTGTATGAGGCGCGGAGAAAAAAATGAATAACGCCTTTCGTAATCTTTTTATTTGCCTGTTAGTTTTACTGGCTGGTGCTCGAGTAGTCATCGGAGAGGCCGAATCGCCAAAACTGGAAGCGCTCCCCCTGGATGAGCTACGCATCTTTACTGAAATTTTTGCAAAAATAAAAAGTGATTATGTTGAGCAGGTAGATGACAAGGAGTTACTTAAGAATGCAGTCCGCGGCATGTTGGAAGGACTGGACCCTCACTCTGTCTATCTTGATGGCGAATCCTATGACGCTCTGAGAGAAGGCACTTCTGGTGAATTTGGCGGCCTTGGTATAGAAGTTGGAATGGAAAATGGCTTTATCAAGGTTATATCCCCCATCGATGATACCCCCGCACAAAAAGCTGGCATAAAAGCCGGTGATCTAATCATCAAACTCGATGACAGGCCAGTTAAAGGCATGTCATTAAATGAAGCCGTCGACCTCATGCGTGGCAAGCCTGGTGATGCCATCAAACTAACAATCATTCGTGAAAATGAGGAAAAACCCCTGATATTCACAATCATCAGAGATGTAATCACGGTGAAGAGTGTTAGATACGAAACACTGGAGCCTGGTTTTGGCTATCTACGTATTTCAAGTTTTCAGTCACATACCGTTGAAAGTCTACGTAAGGTAATTGATCAACTGAAACAAGACAATAATAATCAGCTTAAAGGCGTTATTCTTGACCTCAGGAATAATCCGGGCGGTATCTTAACTGCTGCTGTCGGCGTTTCAGATATGTTCCTTAACAAAGGATTGATCGTTTACACGGAAGGCCGCATCAAAGATTCAAAATTAAGATTTAATGCCAAACCAAATGCCAAGCTGCCGGACGTACCACTAATTGTGCTGGTTAATGCCGGTTCTGCATCTGCATCAGAAATCGTTGCTGGTGCACTGCAGGATCATCGGCGTGGCATTATCATGGGTGAAAAAACCTTTGGTAAAGGATCCGTGCAAACCGTCCTGCCTATGAATAATAATGCAGCGCTAAAACTAACTACAGCCAGATATTACACCCCCAATGGCCGATCCATTCAGGTCTCAGGTGTGATACCGGACATTATCATCGATAAGGTAAAGATCTCCCTGATTGAAAATGCCATTGATATGCGGGTGAAAGAGGCCGACCTCAAGGGACATCTTGAGAACGGACTTGAGGAAGCTCCGGTAACGGAGGGAGATGAGGAACTGATAAAAGATGAGCCAGAAGAGGAGGATACATTGCCACTTTCTTTGAGGGACTATAGCCTTTATGAAGCCTTGAATGTGTTAAAAGGCCTGGCAGTCATCAAGAAATAAACGAGAAAGGTTATGGCAGAAACATCAATTCCCAGAGTACTGGTTCCCCGTGTTTTAGTCCCTCTGGCGCAAGGTTGTGAAGAACTGGAAGCCATTACCATTATCGATCTGCTAAGACGTGCAGGAATAGAAGTAATCTCTGCCGGGCTCGATGCAGAGATTATAACTGCCAGCCGTGGTGTAAAACTTATCCCGGACACTGATCTGGAATCAGCATTGAAAGATGACTACGATATGATTGTCCTGCCTGGCGGCTTACCCGGTGCAGACAATCTGAATAATGATGAGCGTCTCAAATCAGCCTTGAAGAAAATGGCGAACAATAACAAATACATTGCCGCTATCTGCGCCGCACCGAAAGTACTTGCAAACACAGGTGTACTCACAGGCAAAACAGCAACCTGTTACCCCGGTGTTCTCGATGATCCTGAATTATCCAGTATCACAGTGTCTGATGAAGCAGTGGTCAGAGATGGAAAAGTCATTACTTCCAGAGGGCCTGGCACAGCAATGGATTTCGCTCTTGAATTAATTGAAGTGCTATCTGGCAGGAAAATAAGAGATACTGTGGAAGCCGCTCTGGTGAGGTCTTAACACCTGAAACAATATATCGATATAGTGAGCAAGCATAGTCAACGAATCAAAAGATTCCAGATCTTGCATAAACGATCATTTAGTACAGCAACAAATACTTTTAACAGTTAACCAGCATGTCTGAAAAAGCAATTGAAAGTTGGGACAAAATCGCGTGTCCAATATGTAATGGAACCGCTTTTAGAGACTTATTTACCAAAAACGAAGAACCGTTCGTTGAGTGTCAACAATGCTCACTAACCATGATTAACCCAAGACCCGTCTACGCAAATATTCTCAAAGGTTATACGGAAGATTACAGCCAGTTTTATATTAATAAAAAGGACAAAAAAATACGCAGAGCAAAAAGAAGAGTCCGTAAAATGAAAAAAATAATTCCACAAGGACGCTGGTTGGATATTGGGTGTTCTGCCGGATTTATTCTGTCGGTTGCAAAAGCAGCTAACTACGACACCTATGGGATTGAGATTGATCCACAAGGTATTAAATACGCACGTGAAACATTAGGACTGGATAATATATTCCAGGGGACATTTGAAGAACATCAATTTGATGAAAATTTCTTCGACATTATTACCCTATATGATGTTATCGAACATGTTCAGGACTTGAATGAAATCGTTAGAGAACTAAAAAGAATACTCAACAAAGATGGTATTATCGAGATATGGACACCAGACATAGGACATTGGCGTGTACCTAAAGCATTGTTTGAGTGGGAAGCAATAAAACCTTCAGAACATCTTTATTATTTTGATAAAAGCACGTTATCAATGCTTCTGAACAAACATGGCCTTAAGATAATTAAAAAACGCTTTGCTTTAAAACCCGGCCTGCAAGTATTTATTACACACGAATAATAGTCGAAAATTATTAAGTGTTAATATTCATTAACCCACTGAAAACATCAATAGCCCCAGTCCCACACCACCAAACAACCAGGTCAAATAGGGAACACCGCCGACCATCGCTGGTGAGAAACCATCCAGACCAAATATTACTGCAGCACAGATAACGAAAGCGGATCCAATTGTTGCTAATACTGTCCGTTGATTACTCCGTTTTATTTCAGTCCTGATTTTTTCTAGCTCAGTCGACTTTAACTCCACCTGAATCTTGCCATCACGAAGGCGTTCGATGATATCGATTGTTTTATTTGGCAAGTCAGGCAGTCGATCAAGCCATCTGGGCAAATTATCTTTCAGGCCTTTTGCTAATCCTCTAACACCAAGACGTTCGTGCATCCAGTACTCAAACAAGGGTCTCGCAGTTTTCCAGATATCCAGCTCTGGATAAAGTTGTCTACCCAGGCCTTCAATGTTCACCAACGTTTTTTGTAACAATAACAACTGCGGCAAGATCACCATATCGAATTGTCTGGCCGTCTGAAACAATCGTAACAACATCGTTCCAAATGATATTTCTTGCAGGGATCTGTCAAACAAGGGTTCGCATACCGTCCTGATGGCGAATTCAAATTCATCAACGCGTGTCCCGGCAGGTACCCAACCAGATTCGACATGTAGTCTGGCAACTTTCTGATAATCGCGATCAAGAAAGGCCATGAAATTTTCGGCGAGATATCTTTGATCGAATTCGCTGAGTGAACTCATAATACCGAAATCCACTACCATGATTTTTGCCGGCTTGCCAGGTTCCGGTCGTGAGACAAATATATTGCCAGGATGCATATCAGCGTGGAAAAAACTATCTCGTAGAACTTCGGTAAAAAATATTTCAACACCTGTTTCCGCTAACCATTTCAAGTCGACCCCGGCGGCTTTAAGCGATTCAACATCATTGACAGGAATGCCTGAAATGCGTTCCATCACCATGACATTTTTATGTGTTAAATCCCAGTCGACTTCAGGAACATATAACATATCTGAATCGGCAAAATTCCGACGTAGCTGTGAGGCATTGGCCGCTTCACGCATCAGATCCAGTTCAGCCAATAGCGTCTTCTCAAATTCTTTAATTACATTGACTGGGCCCAGGCGTCTGCCATCTTCTGTATATCGTTCTGCTTTTTCAGCAAGAAAATACATCAAACCAAGATCTCGACGGATGATCTCTTCAACGTCTGGTCGGACAACTTTAACTATCATCTTCCGACCATCCTTCATGGTTGCGGCATGTACCTGCGCGATGGAGGCAGAAGCTAATGGTGTTTCATCAAACTCCAGAAATATATCTTCAATCTTGTTTTCAAAAGCATCCTCAATGATGCGCCTTGCTTCCTCGCCGGGGAAAGGCGGCACATTGTCTTGCAGCTTCAAGAATTCCCGTGAAATATCTTCTGGCAAAAAGTCACGGCGTGTAGATAAAAGCTGCCCGAACTTGATGAATATCGGCCCTAATTCTTCCAATGCACACCTTAGTCGCTCCCCTCTTGGACCCCGTTTTCTTCGAAACCAGTTCCAGGGAAAGGCATAGAACAATATTTTTGTTGAACGAGAGACATTTGAAGCAAAGGCAATTTCATCCAGCCCGTGACGAACCAGTATCTTCTGGATTGTGATCAACCGTGATATTTCACCCAGTTTCATAGGTTTTCTTTTCCCGGGAGCCTGTCGGACCTGGTTGATCGTAGCGAGGGAAAACTATTTTCAGTCAGATTTTTTAATTGATTGAGGCGAATAGTGAACCTGTTTAACGAAATGAATCGAGAAATCTGGCCAAAATGGATCTTCCGCACGACTGCATGGATGCAGGAGTTAGAGCGACGCAGGAAGCTAAAGCCGAGTAGATTCATACTAGGTTCGACCGGCTCCTAGCCTTTCCACGCGTTTTTGTAAGCGCTCTACATCATTACGAACTTTATTTACGCCGTGATTAAATTCATCCAGTTCTGATTGATCCAGTAATGCTTCCTTTTCGTAACGAAGATATTCACTGATATCCAGACCTATCGTTTTAGCAGACGCCTTCGCAAACTGGCTCATCCCTGTTAGAAAATTACCGACTTTATGGGCGGCAATATCGCCTATGATTTGTGATAGATATTCTTCCCAATCAATGTCCATCTTCTTCAAAATTGATTGAAATTTATGAGCCAATCCTACATTGCCAATGATTTCGACATTACCTGCGCCAACTTTTTCAGCAGTAATCATCCCTAACAACGCAGCAGGGGTTCCTTTTATCGAGACATCTACCTTATCTTCATATTTTGACGCTAATGTAAGCCCCCTGGCCGAGGGGGAAATAAATAGTCTGATGTCTGTATTCAGGACATCAATCTCAACAACATCACCCTCTAATGTTGCCAGAGCATCCAGTGTCTCTTCATCCAGGGACAATATTTTATTCACCATCTTCTCAACGCTACCAATAATTAAGGTTTGATAATTATCTGATTTCATGTCTTCACTCAAAGCTTGTAAGCCCTGTGTATCGCAACTACACCGCCCATCAGATTGAAGTATTCGACCCTGGAAAACCCTGCTGTTTCAATCATGCCTTTTAATGTTTCCTGATCAGGATGCATACGAATTGATTCAACCAGATATTGGTAACTGGCCTCATCCTTTGCCACAAACTTTCCTATCTTCGGAATGACCTTGAATGAATAGATATCATAGATACTTGCCAATGAAGCTGACGCTACTTTGGAAAATTCCAGAATGATCAGACAGCCACCATAACGTAGCTTCTCAAACATGGAATTGATCGCCTTTTGCT
>Ga0209987_10002077_pt1 | contig 11061 bp, 5 predicted proteins | sample N074metaG_FD_182134 | JGI IMG/M metagenome (GOLD analysis project Ga0209987, IMG submission 182134) | Deep subsurface microbial communities from Kermadec Trench to uncover new lineages of life (NeLLi) - N074 metaG (SPAdes) (version 2) | ecosystem: Environmental > Aquatic > Marine > Ocean trench... | reverse complement strand
TGCAGCAGCAAAAGCAGGTACCAAAGGAAAAACGACAAGCCGTGCAGGTGAACGATCAGAGGCAGGTCCGCGACATCGCCACCGAATGCCGATCGCTGGGACAGAAGCGGCGCGAAGTAGGTCTGCGAAAACCCCCAAAACACGACCACGTTCAGCACGATCGCCATGAGCAGATAAAAGCGGGATCTATGTGTCACAAATCGTCTCCCGGGACAGGGCGCTGGAGGAAAACTGCAGACTGGATATTTTGTCGCAAACATGCAGCTTTGCCCACATCGATATTACTCGAAAACCGGAGCAAAATTGCATTTGGGAGGGGCATGACATAATTCAAAACGCGAGCCGCGGCCTATTAAGGGGTTATACTATGTGGGCTGACAAAGAACTCCTCGGTGCTGAGGCTAAAGTTTCACCACCGAACACTAAATAATAAGAATAACGAGGCTTCAATGAGTTTGATTCGTTCCAGAATCGTCTGTCTTACAGCAGTCACATCGCGGCTTTTCGTAATCCTGTTGTTGATTGTTGCGGCCCCAGGAGCGACCGGCGAGGACCTCTTGTTGCCAGGAGCGCCGGGTAAGAACGTCAATATCATCGGGCCGACGCCGAACATAGAACAAATTCCGGATATCCTGCTCCGACAGCAAAATGAGCCTGCTTGCACGGTACGCCCCGAAAATCCGGCCTATATTTTTTGTGCGTATAACGACTACCGCGCAACCGATTTTCCGTTCGTGCAGGGCGATTCGTGGATAGGGGTGAGCTATTCGGCAGATTTCGGCAAGACCTGGTTCAGCAGACTTGCTCCGGGTTATCTCAGTCACGCAAATTCACTGGGCTTGCAGTTTGCTGCCGACCCGAACCTCGTATCCATACCTGGTAATTCCCCGGGTATTGCGATTCTCAGTTACATCGCCGCTTCACGTGATCTGAACGACGGCAAACTCGTCATTCAGCGCTGGGCCGTCTCGGACCAGGAGGACGTAAATTATTACCTGGCCGAAGACAAGATCACGACTGTCGACCTGACTAACAACGGCCGTTTTGCCGACAAGCCCACGCTAATGGCGGTGCTCGATCCACCCAGTTTGCAAACTACGCAGGCGATCACGATGCATCTCGAAGATGGCAGTACGGTAATCCGTAATGTGCCGTCAGGCAGGCTCGTCCTCTGCTACTCCATCTTCACCGGGTCTAACAGCTCGAAAATCATATGCAAGATTTCGCTCGACTGGGGAGACACCTGGCTCAAAGACATCAAGGTTTCCGAGGAACAGGTTCGCGTACAAGGCGTCAGCGTGACCAATATCGGCAACCTGTTCTTCGCCAGCTGGCGTCGCGCAGATATCAATAAGGGCATCGGCAATTCGGTCATGTACTCAACTTCCACCAGTGGTGGTGAACGATGGACCAAGGCGCGCGAGGCCACAGATCTGTGTCCGATAGATCAGCTGGCGACGAGCGCGCAAATCCGCATGCTGGACTTTCCCTGGATGGCCAATGACGGGCAAAAAGCCTACATCTTCACGGCGGACCGACGTTTCGCCGGCGATCAGGGCTGCGCGACCGGTATTCCGAAGATTGCGATGACGTGGTCAGAGGACGGCAGGAACTGGAGCCCACTGGAAGCACTGGATGTAGGAGGCAGTAGCCCATTTCTCGAGCCTTCGGGCGACGGTGTTCAATACATTCCGACGGCAGTTGGCTTTCGCGGCAACGTGCAGGTTGCCTGGTACGACACTCGCCGGGAAACCCTGTCGGGCCCACTGCCACCCAACGTGCCAACCCAAATGAAGGATTACCTCGCATCGGACGGTACGATCGTAAATCGCAGGGCCGATGTTTACACGGTGAAAATCCGTGCGGATCAGTGGGGTGTGCCACAGGTTTCTCCGGCCATTCGAGTGTCTCGTTACAACCAGGTGATTTTCGACAAGAGCGGAGTTGCATTTCCAGTGCCACTGGAAACCGAAGGACATTTTCCGAACACACCGATCTTCGAAAGGGGAACAAGGGCATTCAACGGCGATTTCATTGCGGCAGCTGTAGCCGCTTTCCGAAAGAATGGAATCAATGGCCCATGGATACAAAACAGCTTGTCCACCGGCGTAGCGGCGACCGACCACGAGGACGTCTGGCTGGCCTGGGGTGACACGCGCGACCTGCGCGGAAACTTCCTGCCGAAGTTTGATGGTGTGGCATCGCCTTTCACGCCGAATAACAACGCACAGAAGATGCCCTTCGAGGTGGTCGGAAAGATGCGGCCGGAATTCGGTCTTGAGGACGAAGTCCTGTTGCAGGACTCTGAACTGCTTGCCGAGAGTGTGGCCGACACTCCGGTAACCCTGAGTACCGGAGGGTGCGTCATGGGACAGGATCGAACACGTGACGCCAATGTTTACGGCTCGATGGTTCGCAGCGTGTCCGAATTTGTCGCTCTTACGCCGTCGAAACCACTCACCGGTTCGATGCGGACCTACCCGATCGTTGTGACGAATCCGAATCCAGAAACCGCCATGTCGTTCTTGCTCAGGATTGTCAATCAACCGTCTGATTTCGGGCCTTTGGGAAGTCCAGTCCCGTTTACCGGACAGGCATCCTGGAATCAATTGCCGTCAAAGCCACCGTTTTTCGACGGCTCCGAACAAGACGAACTGACGGGTGTCATCGGGCCCCAATCTGCAGTGGCACGAACGCTGTTCCTAGTTTCCAGCGATGAAAACACATCGATCCAGGTCGACCTTTTCGACACGACCTGTCCCGTCAGCGAGCCGGAATGTACACCAGTACCAGTATTCCTGAAAAGCATCACGGTTGGCGGTGGCGACCTGATCGACTCGGAGTTCTGCCAGAATAATCCAGATACGATTACTTGTTCGCCGGTGGCCGAATTTGAAACGCATAATCCCACTTTGCTGACGCCTGACCTGGTGAGCCCCGACCTCGTGTCCGCGAGACTACTGAGCCCCGATCTGGTATCGCCCGATCTGGTATCGCCCGATCTGGTGTCACCGGATCTGATCTCGCCGGATCTGATCTCGCCGGACCTGATCTCGCCGGACCTGATCTCGCCGGACCTGATCTCGCCGGACTTGATTTCGCCGGACCTGATTTCGCCGGACCTGATTTCGCCGGATCTGATTTCGCCGGATCTGATATCACCCGATCTCGTGTCGGCCAGCGAGCCTGCCTACCAGGACATTACCTACACATTGCAGAACACCGGCAACGTGACGACGACCTATTCGGCGGACATGTCTTTCAACGACCCGGGTTTCGACATCTCGGCCCAGTTGATCGCGTGGACAGCACACATGACCGGAACATCCAGAGACTGTGCTTACGCTCTGATCGCTGACAACCAGATTCTGGCTGTCAAGAATCTTGAAACGATCGAACTGCAGAGCATTACGCTGCCAACGGTCACCGACCCGAGTGCCGGTCCGATCAGCTTTGCGGTGCGATCTGGTCAGGTTGTCTATGTGACGCTGCGGGTGTTCGGAGACCTGGCCGATCTGAACAGCATTTCACCGCTGATTTCGTCGCAGCGACCGGTCTGGGCGTCAGCGCACATTCCTGTAATGACCCGGAAAATATCGACCCGGCCATCGACTGCCTGAACATCGGCGATGAAAAGATTCTGCTGGACAATGCCGGCCCTGCTTTCGTGGGTCTGGCGGACGGTGATGTCATTCCCGCGGACCCAATCGAAGCGGATCGTGAAGGTGGCGCGTGTCTGGACCTGGTTGGCGGCAGCGATCCGCTGGTCGCGGCGACTGATCAATCGGGGATAAAGAGTATTGCTTGCTCCCTTGTTTCCAACGCCCAACAGATATGCTCAATCGGTGAACCCGGGTTATCGATACCGCTGATGTCCGACCCCGCTAATCCTTCGACGGCGGCGCTGGTTAGTTGCACTGCTATTGATGGCAAAGACAACGAGACCACAGTGCAGATTGGTATCGCAGTCGCGGACAGGACTCCACCTGTCATATCGGGTACACCGACGACAACCTTGAACGCGGACGCGGGCCTCGGCACTGCTGTCCTTATGCTTGAAGACGGTTTGATGGCCACCGATGCAGATCTTGTTGATCCTGACCCGGTCACCAGCTGCATTGCGAATGGCGTCAATATGAGCGTCAATATGAGCGGCGATCTGGTAGGACCAGGCTTCTATAACGTGAGCTGCTTCGCGAGCGACATGTCGAATAACGTTAGTCCTGAGTTCAGCTACACGCTGGCCGTTATTGACGTAACACCACCGATATTGAGCGGTGTGCCTGCCGACATAACGGGTTTCGAGGCTACGGGTCCCGGAGGCGCCAATGTCACTTACACGGATCCAACGGCCGACGATACAGCGGGCGCTGCGACCGTCGATTGCACGCCTTCAAGCGGCACAGAATTTGGTCTCGGCACCACGACCGTAACCTGCACGGCAACCGATGGTGGCGGAAATACGAGCGACGCAACGTTTAGCGTCACGGTCGTGGATACCACTCCGCCGGACTTGAACGTGCCGGCTGAACCGGTCATCGTTCTCGTCGACTCCTCCGGCACCGGCTCGCTGAACTTCGAGGCCGAGGTTGATGTCATCGACATAGCAGACGAGAATCCGGGTCTCGTTTGCGAATCCGAAAGCGGCGCGGTCAGCGGCGATGCGCTGCCGATCGGAGATACCTTGGTCACTTGTACGGCTACCGATGCCTCCGCGAATCAATCGTCAGCCAGCTACACGGTTCGAGTCCAATATGGCCAGGCATTCGGCATTAACTTCTCGAAGGGAAAGATAAAATCGGGTAGTTCCGTCCCGCTGACGTTTGGTTGGGAGGGTACTGACGGAGTTCGGCTCGATAGCTCGGATGCAAATCCGGTCGTTACCGCCAGGACCTGCGAGGATCCGGACGGCGTCGTGCTTAGTCCCGGCGAGTTCCCCGGCAACAGCGATCTTCGCTGGGACGCGAGTAAGAGAGAATGGCGAATGAACTGGCAAACAGTATTCGGCGATGGGACCCTAGATGGGACCGCAATACCGGGCGACATATACTGCGTTCAGGTCACGAGCATGAAGACCGGCCAGACGATCCCGGAAGACGGCGGCTTTACGCAAATCACGGTCCGGGACTAGATACGATTACTGAAGTCGTGCACGGGCATCTGTTACATAGCGACCGCCATTCGGGCGCAGTGCCAGGTACTTTTCGAATTTCTGGCGAGCGGAATCGCTCATGCCAATTTCCAGTTCAGCAAGTGCGCTCCAGTAAGGCAGCTCAGCGAGATAGCGAAACGTCGGCACGTCGTCGAGAAAGATGGCTGACGCCTCGCCGCGGCGTGACGCTGCCGCTTCGAATTCGGCCATAGCTTCGGCAGGGTAATTGGCCTGCAGGTAGGCCTTGCCGAGTTGTACTCGTATTAGCCACAGGTCCGAGAGTTCGAGAGCAGTGTTCAACGTGTCGACCGCGTTGACCGTGTTTCCCGCAGCAAGGTCCTGCAGCGCATCGAGCATTGCACCGTAGGCGCGACGTTGAGGCTGCAGCTGGCTCGAAAGTCTGTCTTTGATGGCGCTGGCAGAATCATCATCGCCTGCGGCCAGGAAAATGAGCGCCGCGGCCACCGATATTGCGTCGCCGTCATTGAGGTCAAGTGCACGACGCACCGCATCCAGTGCCGCAGCTTCCTCACCACTCTCCATTAGCGCCTCGGCCATCATGATATGTTTGGTTGCCGCAGCGCGTTCGTTTTCGCTCGCCTCGTCAGCTGCTATTCCCTCTTCGAGCAGCTGCAGCGCGGCATCAAACTGTCCACGATAAATACTCATGTCGGCAAGCCCAACTTGGGCGAGTGATATGCCGCGCGCACCACCCTGATTCATGTTTTCATAAGCGGCTGTAGTGGCGTCAAAGTCACCGGCATCGAGCGCAGCGATAGCCTGCGGCAGATAACCTTTATAAAAGGTGGCATCCTGAGCCACGACTTTCTGCGCTTCTGATTTCGCCGTCTCGAATTCAGTCGCATACATCGCGTAGAGCGCGTAATTGGAGCGGAATATGGTGCGATCAGGATAGATATTTAGCAGCTTCTCGCCCTGTTCCCGCGCTTTGTCGAAGTCGAGTGTGTAGAAGTAGACGACAGCCAGATTATTATGTGCCGGAGCATCCGCGGGATACTTTTCCACGAGCGACGAAAAACTCTCAATCGCGCTACTGTAATTGCGGGTAACAGACGCATAGTAGACACCCAGCGTTCTCAACTTTTCACGCTCTGTCATGGTGTCCATTAACGACAGGGCCTTCTCCCACGCCTCTTCCGAAATATCGCTGAGACCAACCCTGCGCGCGCTTAACCCAAGCGACGCGTACGCTCTGCCAAAATTCTCGTCGAGTCGGATCGCTTCCTGGTACGCATCGACTGCCGCTTCGTAATTGCCCTCGAAAGCAAGTTGCCCGCCGTCAACGTATGCCCGCGCAGCTTCGATCGAGGCGACCGTGAAAGTCTCCGCGATCGGGCTGACGCCGTCATCCAGCGTCGTATCGCCTAATTCTTCGCGGACACTACTCGACAACTCCCCGACGGCTTTTAGCACGTCTTCCAGCGATCCCGCTGTCTGAGAAATCTGGAATAGTTTCGTTCCCGCTGTAGGTTCCAGCGCCTCGACTTGCAGATTGAAGCCGGCTTCGGACAGCTCGATGGAGCCCGCAAGTACGATCTTGATGCCCTCACGAACCGCAACGAGCGATGCGATCGCAGGATCCAGTGTTGTGGACCCCGGTCGCAATCGGGCAGCGAGCGTTTTCGCACTATTGCGTTGGTACGCGGTGATGTGCGGTGCGCTCTCGATTCCGATATTCAGCGCCTGTTCCAAAAGGCCATCGAAAATAGCCAGGCCGGTTCGATTATCGAAATCGGCGATTAGCACGGAAACCGGCTCCAGCTCTTCGACAAACTCCGGACCCGCGGTAAGGTTCAGGTATACAGAGAAAATCAGCGCGACGACCAACACACCGATGACCGAAAAGTCGGCCTTGCGGCCACCGAAGGGAATAACAACGGTGTCAGTTGCATCCGCCTGCACGACGATGCCCTTGTCCGAGACGTCGTAGACCCAGGCCAGCACGAGCATGACCGGAAAGCCAATCAATACCGCCATGACCAGGAACCGCAGCACCCAGTCCGGAACGTCGAATATAGGCCCTACGACGCTGCCCGCCTCGATCAGAATCCAGCCAATGCCGACGTATAGAGCCGCGGTTCTGAATACTTCACGCCGACGCAGCTCTCTGATGAATTTTTTCATTATTGTTCAGACGCTTACGGGTTGGGGGCCAAAGTTTAGCATAGCGCTCCTGCGAGTTGCCGCGGTAAACGGGCCGCCCTGCCTACTTGAATTTCCGCGCCTCTTTGATGAGGGTATAGGCTGCGTTGATTTCACGCGAACGCTCTTCTGCGACGGCACGCATGGACTCCGGCAAACCTCTCGCTGCAAGTTTGTCGGGGTGGTATTCGTTCATGAGCCGGCGGTAGGCGAGCTTGATTTCAGCCGGCTCGGTGTCGGATGCCAAACCCAAAGCCGTGTAAGCAGCGTCGATGTGCTGCTGCGTTTTTGCCGGTCCGGCGCCCGCGGGCCCGCTCGTTGCCGCGTGCAACAGTGCTTCAAGCTGTGCGACGTCCTGTTCCTGCAGCCCCAGTCTGCGTGCGACGCGTACGAGCATCTCGTGCTCGGCCGGATGCACCTTGCCGTCTGCCGCCACGGCCATGCACTGCAGTTGCAGAAAGAGTTGCAACAGCGGGGCGCGCCCGTGGCTGAACCGGGCAAACCGGTCGACGGCCGCATCCAGGTCAAAGGTCCGCTGCTTGCCGCGATTAAACGCCGCCTTGGCGGCATCTCTCTGCGCGCTATTGAGCTTCAGCATGTTGAAGATTTTTTCCACCACGTCAAGCTCATCGCGAGTGACGACGGAATCCGCTTTGCACAGTGCCCCCATGACCTCCATGGTGGAGTCGATCATTTGTGAATGGGCAACTTTCAGTTCGCCCAGGATGCTATGCCGAAGCGCCCGACTCGCTACGTAGCCAAGGCTTGCACCGATGAAGAGCCCGACAACGCCGCCGAAAATCGCGCCGAGGAGCGCACCGAAAAAGATGAAATACATGTACCCAGTCTAACAGCGCGTCTCAACAATGAACGGCTATTGAGCAGAGCTGCTCGCGGACCGGGACCTGGCTGTATTCTTGCACGCCTACAGTTGCCTATTCGTTGTATGAGATAGCGGCCCTCGCGGATGGTAGTGGTAAGTTCTTTCATGCCAGCCGTCCTCACAGTGTCGAGCTGGTTGCAGGTTTGCGTCGAATAGCCGCATCGAAGTGACTCGGTTCCGGTCGTCGTACGAGTATTGGAAAACAGCAGCGCAGTAATCTTTGCGATTGACAAGATCGCCGGCTGAGTCCTCAAAACGCAAGCGGATTCGATTTCCCTGCTCGTCGTATTCAGTCCTGACAGCGTGGTAGCCGCGCGTCAGGTGCGTGGCCGGACTGCCATCGGCATCCTGGTACGACAGCCTAAGCCGGTGCCTGCCGTGTTCGTCAAACTCCATCGTGTAACCGGAATAAGCAAGTAAGGAATTATTGATTCGCTTGCCATCAGCGTCGTGATTGAAGCGGCCGACCATGTTGCCGAAGTCATCGAAGCTGGCATAGGTATCCGTCCAGCCGTAGGCGTTGGTCATTATTTGGCCATCGGTATCCTCGTAGTATTCCCTTGTCGTATGACCTAATGCATCACGCTCCATTATGCCCCGAGCAACCATCGGGCCATTGCCGACAGATCGTTGTTCGTTCGCGTCGTAAACGTTCCACGCGTAAATACCGCCGCTGGAGTTGTATTGCAGCTTGTCTTGCGCGGCGTTGAGCTTGTTCAGCGTGAGCTGATCACAGCTCTCACCATAGTTTTCCATCAAGGCGAGCAGCCCTCGCTGATCGTAATGCAGCTTCAGGCAGTAAAACGGGAAGTGCGGCCGAATAGCGACAGCTTTTCCTTCGCGGTTGTCACGGGTCTCGGTTACGCGTCCGGTGCGGTCGACTGACCATTTATAGGCATACACTCCCCAGTCCGATTCGGTTCGTGCGTTCTCGACATTGTAAAACTGCAGGGATACCCGATTGCCATCGTCATCCAGTTCATAGACTTCACGAAAGACGCCATTCGATAGCGTTGGATTCATGAAGCGATCGTAGAAGTGGCGAACTTCGAGCCCATCTTCGTATTCGATGCGAATGACCGGCGTAAACGTGAGGGCATTGCGCGATATGTTGAGATTCTGAACCTCGTCAGCAAGCCGGAACGACACCTCGACGGGACGGTCCTTGTTGTCGTATACGAATTTGTAGTGCTTGTGGTGCCTGGACTGTTCCAGAGTGAGCGGATAGATGCCGCCCAGGTCCGCGAATGCTGTTTCTCGAAACGGCATGTGAGCATAATAGGCAACGCGTCCGCTAACGGATGATGTCGAATTGATGGCATCCCCGACTGCGGGAGTAATGATGGCCGGCAAGCACACGAAAAGTACTATCGTGGCGTGAGTTTTAGCTTGCATGTTCAGGTCCTGGTGAGGTCGGGATCAAGGCTGTCCGCAGAACCTTAAGGACAGTGCACGGCTTCATCCAATCAAGAATGGTTAACAAAGGTAAAGCGTAGTTCGTGATTTCTCTGGATCCGATTCATCACACGATCACTGTAGGTTCCCGGGAAGTGGAGCTGCAGCCGCTGACGTTCGCCTTATTCGCCAAACTCCTTGAGCACAAAAATGAAATTCTCTCTATTGATGCGTTGACGGACGAGGTGTGGGGTACAGTCACAGTGTCCCCTGACACACTCAAACAACGAATTTTCCTGCTGCGAAAAGCCCTGGAGGAGGCGGGTGTAAAAGACTGTGCTGTGCAGTCTGTTCGTGGCCAGGGCTACCGGCTGCTTGTTCCCGAAAAACGGCGGAGATCCACAGCGAAGAGCCACCGCAGGAAAATAACCTGGGCCATCGTAAATTTAGTGGTAGTGCTGGTTGCGATCTATGTTTGGCAGAGTCGCCAGCCATATGACCTGCCGTCTAATAAGCGAGTCGTGTTCTGGACCTTATCGCAGGCAGAAATGACCGATAGCCGTGAAGCAGAGTTGCAGCAGCTGTGGATTACAATGCTTTCGTCGAGCCACAACATGATCTTTGTTGTGTCCGAAAGGGATCCTGAACAAACGCTTTCGTCGCAAGCACGAAAGACGCGGGCTGCTCTGATTTCAAGATGGACCGTGTTTGAAAGCAATGACCAGCGCTGGCTTCGAATGCAGATTCTTGAGCCCAAGACAGCCAGTATTCTAAGAAGCGACCTGGTTCTCTTGGATGACCGAGATGATTTATCCGACATGTTGAAACTGCCGTTCGTCGTGATTGGACAGATATTGGATTCGGGTGTCCTGCCGCTCTCCAGCGATGCCATCAACAATACTGATCATCCCGCATGGGCAAAGCTTCGAGAGCTGGCTAACGCAACTTAACCGCTATTGACCGAGCTTGACTGGCCTCTGTCAGCCAGGCGTCGTTGCATGTGTCCATGAATAAAATCCGGATGTTAATAATTACGTGTCCTGCGTTTTTCTGCGTCAGTGCGACTGCAGAAGGGGGCGTGTCCGCCAGTATCGAGGGACTTCTCTTAAGCATACGAGAGCATACGCAGGTGCCAGCCTACTCGGTCGCAATCGTCCGCGACGGTCAACTCGTAGCACAATCAGCAGTCGGCGAAATTGACCTTGTAAATCACATCGACGCCTCGCCCGAAAACTGGTTTCGTCTGGCGAGTGTGTCGAAAGTGATTGGCGCTACGATGCTCGCGTTGCTGGTGCAAGATGGCGAGCTGGATCCGAACAAAGCAATCGGTGACTACTTGCCGGATCTGCCCAGGCAGTATCAAAATATTACTGCATTGCAATTGCTGTCGCATACATCCGGCATGCCGCATTACCAGGTACGAGACGCGTTGCGGGGGGATACGCATTACGACACTGCGATCGATGCC
>Ga0209987_10002075_pt1 | contig 11067 bp, 10 predicted proteins | sample N074metaG_FD_182134 | JGI IMG/M metagenome (GOLD analysis project Ga0209987, IMG submission 182134) | Deep subsurface microbial communities from Kermadec Trench to uncover new lineages of life (NeLLi) - N074 metaG (SPAdes) (version 2) | ecosystem: Environmental > Aquatic > Marine > Ocean trench... | reverse complement strand
AATTCCTGTTTCTTTAGCCAAGCTTGTAATTAATATTACTTTATTATCGCTAATGTTTTTATAACCTTCTTTTGAATAACCATCAATGATAACAAGGTTTGATTCATCTATAGTGCAATTAAGATTGTATTCTTCAATAACACCTTCAGCAAGAAACATTATTTTCTTCCACAGCTCTTCTTTTGAATAAAGTACATTAACGGCATAAATTTTAATCTTTAATTTGTTAAGTGCCGCACCAACAAGCATTCCTGCTGCAGTGCCACCTGAACCGGCTGCAGAAAGTATTCCGTTTATTTTTCCTAAATCAACCTGCTCAGTCAGTTCTTTAATAAAAGAAATGTATCCCCAGATTCCTAAAACTGTTGAACCACCTTCCGGGATAACATAAACTTTCTTTCCCTTATTAATTAAACTTTCACTTTCTTCACCCATAATTTCATTCACGCTGTTATAATTTTTCTTGTTCAGAAAGGATATTTCAGTGCCGTACATTTTATCCAAAAACAGATTTCCTTCGGTGTTGTTTGAATCGTCACCCCAAAGAAATAATTTAGTTTTAATACCAACTCTTGCCGCAGCCGAAGCAGTAGCTCTGCAGTGATTAGATTGTTCACCTCCGCAGGTAAATATTATTTCCGCTCTCCTTTTCTTTGCGCGGTAAAGAAGATATTCAAGCTTTCTAATTTTATTCCCTGAAAAATCAAGACCTGTGAAATCATCCCGTTTTATTAAAAATTTTTTATTTCTGAATTTTAATTTTTCCAAAGGTGTTGGTAGATGTGCTAAATTAATTTTGTTTGGAATGTTCATTTTTCTTTCCTCCCTTGCAGCCATGTATAATAAGCTCTTGCACGCTTTAAATCTTTTGGTGTATCAACCCCGATGCTTTCAATATCTGTAATTACTACTTTTATTTTAAAACCGTTTTCCAACATTCTTAACTGCTCAAGTTTTTCTGTTTTTTCAAGATCGGTAGGATTGATATTGCTGAATTTTAAAAGAGAATCTCTGCGGTAAACATACAAACCGATATGTTTATAATATTCAGTTTTCTCAACTGCAATCTCCTTAGACAAAGCATCTCTCACAAAAGGGATTACCGCACGCGAAAAGTACATTGCATAATTGTTATAATCGAAAACCACTTTAACAACATCGGGAGATTTCAACTCTTTAACATTTTCAATTCTTTTTACAAGTGTGGCTACGTTTACACTTTTATCAAAAAGAAGCGGTTCGATTGCCTGATCAATCATTTTACTGCTAATGAATGGTTCATCTCCCTGAATATTTACAATTGTTTCTGCCTCTTCCATATTATTAACAACATGGGCAATTCTATCAGAACCTGTTCCAAACTCTTTTGCAGTTAGAACAACCTCTGCACCAAACCCGCGGCAAACCTGTTCTACTTTTTTGTCATCGACAGCAATTATAATTTTTTTTATGAGTTTTGATTTGGATGCGCTTTCGTAAGTGTGCTGAATCAGGGGCTTCCCGCCTATATCAGCAAGAGGTTTTCCCATCAACCTTGTAGATGCAAAACGTGCAGGGATGATTCCGACTATCATAAATTAAAATTTAGCAAAATTATTAATTGCGTTAATCCTGTTTTTAATTGAAGGATGACTGTAGAAAAACCATTCAACAAACGGATGCGGTTCTTTATCTCCGAGATTTTGGTCTGTTATTTTTTCCAGCGTATTTATAAATACTTCGGGATTACCCGTTTCTTTAACGGCATACTCATCTGCTTCGAATTCAAATTTTCGTGAGAGAATATTGCCCAATGGTGATTGTATAATTCCAATCAACATCGACCACAAAGCCAGCAACGGTAAAGCAGCCACTTGTGTAATCGATGAGAAACCAAACCATCCTAAAGAATTTTGATAAAGATATGCAATCACAAATAAAGTGAGAAAACTTGTTACTGTTCCGATGACAATATTTTTAATAATGTGCTTCTTCTTAAAATGTCCGAATTCATGAGCAATTACCGTTTCAATTTCTTCATCCGAATAATTATCAATCAATGTATCACCGAGAATTATCCTTTTCGTTTTACCTAAGCCGGTTAGAGCAGCATTGGCTTTTTTTGTATTCTTACTCATATCAAACTTGTAAAGGTTTTCTATTTTTAAGCCGGCATTTGCTGCTAATGATTTAATCCTGTCTTTTAATTCTTCATTTTCCAAAGGAGTTAATTTGTAAAAGATGGGCAGAATTAATACAGGAAAAATCTGTGCTAAAACTACTGAAACAATAAACATTAATATTGCGAATGGCAGCCACCACATTTCACCAAATTGATTAAGTGTGAAATAAAACATCAGCATTATCGGCACGCCGATTACAAGAGAAACTAACAAGCTTTTAAAATTTTCCCGAATCCACTTACCAAAAGTCTGGTTTGATAAATCATATTTATGCTCAAGATAATATCCAGTGTAATAATTTACCGGCGCAAATAAAATTGATGATGCAGCACCTGTTGCTAGAACAAAAGCAAGAAATACCAGGTATTTATTTTCAAAGTAAGATGAGATATAATTTTCCAATAGCAAACTGTAACCGAGCCAGACAAATATCATAATAAGAACAAAACTGAATACAGCTTTACTTATTCCAATTCCGAGTTTAATGTTGTTATATTTTTTCGCATCCATAAATGTAAAAATAGTTATATGGGTTTTGGTAAGCAATTTGGAAAATATTGATTTGTTACCCTGAAATTAGTCAAGTTATAGTTGAACTTTATTCCTAAAAAATATCAAAAAAAATCCCGAAGCCAAACAATAACTTCGGGAGAAAATTTAAAAATTTATAAAAGGTTATCCTTGATCAGAATTTCCCTCAGTTCCTTCCGATTCAGTTTTACTTTTAAAACATATTTCACAATTTTCATCTTTACATTCCCCGCCGCACTCTTTATTCTCTCCATCATTTGAAAGGGAAGCTGCTGAAAGAGTTGATGTTTCCGTAATAGTAGTTTGATCACCAGATGAAGTTTTTTCAATCTGGGTTGTTTTATCTTTATCTAAAGAACAACATTTTCGTTTAACTTCTGTCTGCGCATTTGCTGTGAATGCAACTAGCAAAACAAACGACAGAATTGTTAGGATGGATTTCATATTGTACCTTTCTATAATAATTAGATTATGGTGAATTTCTTATTTAAGTGTAAATTTAGGCTGAAAATTACAAAAATATAAACAATTTACAAGGGGCAAATATTTCCCAATTTTTCAAATTCCTTCAACATTTTCTTCCAATACCCATCCAACCTTACCATCAGCTATTCTTATTTTTACCCAGTTATCAAGCTGATCTTCAAGATTAACTTTTAATCCTTCGTGGATCACAAATGCGTCTGTGCTTTGGGGATCGGGAGAGAATTTAACTGTGACAACCTGTTCAACAATTACACCGCTTTTTAATGTTGCTTCACGCTTAACTTTTATAACAAGAAGTGATATTGAAAAGGCAAGAAGGAAAACACCCGCAATACTTGAAAAGAAAAATATCTTTTGCTCCTTTACTGTTTTTGAATATGAATACGCACCTGCCAGCAAAATGACTAACAAGTAGAAAACAAAAACAACATAAGCCCAACCATTATCCGAAAATAATCCAAGCAAAGCTTCCCACCAATCAAACAGGAAAAATCTCGGCAGCGGTTGTATCCTATCGACCGTGCTAAGATGAGCGAAGTCGAGATTGTGTTTTACATCTTCATTCGAAGGAGAAAGGTCGAGTGCTTTTTCATAATATAGAATTGCATAACCAATTTTTCCGATTCTATAATTTGCATTCCCCAGGTTATAGAAGAGAGATGTTCCAACATACCCTTCATCAACTAATTTTTTATATTCTTCAATTGCATTATTATACGCACCTTCCCTGTAATAAGTATTACCCTTCTGCAGAATATCTTCTACCTGCGCAGCTATTACAACAGAACAACCCATTATAAAAACCACAAATGAAATTAATGCGACTGCGAATAATTTTTTACTTATCATTTCCCTCTACAATATTTTTTTCAACATCAATGATAACAGTTGTTAGCTGATCGTATATATTTTGCATAGCATCACTTTTTTCAGCGCCTGGTGCAAACCTTATAAACTCACAATCCTCAGCAGCTTTTTTAACATCATTAATCAAACTCTCTTCAACTCCTAATTTTCGTAGTTCATCCATCGCACGTTCAATTGTAAACTCAGCTTTTGGTATATGAAATTTATCTTCTAGATAACCGAATAAAGCCAGAGAAACTTCAGTATAAAAATCTTTGTAATTATTTTCCTGCATAAGTTTCTTAGCTTTTTTCAAACGGTTTTTACCAACCTTTTGTGCTTTACTGTACCGAAGCAATGCAACGTTACCCGCAAGCTTATCATTTCTTTTCTTCCACCCTACAGCAATAAAAAGAATTAACATCGGAGCAATTCCACCAACCCAAAAGAAAGTTGTAAATAAAACACTTTCTTCTTTTTTATAAATATCTTCAAACGAAGTTTTGATAAACCTTATATCGGAACCTAAGTGTTGGACATCTTCTTTTCCTGCATATTCAACCTCAGGCAATTGTTCGCCCTGAGTAATATTTAGTTTAAATGATTTTGAACGAAGTGTAACATATTTCTTTTTTGTTGGATTAAAATAGCTGAACTCAACAGGCGGAATCACTCTTGTTCCAACTACGCGCGGAATCATTAAATACTCTGCTGCTTTAGAACCGGAAATTATATTCCGTTTATTAATATTTTCCGATGTCTTCGGTTCATATTTTTCAAATCCAGATGGAAGATTCAATTCGGGCATTTCTAGTAATTCAAGATTCCCTTTTCCACTTAATATAACTTTAAGTGTAACCGCTTCATTTGTTTTTGCAGTTGTTTTATCTACATCCACGTTTAAAGAAAAATCACCCACCGCACCGTGAAATGAATCCGGTTTACCTTCGATTGGAAGAGAGAGAACATTAATAGTGATCTTATTCGAAGTAGCATTGTATTCAACGGTTTGATTGAAACCAAACGGAGCATTAAAGAAGTCATCGAAAAAATTATTCCTGTTCCTGTTTCTTCTTAATTGTATCGGAACGGTTAATTCAAATGGAGTGATTTCAAGTTTTCCTGTTTGCGTTGGAAAGAGAGCGGCTTTTTTCAACACACCAACTCTATACTGTTTCCCGTCTATTACTTCCGTAGCAAATGTAATATTACTCGAAGTCTCCAGCTCTTCAGCCCAAAAGCCGTGGTATTGCGGGAGTTTACTGATGGACATTTGAGCTGCTATGTTTAAACGTGTGTAAAGTTTATAAGTAACAGTAACCTGCTCGCCCAAATAAACTTTTCTTCTATCTACAATCGCCCGTATAAATAAATTCTTTGCAATTTCTTCATCCGAAATACCTGCATCCTGTTGTTGTCTTTTGGGCTTAGAAGATCCTTTAACAATAGTAATCTCAATTGGTTTTGTCTTAAAGGCTTCACCGTTATATTCAATAGAAGCTGCACCAATTGAAAATGTTCCAATCCTTTTCGCCTGTATAATGTAGTTATAACTTAGCGAAGCAGATTGTACTCCGTTTATTATTTGAATACTCGTTGATTGGTTTGGTCCGGAAAGAACTAAAAAATTACTGAACGTAGGAGGCTTGAAGTTTTTCACCCCGTTGATATTTTTACCTGAGAACGTAAACGAAACTTCAAAGTGTTGGTTCTCCCCCACAGTTGTTTGAGTAACTGAAGCAACAAAACTTTGCGCAAAAATGTGCGCGGGTAAAAAGAGGAATAATATTATCATTAATTTTTTCATTTTTACCAATCCTTGTCGGTCTTAACTCTTTTCCCTTTAATTTTCCTTAATTCTTTTTGAAGATCTTTTTCGTTGTCTTTTAATGCTTCAAGTATTCTTTCGGCTTCTTCTTTAGATATTTTTTGCTGCTGCTGTTGTGGTTGTTGCTTATCCTGTGGATCTTGCTTTTTCTTATCCTGCCTATTCTGTTGGTCTTTCTGCTCGTCTTTGTTATCCGGGTCCTTGTTTTGGTTCTGATCTTTATTTTGATCCTGGTTCTTATCTTTATTCTGGTCTTTATCATCCTTTTGCTGTTGCTGATCATTCTTATTTTTCAACAACTCTAACGCATAAGAAAGATTATACTTTGCTTCCTGATCACCAGGATTTAACTTAAGTGATTTTTTATACTCTTCGATGCTTTCATTTATTTTTTGTGCTTTCAGAAGAGAGTTGCCGATATTGTAATGAACCCTTGCCGTGTCCAAATCATCTTTTGCAAATGCCATTGCTGAATTATATGATTTTATTGCCTCATCAAATCTTTCCTGCTTAAAGTAAGCATCTCCCAAATTAAATTTTGCTTCAAAGCTTTCCGGAGATTTTTCCACTCCTTTTTTAAAATTCACTGCAGCATCGGAGAAATTTCCTTCATTATAGTTTTCAACTCCCTCATTCACCAATCTTCTTAATGATTGCGAAAAAGATTCCTGAGAACCAACTACAAACATCAAAAACATAAATAGAAAGGATATAAATTTTAAATTTTTCATTTCAATCTACTCCAGTCCTAATTTCTTATTTATTCTACTGTACAACGGTGATTTCTTTTCTGATATAAAAAGTTCAATTATTAATAACAATATTGCGGGAATTAAAAAATAATAAAAACGGTCTTCGTAATCAGTTACTTTTTTTACTCCAAACTCAGACTTCTTAAGTTCCGATAATTGATTATATATTTTGTCTAAATAATCTTCGTAATTGTTCCCTCTAAAATATTCTCCATTTCCTGCTGACGCAATTTGCTTTAACGATTCTTCATCAAGTTTGGTGAGTACGGTGTTTCCCTCATTATCCTTCTTAAATCCAACCATATCGCCTCTACTGTTGTAAACAGGAATCGGTACTCCCCCTGTAGAACCTAAACCGATAGTATAGATTTTATTTCCATTAGAAACTGCTTTATCAACGGCATCCATCACATCACCTTCGTGATCTTCACCATCAGTAATTGCAATAATTACTTTTTCTGTTGAAGAAGAATCAAATGATTCGACAGCGAGATTTATGGCTGATCCGATCGATGTTCCCTGCTGAGGAACTGAATTTACATCAACAGCGGAAAGGAACAAACCTGCTGCTGAATAATCTGTGGTTAACGGAAACTGAATGTAAGCTTTGCCTGCGAAGATTATTAAACCTATTCTATCACCACGTAATTTTTGTATTAGGTTTGATATCTGGTATTTTGCTTTTTCAAGTCTGTTAGGTTTAATATCTTCAGCATTCATACTCCGCGATACATCCAAAAGAATAAAAACATCAATACCTGTCTGCTTAACCTCCTGCAGTTTTGTGCCTACTTGTGGATTAGCAGCAGCAATGATAAGACAAGCAAAAGCAAGAAGCACTATTCCAAACTTTACGTAATTTTTAACATTGCTGTACGATGAAACAATAACTGAGTGAAGTTCCTTATCGGCAAACCTTTCAAGCAGTTTGTTTTTATTCTTATACAATAAATAGAATACTATTACCATTACTGGTAGCAAATACAATGCGTAAAACCAATTCGTATCTTCAAATCTTATCATAATTTTAATTTCATCTATTACGGTAACTTTCTAAAAATTGTTCTCGATAATCCAAGCTCCAATAACAGAAGAATACCTCCGCCGATTAACCAGTTAAGGTATTTTTCCTTTGCATTTCTGTAAGATGTTACTTCTATTTTTGTTTTTTCCAGTTTATCAATCGTTTCATAAATTTCCTTTAGCGCACGATTATTTGTTGCTCTAAAGTATTTACCGTCAGTTAAACTTGAAATTTCTTTTAAGACTTCTTCATCAATTTCAACAGGAACCATTTGATAACGAGTACCAAATGGAGTTTGCACAGGATAAGGCGCCTGTCCTTTTGTACCAACTCCAATTGTGTATATCCTTACACCAAAGGTTTTCGCAATTTCTGCCGCAGAAATCGGATCAACTTCACCGCTGTTATTCACTCCATCTGTAACAAGAATAATTACTTTGCTTTTTGCATCACTATCTTTTAACCTGTTTACACCGTTTGCAATTGCGTTACCAATAGCCGTTCCATCTTCTATCATACCGCTTCTTATCTCAAGAAGTAAATTCCTTAAAACATTATAATCGATGGTAAGAGGACACTGTGTAAATGCTTCTCTTGAAAAAATAACTAAGCCAATCCTGTCCGAAACTCTTCCTTCAGTAAAATCAAAAATAACATTTTTAGCGGCTTCTAACCTGTTGGGTTTTAAATCTTCCGCAAGCATGCTTCCCGAAATATCGAGCACCATCGCTATGTCAATTCCTTCTGTGCTTATATTTTCTCCTGCTATAAAACTTTGAGGTCGGGCGAGAGCTATAATTAATAACCCAAGAGCTATCATCCTTAATAAAAACGGAAAATGTTTTAATCTTTCTCTTACGGTAACAGGTGCGTTCTTAAAAATATTAACTGAAGAATATGTCACAGAAGCGTAATTCTTTTTTCCATTAATGAAATACCAAACAAGCAGCAGAGGTATTATAAGAAGAAAGTATAAAACCCATGGATATGCAAATGTAACGTTGTTAAACATTTACTATTTCCTCCTCTGTAATTACAGGTTTTTGAGGAATGGTAGATTGAATAATTTCTTTGGCTTGTTTCATCATCTCCTCATTCACAGACTCAAGAGGTTGAAACCTGGCGAACTTCACTAAATCTGCGTTTGATAAAAAGTCATAAGTTATATCAAGAATATTTTCTTTTTCTTTAATACTCTTTAAGTGATGAATTGTTTCAGTTGTTGTTAATTCCATTGCAGGAAGATCAAATCTTTCTTCAAAATAATTCCTTATAATCTCAGTAATACGGGAATGATAATCTTTAATAAACCCTTTCTGCCATAACTGTTCGTTATCAAGTTTTTCTAATGCTGCAAGCGCTTTAACATGCGGCGGAATAATAATTATTTTTTTCTCAATTGGTTGTTCAGATTTTTTCTGTTTGTATTTTTTGTACGAAAAATAACCCGCTACTATTAGAAAAACTGCTATTGCGACCCACAACAACAGCCACATCCAATTGTACGGAATTGTAATAGGAGACTTTACATCTTTAATTTCTTCGGCAGTTGAAACTGGTACTGTGTGAATCTGAATAACAACGGAATCGATAACTATCTTTTTAAAAGAAGTATCATTTGCAATGCGATACTTTACAACCACAGACGGAATTACTGCTTGAACAGAATCATATCCGGCAAATATAAATTTATAAATCGCGGTTTTCGATTTTTCATCTTCAGTTAAAACCGGTTCTTCGCTTGCGATTAACTCTAATTGAGATAAAGTATCGGGAAAGCTTGGTGAAATAACTTCAATGTTTTTTCGTGTGACAACTTCAATCTCATAATTAATAAAATCACCAACTAAATAATCAGTGGTATCGGTATAAGCAGCCACAGAAATTGTTTGTGCTTGCACATTTACAACGATAAAGACGAAGAAAGCTCCTAACAGAAATTTTACCATCTTTTCTCACGCATTCTAAAAAACTGAACTAACGGTTTTATATAATCTACACCTGTTTGAACATGGATCCTGTCTAATCTTGATGTAAGGAACATCGTGTTTCTTTTGGCAACTGCTTCTTTTCTTTCTTCTTTCATCACTCTTCTTACACGCTTATTGCTTGTATCAATCCATCTTTCTTCACCTGTTTCAGCATCCGTAAATTTAATTAATCCAAGAGGCGGGATTTCGTTTTCTCTTCTATCATCCAGAACAACTCCAATCAAATCATTTTTCTTACCAACAACTCTTAAAATTTTTTCATAATCTTCATCCAGAAAATCCGATAAGAGAAAAATAATTGATCTTTTCTTAATCGCATGGTTCATAAACTCCAGTGCTGCTTTTATATCGGTTGCGTTTCCCTCCGGTTCAAATGAAAGCACTTCTCTTATTATTCGAAGAACATGTATATTGCCTTTTCTCGGCGGGACGAATTTTTCAATCTTATCCGTAAAAAGGATTAACCCGACTTTATCATTATTCTTTAGTGCAGAAAAAGCAAGAATAGCGCTAAGCTCAGCAGCAACACGCTGTTTGGTTTTCGATACTGAGCCAAACATCAATGAGCCGCTTATGTCCACCATCAGCATTACAGTAAGTTCACGCTCTTCTTCGAATACTTTAATGTAAGGATGACCAAACCTGGCTGTAACATTCCAATCGATGTTTTTTACGTCATCACCATATTGATATTCCCTCACTTCTGAAAATTCCATTCCTCTTCCTTTAAATACCGAATGGTATTCACCCGAAAAGAGATGATTAACCAACCCCTTGGTTCTAATCTCAATTTGTCTTACTTGTTTGAGCAGTTCTTTAGTTAACATCTGTTACGGTACTTCAACTTTATTAAGTATTTCATTAATAATGTATTCCGGAGTGATGTCCTCTGCTTCTGCTTCGTAAGTTACAGCAAGACGGTGGCGCAATACATCGTGGCAAATTGCTCTAACATCCTCAGGAATCACATAGCCCCTGCGCTTTATAAATGCCATTGCTTTAGCGCCCAAAGCAAGATTAATAGTTGCGCGCGGTGAACCGCCATAACTTATCATATCAGCAAGATTATTCAATCCAAACTCAGCAGGATTACGGGATGCAAAAACTATATCGAGAATATATTTTTCAATCTTTTCATCAATATATATCTGCTTTATCAGTTCTCTTCCTCTAAGTATATCATTCGGAGAAATAACCGGTTGAACTTGCTTTGCAGTATCATTAATGTTCTGGCGCATTATAGCTAACTCTTCATCCCGTGCAGGGTACGTTATTTTCACCTTCAGCATAAACCTGTCAACCTGTGCTTCGGGAAGCGGGTAAGTTCCCTCCTGCTCTATCGGGTTTTGAGTTGCAAGAACTAGAAATGGTTCTTCAAGTTTAAAAGTTTCCTTACCTATTGTAATTTGTCTTTCCTGCATTGCCTCCAATAAAGCACTTTGTACTT
>Ga0209987_10002074_pt1 | contig 11067 bp, 6 predicted proteins | sample N074metaG_FD_182134 | JGI IMG/M metagenome (GOLD analysis project Ga0209987, IMG submission 182134) | Deep subsurface microbial communities from Kermadec Trench to uncover new lineages of life (NeLLi) - N074 metaG (SPAdes) (version 2) | ecosystem: Environmental > Aquatic > Marine > Ocean trench... | reverse complement strand
GTACTCAGATCCTGATGGGTCGCACTTAGAATACGAACATCGACGGGTAGTTCATTGGTACCACCTACAGGTCTTACCGTTTTCTCCTGAATAGCGCGGAGCAATTTAACCTGCATATGTAATGGTAATTCAGCGACTTCATCAAAAAATAACGTGCCTCCCTCAGCAATCTGGAACAGACCCTTTTTGTCTGAGACAGCACCGGTGAAACTGCCTTTCACATGCCCGAACAATTCGCTTTCCATTAATTCAGTGGGTATTGCACCACAGTTTACTGGTACAAATTCTCCTGCAGATCTTGCACCTTGTTCATGAATCATCCTGGCAACCAGCTCCTTGCCAGTTCCTGTCTCTCCACTGATATAAACAGGTGCCTGACTCCTTGCTAATTTACTAATCGTTTTCCTGGTGGTATCGATGATGGATGTGTTACCAATCAGCTCGTACACCAAATCCGTTTCCGATTTCTTAAGCTTGATTGCTGTTCTAACCAGGCTACGCAAAACCTCGAGATCAACCGGCTTACTGAGAAAATCAAATGCCCCTGATTTCAATGCCTGGATGGCAGATTCCATATTGCCATGAGCGGTAATGACTGCAACCGGTAACTGAGACATGTTTGTCTGTATATAAGAGACCAGGTCTAATCCGTCACCATCAGGCAAGCGCATATCAGTCAAACAAATATCGAACTTATTATTTTTCAGTAGTGAATATGCTTGTTGTAAATCCTCAGCAGACAGGCAATCAATATCCATGCGTGTCAGGGTAATTTCCAGCAATTCCCTGATATCAGGTTCGTCATCTATGATTAGTGCCAGTGGTTTCTTCATTACGATAATTTTTGATGTTTTTCACTATGGGCGAAATGTATCCGGAAACAACAGCCCCTGGAAGTATTTTTATCCAGTACCAGAGAAGCCTGATTTGCTTCACAGAGTTCTCGAGAAATATACAAACCCAGACCAGAACCCTCTGCATCTGTGGTAAAGAATGGCTCGAATAACTGTGCAGCGACATCCTCAGTCATGCCCGGCCCATGATCGATCACATCGAGAAAGGGCTTGCCCGTACCTTTGCGCACCCCCCATTGATACTCTATCAGGGGACGACCCTGACTATATCGCAATGCATTTTCGCTAAGATTCCACATCACCTGGTTTAACTGACTGATGTCTATTCGAACAATAACATTTTCTTTTGCTTTCCTGATATGAATATCCTTTTCCTGTAACTGTTTCTGCGTAATGAATTCGGAAACAAAGTTTTGCATCCATTCACCAAGATTAATATTTTCCGGCATTGGTGCTTCACGCCTACTCATCCGCATCATATTTTCAATGATCCTGTTTACCCGATCAGCATGATCAGTAATGATGTTAATCAGGCGTCCATCTTCTTTTCCGAGAGATTCGGATTCGGACAAAAGCTGACCGGCATGGCTAATCGCGCCCAGTGGGTTCCTGACTTCATGTGCGATGCTCGCGGATAAACGGCCCAGGGAAGCGACCTTTAAGTTTTGGGCGTGTTGCCGCATTTGCGCAACATCTTCAAGAAAGATCAATACACCAAATTCAGATTCTGGATTCAAACGAGTAAACGATGCCTGCACATCGACATCTGCCTTTGCAGGCCTGAATATAATTGTCCTTTGCCCGCCTTTCTGCTCCCAATTATTTAGATGGACAAACAATTCTGGGGCATTTTTTTCAAGATTTTGATGGCGACCCCTGGCATCCAGACCAAGCAGATGTCTCGCGGCTTCATTGAGTAAACGAATTTGATATTGATCATCCAGTACCAGGAGACCAGATTGCATCCTCTGCACAATATACTCATTTAATTTCCCCAGGTTCTCGAGATCAATGGCGCGTTGCTCAGCCAGTGCTTCACTCTTTTGTACCTTTGCGGCCAGTACCTGTCCCAGAAAAGCGGTCATAAAGAAGGTGATGCCCAAAAAGCCGGCATGTGTGTAGTTTGGTAAAGGTGAATATCTATAGAACTGCACGTAGACCTCCTGTGCCAACACAAACAATGTCGCAACAGCAGCAAACAAAATAGCTATTCTGCCGGCACGTAGAATACTGCCACCAATCACAGCAACGACAAGTAACATACCAAAACCACTGTTTAGACCATTACTTGCATACATCATCAGACTAATTGCAAATATATCCAGCATTACATGTGTAGCTATCTGCAAATTATATTGGGGGGTCCGATATGTGATTGTGAAGGCAATGATTATTGCCAGAACAAGATAAGCATGAGATGTCACTGAGAATAATGACTGATCATAACTTCCCAGTGGCTCAGGTAACTGGCCAATCCATACCAGGGTTACGAATAAAGAAGCAATTAGAAATCGATAGAGGTTAAAATACTGTAAAGCTCGCCATGATGTTTCCGAAGGTGTATTTGAACTTAGTTCCATAGCCAGCTTTTTTCTGTTTTACCTTTTTTAGGTTTGCCCAACAAGATGTCAAATATCATTAATGAATTATTTGCTGCTGACAAGTTATCTTCATTATTACCAGAATATGCAAAATTGTAGGTGATCGGCCAATATAAAACTATTAGTATGAATCCATGAATCTACTTCTATATTGAACCCTTAATAAATATTAACAGGGCAATAGCATGAACTTGCACGAATATCAGGCAAAAAAGCTGTTTGAAGAATACGATATCCCGGTACCACCGGGTCTGCCCGCGCACTCAATCAAGGAGGCGCTGCAACAAGCTTCAGCACAGCATGGAAATGGCTGGGTGATAAAAGCCCAGGTTCATGCTGGCGGGAGAGGGAAAGCTGGTGGGGTAAAGCATGCGGATACGATGGCAGAGGTTGAAGAGATTGTTACCAATATGTTTGGTAAACGCCTGGTGACCAAACAAACAGGCCCGGAGGGCCAACCAATCAATTGTGTGCTGGTGCAGACAAAAATTGGCATATCCCGTGAATTGTATCTGGGTCTGGTAGTTGATCGCAGCAGTAGAAAAATTGCCATTATGGCCTCCAGTGAAGGCGGTATGGATATTGAAGAAGTTGCGGCCAAAACCCCGGATAAAATTTTCAATATTGTTATCGACCCGGTCATGGGTCTGCAAAACTACCAGGCCAGAAGTGTCAGCGATGCCCTCGGGCTTGATGATACCCAACAAGTTCAACTCATTCATCTTCTGCAAGGACTATATCAATTATTCCTCGATAAGGATTTGAGCCTGATAGAGATCAATCCTTTGATTGTTGATAGCAAGGATAATCTTCTCTGTCTGGATGCCAAGATATCTGTTGATGACAATGCTCTATATCGGCAGACAAATCTTGAAGAGTGGCGCGACCCTACACAGGAAGATGAAAAGGAAACAATTGCCAAGCGCTATGACCTTAATTACATCACGCTGAACGGAAACATTGCCTGCATGGTCAATGGCGCAGGCCTTGCCATGGCGACAATGGATATCATTAAACTTTCTGGTGGTGAACCTGCAAATTTTCTGGATGTTGGTGGTGGTGCAACAGCTGATAAAGTTGCAGAGGCTTTCAAATTAATTGTTTCAGATACGAATGTCGAAGCCATTTTAGTCAATATATTTGGTGGCATTGTTCGTTGTGATCTGATTGCTGAAGGAATCATCAAGGCGGTAAAAGAGGTTGGCGTTAAGGTACCTATCGTTGTGCGGCTGGAAGGGACAAATGTTGAACAGGGGAAACAGATTCTTGCAGAAAGCGATCTGACTATCACTGCCGCAGACGATTTGGCAGATGCCGCAAACAAAGTTGTCGCTGCTGCAAAAGGAACAGTCTGATGGCCATCCTTATTGATAAAGATACCAGGGTTATTGTCCAGGGCTTCACGGGAAGACAGGGAACCTTTCATTCTGAACAGGCGATTGCTTATGGGACTAAAATAGTCGGTGGCGTGACACCTGGGCGTAGCGGAGAGAGACATATCGATCTGCCAGTATTTAATACGGTTCAGGAATCTGTCGATGAAACTGGTGCCGATGCCAGTATGATCATGGTGCCACCTGCCTTCGCTGCAGAGGCTATCACCGAGGCAGCAGCAGCAGGTATCAAGGTCATTATATGTATTACCGAAGGCATCCCGGTGCTTGATATGGTCAAGGTCCGTGCCTGCCTTGAGCACTACCCAGAATCAAGACTTGTTGGACCTAACTGCCCGGGCGTGATTACCCCCGAGCAATGCAAAATTGGCATAATGCCGGGAAGTATTCATCAAGCTGGTTGTATTGGTATCGTTTCACGTTCGGGAACGCTGACCTATGAGGCGGTACACCAAACAACACTCGCCGGTCTCGGACAAAGTACCTGTGTCGGTATTGGCGGTGATCCGATACACGGGATGAGTTTCATCGACTGCCTGGAGCTATTTGAGAAAGATGAAGCAACCAGGGGCATCATCATGGTCGGTGAAATTGGCGGCACGGCTGAGGAAGAAGCCGCAGAATTCATCGAAGAAAAAGTAACTAAACCAGTGGTTGCTTATATTGCTGGTGTAACGGCGCCACCCGGGAAACGTATGGGTCATGCCGGCGCAATTATTTCAGGTGGCAAAGGCACTGCAAATGACAAATTTGCAGCATTAGAATCTGCTGGTGTTACAACGGTACGTTCTCCCGCTGATCTTGGTGTGGCAATCACAAATAAACTTTAATAAAATCTCACTACTGTCCCGTTAACATTGTGGGAAATCAATATCAGTGTTGATATGTACAGGTTGTCGGGAACAGTATCGTTTTAGACATGAAAATGAATAAGGCAATTTGTCATTCCGGAAATCCTGCAAGGATTATCCGGAATCAAGTTAAATCAATTATTTACTCGGCTTTGTCTGGAAAACTTGTTCCTGACGTTTTCACCCGAATATGTCCTATATTCGTCCTGAGTTGCTCTACCTCTTGCGTCCATGCAGTCGTGGATACCGGATAGCCGCTGCTCGGCTTCCGGTATGACGAAAATGGGTTAACGGGACAGCAGTGATAAAATCTTTCCCCGTCTTTTTGGATATGAAAATTCATAGGTCACAAATTGTTTTCTTTGCCTTATTTACCATATCCGGCTTCACCGGCTTGATATATGAATCAATCTGGTCACATTACCTAAAACTTTTTTTGGGTCATGCCGCTTACGCGCAAGCCCTTGTGCTGACTATTTTTATGGGCGGCATGGCATTTGGTGCATTTCTAACAGCACGCTTAACCAAGAACTGGACTAATCTACTTGTTGTCTATGCGATCGTAGAGCTTCTAATCGGCTGTTTCGGTCTGGTTTTTCATCCTTTATATCAGACCGTCCTGTCGGTATCTTATGAAAATATTATCCCGGCACTTGGCTCACCTGGTCTCATCCACGCTTACAAGTGGGCTATCGGAGCACTCATTATCCTCCCCCAATCAATTCTGCTTGGCATGACCTTCCCATTAATGAGTAATGGAATTATTCGTCGCTTTCCAGACACACCAGGCAGAACACTGGGTATGCTTTACTTCACCAACAGTATTGGTGCTGCCGTCGGCGTTCTTTTTAGTGGTTTTTACCTGATAAAAACTGTCGGTCTTCCAGGGACTGTTCTAACTGCCGGGGTCATCAATATTTTTCTTGCCATCATTGTCTATGGTTTAGCGAGAGGTCCTGCTGAACAACCATATATCACAAAAAAATCAGCTTTAATCAAATCACCTTATTTGATACTTCTGGCTGCTTTTATTACTGGTACGGCATCATTTATTTATGAAATATCCTGGATCAGGATGCTGAGTATGGTACTTGGTGCCAGCACACATGCATTCGAGCTAATGCTAAGTGCTTTTATTACAGGTCTTGCATTTGGCGGACTATGGATTCGTCGCAAGATCGATGGTTTTGACAACCCTATACAAATTGCAGGTTACGTTCAGATAATAATGGGAATGATGGCGCTGCTTACTCTGCCTCTCTACAATTATTCTTTCGATTTGATGAGCTTCTTTATCTCGGGTTTTGAACGCAATGAAACTGGCTATCAATTTTTCACCTTATCCAGTCATTTGATCTGCCTGATTATTATGTTACCAACCACATTCTGCGCTGGCATGACCCTGCCATTATTTACCTTTATTATGCTTCGACAGGGATGTGGAGAAAAAAGTATTGGTCAGATTTATGCCGCAAACACACTTGGTGCAATAACTGGCGTTATTTTTACCATATTCATTGGTATGCCCATCCTGGGATTAAAAGGTGCAATTCTACTTGGCTGCAGCCTGGATATTTTACTTGGATTGTATCTATTATCGCGTTCCAGCCAGTCTCGTCATAATCCAGTTGCTATTCTTGCCACGATATCTGGTATCACCATCTGCATAACCGTGCTGCTGTTTGACCTTGATACATGGAAAATGAATTCTTCAGTTTTCCGAACAGGAACTATCATGGAAAGAAAAGAAAACGCCAGGATTCTGTATCATAAAGATGCAAAAACGTCCTCTGTCAGCATTGTCGAAGATGGCAACGGTGCGAAATTGATACTGACAAACGGCAAACCAGATGCCTCAATTTTTATGGATAAGTCAGGTAATATTGCACCAGATGAAGTGACCATGACGCTCGCTGCTGCGCTTCCCCTGGCTATATATCCCGATGCAAAATTGATCGCAAACATTGGTATGGGATCCGGCCTAACGACACACACATTGCTTGCATGGCCTAGTGTACAACGAGTGGACACTATAGAAATCGAACCTGCCATGGTCGAAGCAGCCAATTATTTTCGCCCGCGTGTTGAGAGAGCATTTACAGATCCTAGAAGTAAAATCTACTTTGAAGATGCAAAAACCTATTTTTCATCCTATCAGAAGAAATACGACCTTATAATTTCAGAACCCTCCAATCCATGGGTGAGTGGTGTATCCAGCCTGTTTACTGATGAATTTTACCATCACATAAAAAAGTATATATCTAATGAGGGAATTTTTGTTCAGTGGATACAGCAATACGAGAACAATCCCCAACTACTTTTTTCTGTTCTCAAGGCTTTAAAAAATAACTTCTCTGATTTTGCATTATATGCGGCAAGTGATGCTGATTTAATTATTATTGCTCGAAATAATAAAAGTATTAATCAACCGAGTATGATCATTTTTAATAATACTGCTATGAAAAAAGAGCTGGCCAGGATAGGTATCCATAATATACAGGACATTGAAGTACGATTTATCGCAGACAAGGCTATTTTAGGCCCCCTTATAGAAAAATATAGTCCGGCGATTAATTCGGATTATTTCCCTTATCTGGATTTAAATGCTGCCAGAGCACGTTTTAAACAACAAGATATATATGAGATTGCCAGAATCAAAACAAATATAATTCCGATCGTAGACATACTTTCCTCAAATAATTATAAAAATGAAACTACTAATGTTAGTGGTTCCTTTTCATACAACACTGTTAGTATGAAAACGTTTCAGGCCCAAAGTTTATTTCGCTATTTAAATAATTTGAATGGGGCAACACCTCGGACTCCTGTAGCCGGTAAACTTAAATTGATGGCAACAATTGCAGTTTCATGTGAAGCAATTAATATCCCTATGATATGGATTAATAACCTGGTTACTCTTGCAAGCTTCACTGTCCCTTATCTATCACCTAATGAACTCCATGCCATATGGGAAGCTGTTACACCGAAATGTAAAAATGGATTGAATGGTGATCAGCTGAACTGGTTGGAACTTATCAAAGCCTTAAGTCAACGAAATAGCGAATTAATTGCGATTTATTCTTCCAACTTACTAAATCAAGGGGATCACTGGAATATACAACAACAACGCATACTCTTTACTGCGCAGATGACGGCACTGGTGAAATTAAAAAAATACCAGCTCACCCAACATCTATGGAGACAACATATTGCGAGACTATATCAGGATATGGCAATTCCTTTGCCACTGTTGATTCTAGATAGCCTCGCAACCCGAAATCCAGATGAAAAAATAATATCTGGATCCTAGACTGATCCCTTTTAAAATTTCTTAAATGAAATTGACCAAGTAAAGGAATGTACTCATTTGTAAATTATGGACGAATTTTATCCTTAAGTAATAAAAATGGTTTCCCCACAGTAATGTGAAGCAGATAAGCTGCGGTTATCGTAATTCCAAAATAAATCAGAACAAATAAAGGATATGCTGCCCAGTGTGTGTCAATAATTTGATAATAAATCAAGGATCATGATTTTATTTTAATAGAATTGTGTACCATATCTCCCATAGATAAGGCATTAGATTAAAGACGGTTCTCAAACTTATGGCCAACAAAGACATTCAGATTGCGCTTGCACAGATCAATTTATGTGTAGGGGACATTGAGGGGAATACAAAATTTATCATCGAAAACATTCTCCGGGCAAAAGAACAGCTCCATGCTGATATTATCATTTTCCCCGAGCTGGCAATTAGCTCATATCCTCCTGAAGATTTATTGCTCAGACCTGCATTACATTTACAAATCAATGAATCATTAAAAGATATTTGCAATGCAGCGCACGAAATTGATGTCATCATCGGCTACCCTTTGTTAGCAGAAGGCAAACTATACAATAGTTGTAGTCTTTTGAGAGAAGGGACTATAAAAGAGACCTATCATAAACAACTGTTACCAAATTACGGTGTCTTTGATGAGAAAAGATATTTTGAACCTGGAGATGAAACAATCCTCTTTGACCTTTGTGGCGTCCCTACGGCATTAAGTATTTGCGAAGACATTTGGGAAGACTGCCCCTGTCGGAGAGCAAAAGATGCGGGAGCAAAACTAATAATCAATATCAATGCATCACCATATCATTCTGAAAAAGCGGCCATAAGAGAAGAGTTACTCAAATCACGTGCACTGGAATCAGGTCTGGATATCATTTACACCAACCTTGTCGGTGGGCAAGATGAACTGGTTTTTGATGGTGATTCAATGGCTGTCAACAATAGAGGAAAGATAGTTTTCCGGGCACCACAATTTATAGAAGGCCTTTATCTTGTCCGATATTCAGAAACACATGATGAAAAATTCTCCGTTGCAGATGGCTACACTTACTCTGCGTTATCTGAGAAAGAAAGTATCTACACAGCCCTGGTACTGGGTGTAAAAGATTATGTGCAGAAAAATGGTTTCACTGGCGCAGTGATCGGTCTTTCAGGCGGGATTGATTCTGCATTAACCCTTTGTATCGCTGTTGATGCATTAGGTGCCGAAAATGTTGAGGTATTAATAATGCCTTCACAGTACACAGCATCTATGAGCAATGAAGATGCACAATCTCAGGCAGAAGATCTTGGGGTAAAGTTCAGCATCATCCCCATTGGCGAAGCATTTTCGGCATTCAATAATCTCCTAAGTGAGCGTTTTGCAAACAGTCCTGCAGATACAACGGAAGAAAATATTCAGGCCCGATGCCGCGGGATATTACTCATGGCCATCTCTAACAAGACCGGAAAACTGGTGCTTACCACAGGCAATAAAAGTGAAATGTCAGTTGGTTATGCGACGCTCTACGGAGATATGGCCGGTGGTTTTGCCCCTTTAAAAGACATTCCCAAGCTAATGGTTTTTGAGCTGGCAAAATGGAGAAATGAGCAACAACAGATTATTCCTCAACGCGTCATTGATCGACCCCCCAGCGCGGAACTCAGAGAAGATCAAAAAGACGAAGATTCTCTACCACCTTATGACATACTTGATCCTATATTGGAAAGATATATTGAGCTTGATCAGAGTCCTGCTGAAATTATCGAATCAGGGTTTGATGCTGAAATCGTAAAACAGATAGTTTTACTGGTCGATCGAAATGAATATAAACGTCGTCAGGCAGCCCCAGGAGTAAAGATCAGCAAACGCGCATTCGGTCGCGATCGAAGATACCCCATCACTTCAGCTTATAAAGAAGTCTAAAGGCAAGGCTTTTATTGAAGAGTTAGTGCTCTTACTTCAAAGATCCCAGGGTTGTTCGGATAATTTAATTCAAGCACACGCACTGCATCATCAGATAATTCATCCAGCTCCATTATCTTGTAGGCTTTGGCCATGATTACCAGTGCATCAGGTATTGAAGGTGTGCGTGGGTACTTCTCAATCACATATCGAGCTCGATTGGCCGCTGCGACATATGCACCTCGACGCATATAATATCGCGCCACATGAACCTCATGTTCCGCCAGGATATTTCTCAGATGCTTCATCCTTAACTTGGCATCTGCGGCATATTGACTATCTGGATAACGATTTACTAATTCAGAAAAATCCTCAAACGCCCACAGGGATGAAGCAGGATCCCGCTGTGACTCATCAAGTGGCAGAAATCTTTCGGTCCAACCTTTACCGCGTTGCATATTCGCCAGCCCCCTTAGATAATAGGCATAATCTACATGAGCATTTTGCGGGTAAAGTTTGATGAAACGTTCCGCAGTTGATACGCATGCATCAGGTTCATCGTTCTTGAAATAGGCATAAGCCAGATCCAGAATTGCCTGTTGACCAAAAGTACCAAATGGAAATCTGGCCTCCAGCTTTTCATATAGCTCTACAGCCTTTTCATAACTACCTGAATCAAGCGCACCGCGCGCTTCTGCATACAATCTTTCTGCAGGCCATAGTTCTGTTTCATCACCTTTATCCTGAAAGTAGGAACAACCCGAAAGCACAATAATAAAGAAAGATATGATAATTTTTTTCATACGCTCAAGATTATCTTAATCTGTAACCCAGAGCAAAATTTCAGAACAGTTTTCAGAATAAATATTAGCGTTAATTTCTGCGGGTTTACGACATAATGTATCTTGAGAACCAAAACACTATGAATGGACATATAAAAATTAGTACTGTCATTCCTGATGAGATGTCAGGAAAACGCCTTGATCAGGCATTGGCGATACTTTTGCCTGAGCATTCTCGCGCCAGACTGCAGGGCTGGATACGCGATGGTTATGTGCTGATAGATAAAAAAACATTGCGCCCACGCGACAAGATCCAGGGCGGCGAGCAGGTCGAGATACAGGCAGAAGTCGAAGTCCAGATTTCGG
>Ga0209987_10002071_pt1 | contig 11072 bp, 11 predicted proteins | sample N074metaG_FD_182134 | JGI IMG/M metagenome (GOLD analysis project Ga0209987, IMG submission 182134) | Deep subsurface microbial communities from Kermadec Trench to uncover new lineages of life (NeLLi) - N074 metaG (SPAdes) (version 2) | ecosystem: Environmental > Aquatic > Marine > Ocean trench... | reverse complement strand
TCCCATCGAGCTGGGTTTTGAAAAGTTAAAAAAACGGCTGGCGGAGCCGGAGGTGCGGGCGGCTCTTGACGCGATTCAAATTCCCGATGTCTATTCTTTTCTGAGCAACATCTGGTTTTTTGAGGAAGAGATGAACCAGCTTGCCGCCGGCCAGCCCCTGATCACCGACAATCATCCTCGTATTGAATTTTACCTGGACTTCGGCGGGGTCATCGGCACTCCGGGATTGGAGCGGCTGGTTTTCAATCGCACGCCAGCGGATCAAATCTGGCGGCGCATTAAAAATATGGAATACTCGGATTGGAAGCGATTTGAAAAACAGTACCAGGTGATGGACCTGTATCAGCGCGGAGTGATGTACGGCAACCGGGAGTTGCTGGTCAAGGCACTGCGGCTGGGAGGCGACAACGATTTGATTCGCTATCACCTGCAGGCTGGGCATGGCCTGGTCCGGCGTTTGCAGGCAAAACTGGATCACAACCCGGAAGACGTGGAGGCTCTGCTCAACCTGGGGCACGCCCTTTATCAGGTGGGCGATTACGCTTCGAGCATGGATTATTTGAACCGCGTGCTGGCAATAGATCCGAATGAAACATTTGCCCACTTGTATCTGGGTTATGACTTGATGGGGCTGGAACGGTGGGCGGAAGCCAAGGCCGTTCTGCAATCAGTGATGAAAAAAGATCCACGGCAATTACGGTCGGTGATGCAGGAAGTGGGGTTGATTGAACTGCTGGAGAAATTGCAGGCGTCTCCGGACAATATTGGGTTGCTCAATGCCGTGGCCCAGTTTTACAACGTCAAGAACGAGTTCGGTAAATCACTGGAGTTCACGACCCGGGTTTTGGAAAAAGATCCGCTCAGCAAGCAGGCCTTGCAAAGCGCGGTGTTCAGTCACCGCGGCCTGGGAGAACCGGATCAAGTCATCGGTTTTGGTGTGCGTTACGATCTGGTGGACCCGGAGGACATCCATTTCCAATACATCATGGCGGAAATGTATATTCAAACTCTGCGTTGCGAAAAAGCCGTACCTTATTTAAAGAGGATTTTGAAGAAAGACGATACCTACCGGAATGCCCAACAACTCATCGACCGATGCCGGAGAAAATCCTCGTCCGCCAATACTTAAAGAGAGTTGCAGTGAGCAAAACTTTCATGGAATATTTCTTCGCGGATTGATTTCAGGATGGTGGGATCGGTTTCAGTATCGGAAAATTTTTGGGAAATGGTGATTATTTCCGGCAGGATCTGCAAAAATGCTTCCAGCAACTCTGGGTCGAAGAGAGTGCCTTTGAGCCTCTTCATTTCTGCGACAGTATCCGCCACCGACCAAGCCTCTTTGTAAGGCCGTTCGCTGGTCAGCGCGTCAAACACATCGCAAACCGTCACAATCCTTGCCTCCACAGGAATCTCCCTCCCTTTGAGTCCCTGCGGGTAGCCCGAACCGTCCCAATGCTCGTGATGGCAACGGGCGATGGTTTCGCCCATTTGCATCAACCCCGACGAACTTCCTGACAGGATCTTGGCGCCGATCTCGGCATGGGTTTTCATGATTTTCCATTCCTCGGCATTCAATTTGCCGGGTTTGAGCAGGATGCGGTCCGGGATGCCGATCTTGCCCACGTCGTGCATGGGGCTGGCATAGAGCACCAGCTGGGAGGCTTTGTCGTCCAACCCAATCTCGCGGGCCAGGCGTTCGCAGTATTTGCTCATGCGAATGACATGCATGCCGGTTTCGTTATCGCGGTACTCCGCCGCCCGACCCAGCCGGTGGATCACGTCCATTCGGGACTTCTCGAGTTCCTGGGTCCGCGCCTGGACCTCTTCTTCCAGGGTTTTATTTTGGTCGCGCACGGCATTGTGGAGGAGCCGGACTTCTAAAATGTTTTGAATGCGGGCAAGGATTTCAGCCATATCAAAAGGTTTTTGGATGAAGTCCTTGGCCCCGGCCTTCAGGGCTTTTAACCGCGTGCTGTGATCCATTTGTGCGGTCAGCACCAGAATCGGCAAATAGTCGTGCTGGTTTTCGGACGACAAGGCATCCATGACGTCAAAACCACTGAAACCCGGCATTTTAATATCGAGTAAAACTATATCGGGTTGGTAAGTTTTATACAGCTCCAGGGAGGTGAGGCCGTCGGTCGTGCTGGTGATATTTTTGAAGCCGGACCCGCGCAGGAGCCTTTCCAGAATCTTGACGTTACCCGGTTCGTCATCCACCACCAGAATCCTGGCTTCCGAGTACTTGAATTTATTTTGGGTTGCGGCGGTTGTCATTGAACCCAGTTTCTTTCTTTTCCTAAGGTGATCCGGATCACGCCGGATAAGGATCTTCATGCGGTAAGTAAAATTACCCAGAGATTCACTGTATATATTATGAAAAATTTTACCCACCGTCAAGGAGTTTAAACTTCGATGGATGACCGCGCATCGCTAAACCTGAAATAGCTGAAAGGCTTATTTTGTATGACAAACTTACAGTTACCCCAGGGCGGATTCAAGCTCCGTTTCAGGTCAGCCGGAGAAAGACATGGGCTATGGGTTAGGCCTTAAAAATCAAAAAGGTGGGTATTTTAAAAAAGGATCTAATCGCGGAAACCAAATTTTAGTTTTTTGTAGGCTGATGTTGCCAGCTGAATGATTTTGTTTTTAATATAGGAATACGGATTAAATAATTTTTTGTGGGTTTGTTTCAAAAGGGCCGGAATTTGGAGTTTTTCAGGACAGCGCGGCAGGCAATCGCCGCATTCGGTGCAATGGAAAGCGAATTTGCCGGGGAACCAATGACCCTGGCCTTCCAGCATGTTGTAGCGGTATTTGCCATACGTCTCCATGTCGTAACCGGCCAGCAGATTGCGGAACCGTAATATCTCCGGAATGTTGATGTCCTCCGGGCAGGGCAGGCATTCATTGCATTGCGTGCAGAATCCCGAAATAGTTGCCAGCGGTGAGTCCATGCGGGTCTTGGTCTTAGCGAAATGTTCTTCTCCCTTGAGGATGGCGAGGTTCTGGTCGAAGTGTTCCGGCTCGGTCATGCCCAGCGTCAAGGTGGTGACCTGCGGTTGGCTGAGGCAAAACCGGCCGTTGAACTGAATCGGGGTCAGCGGGGCCGCCAGTGATTTGACTTTTTCCGAGGGGTGCCACAACTGGCCGCCCTTGTCGTTGGGCGAGATGATGAGGATTCCCAGGTCTTTTTTCCCAGCCAACTCCACCGCCGGCAGGTTGCGCTGAAAGAAATAGTAATAATGAAGGTTCACGAAGCTGAACAAATCTGTATTGATGGCTTTCATAATAATATCGAGCGGCGCATGGGTAGAAAATCCGATATGGCGGATCAGCCCTTCCTCCCGCATTTTGTGCAGGGTCTCCACCGGCCCGCCCGGTTGCACTGCTGCTTGCAGACGCTCTTCATTATTGATGCCGTGCCAGCCGTAAAAATCGATGTGATCCAATTGCAGGGCGTTGAGTTGTGCTTCCACCATGCGGCGGGTTTCGTCGGCGCTCATCGGCGCGCCCTTGGTCATCATTTTGAATTGGGAGCGCGGGACGTTCAGTTCCTTGAGGGCTCTCCCATAAAGGTGCTCGCTTTTCACGTAACCGTGAGCGGTTTCGATGTGGTTGATGCCAGCCTCGAGGGCGCGGCTCGTGGTGGCGATACAGTTGGCGAGGGAATCCTTCGGCAGGTAATCGCGCGGCGGCGTCCAACCCTGCGGAAACCGCATGCCGCCCAGCGTCAGCACCGAGATCATCTCGTTGGTCTTGCCGAACCGGCGGTACTCCATGGCCGGCGTGGACCGGGCCGCGTTGTTCGCATCCGTTTTGAGAGAAGAAATCATGAACCCATCATACCTGCAAGCGGCCATTAAAACACGTCCGGCCATTAAAATTGTGGAGTCAACGCTTTTGCGGAAAGGACTTGACGTGTGTTGTCAAATATGACAACATCGTTTTATGCAGGAGACCGAAAGAGAGATTGCCTGGATTTCTGCCGCGCTGAAGGAGTTTCAAAAGTTTCCTGAGACGGTCCAACGAAGAATCCTGGTGGCTTTAACCAACACAGCGCAAGGGGTCACTGCCGATATTGCCAAACCCATGAAAGGCCTGGGAGCGGGTGTTTTTGAAGTGGCTCTGAAATATAAAACCGATGCTTACCGCACGGTTTACGCGGTTCAGATTGATGAAAAAATATGGGTTCTTCACGCTTTTAAGAAAAAATCAAAGAAGGGAATCAAAACCCCGAAGCAGGAAACCGACCTGATTAAAAAACGGATCAAAGTTTTAAAGGGGATGCTTAAATGACTGACAACGAAAAATTAGAAATTACCCGTGGGAGCGGCAACGTATTTCGGGATGTGGGATTTCCCAATCCGGATGTGGAACAAGCCAAGGGTATGTTGAGTGCTGAAATCATTAAAGTCCTCAACCGCCTGAAACTGTCTGTGCGAAAAGCGCAGGCTCTGACCAAAGTTCAGGCGGCGGATTTTTCCCGCATCCGGAATGCAGACCTCAAACGGTTCACCATTGACCGGCTTATAACCATTCTAGGCAAGCTGTCACCTGAAACGGAGGTGAGTATGAACGTGCGGTCGCGGTCTAAACGACGCCAACCCCGCCAGCAACAATCTGCCCTGGCGTGTTGAAAAAACTATGGAACCCATTCGGATTTCCCATTTAAAGTTTTCTGTTCTTCTGGTTGCCGTGCTGGTTTGGTTTTTAACCTCAGCCCTTTCCGCTCAAGCCACCCCTCCAAACAGTGGTAAGGAATTAATAGACGCGGCATCCAAGGGTGATGCTGTCAAGGTGAAAGCTCTGCTAGATCAGGGTGTCAAGGTTGATTATCCAGATGAGCGTGGCCTAACGGCCTTGATGTGGGCATCTATAAGGGCGCATGCCCCGGTTGTAGAAGTTTTGTTGGCCCAAGGTGCCAAAGTTGATCTTCAAAGCAAAAATGGCGGGACAGCCTTGTTGGGGGCGGCTCTGAATAAGAATCCAGAGGTGATCAACATGTTGTTTGCTCGAAGTGCCGAGGTTAACCATCAGAATGATGGTGGCGTGACGGTTCTGATAAATGCGTCTTTTCAGGGGTATGTCGAAGTAGTAAAGATCCTATTGGCCCACGGTGCCGAGATCAATCATCAAGATGAACATGGCTTTACGGCCCTTTTGATGGCATCTATGGTGGGCACTTGGAAGTGGTAAAGATTCTGCTGCCTGTGGGCGCCAAGATCAACATCCAACCCTATGGTGAATGGACCCCTTTGATGAGTGCGTCTGCAAGGGGGCGTCTGGCGATGCTAAAAATACTGTTGGCTCACGGTGCCGAGGTCAATCTTAAAACCAGAAGGGGTGAAACAGCCTTCAGTGTGGCAAAGAACAAAGAGGTCATTCAACTGCTCAAAGGCGCTGGGGCCAGATGACTATTCTTCCAGGGTGGGCTTGTCGATCACCTCGGGTTCAATGCCGATGGCGGTGTCGGTGATTCGCATGACATCCTTGTCAATTTTATTAAGTTCTTTGTAAGCATGATTGAAATGGTTCACAGTGGTTCCCAGAGATTTTCCCAGTCTCTGCATGTATTCTTCATAACTTCCTAAATGCCTTCCTAATTGTTCGACACGAGCGCGTATCTCTTTCGCCGACTCTTCGATCTGCAAGGCGCGCAGGCCATGAAGGATGGTTTGCAAGTAGGCCATCATGGATGTCGGGGCAACTATTATGACGTGTTTTTCAAAGGCGTAATTGATCAGATCGCGTTCCGAGCTTCCTGAACCCACATCGTTGACCAGTAAATCGTAATAAATGGCTTCCGAGGGAATGAACATGAAGGCAAAATCAAAGGTGTCTTCGCTGGGCCGTATGTACTTGGACGTTTCATTGATGCGGCTTTTCACATCCTTGGCGAACTCCTTTTCCAGGCGCGCCTTTTCGGGTTTGCTGGATTCTTGAACGAACCGATTGTAGTTTTCGAGCGGGAATTTGGAATCTATCGGCAAAATCCTTCTGGAATTTCCATTGCCCAGAAAGATAGCGGCATCAACGATATCACCATCGTTGAATTTATATTGCATGGCAAAATGTTTGGGGGAGAGGACGTTGTTCAGCACGGATTCAAGGATGACCTCACCCAACACCCCGCGCTGTTTGGGGTTCAACAGGGTGTTCTGGAGAGTCTTTAGTTGGTCCGCTATATTGAGGACTTTTTCATTGGTCCCTTCCAGTTGGGTCATTTTTGCGGTGATATCGCGAATGAGTTTGTTGGATTCGCCAATTTGGGTTCTGACGGACTCATGCGATTCCCCCAGTTTGCGATCCAGGACTTCTCTGATTTCTTGCAGTTGACCTTGGATCAGAATGTTGCCTTCACCGCCTTTAAGTTTTATCAGGAGCCATACCAAAACGCCGCCAACGACCAGACTAATTCCTATAGTAACGGAGTATTCCATAGGTTGTTTATTGCAAGGGTGGTTGAGTAAAAGGAGCGCGGACATTGCACCCGGTTGGCCCAGAACCAACGATACCAGATTCACGTATTTATGAAAGCGGGATTCATCTCATCCTGTTGTCCTGCCACCGTCCGGCGCTGGACCAATGCACCGCGCACGGAAACCACCCTTCATCATTAAATAACATTCAACGGCCTCACCAGCCAACGCTCACACTGGATCTTGACAAATAATAAATATTATATAAAATATTTATTCTATATTCATTGGAGAGCTAAATGGCTGTAACTGAAAAGGTTTCGGACGAAATTCGGCAGTTGATTTTAGACAAGGCCGTGGGCCGGTTTGGTCAATATGGCATAGGAAAGACGACCATGGTGGAGATCGCCCGGGATTGCGACATGTCGGCCGGCAACCTGTACCGCTATTTCGAAAGCAAGCGGGAAATCGGAGTCGAGGTGGCCAAACGATTCATCGCCCACATGGAATCGGTGATTCGTGAGGTCGTGCGTCGGCCCGGCCTGACTCCCGCCGAACGGCTCGAAGCTTTTGTCCTCGAAAAGCTCCAATTGGTGCACCGCCAGGTCAAAGAGCAACCCCATATTTTGGAATTGGTCTATTACATTTTTGATGAGCGCTGGGATCTGGTGGAACAGCATCGCGCGGCACAAACCTCGCTGATGTCCGAGATCCTGGCCGAGGGCAACCGCTTGGGAGATTTTGAGGTGAAGGATGTAGCTCAAACCGCCCAAACGATTTATGCCATCACCACCCAATTTCGCGTGCCGCACTTTATGAATCGCTACACTTATGAAGCCATGGAAAAAGAGGCGAGAGGAGCGGTCAGCTTAATCATTCAAGGGTTGGGCAAGAGGTAAATTATTTTTGGTCTCATATTTTTCCGCGTCCCTGACGGTTATGAAAAAATGAAAAAGTGTCGTTCATATCCATTTGCAACTTGCTGAATTTGGCGGTGAGTAAGGGTTTTCAATTGAAACGGTCGTTAAATTTTAAGAGATTGATTTTTTTGGGGAAAGAAGGTAAAAATAAAGCAATTGACCCACCGGGGCCGGAGTTCTCCTACCGGCGCCTCCCTCCCTAAAAGGAGATTCCCCTTGCAGCTTTTTAGAACGGTTCCCCTGCTGGTAGCCATTATTTTTCTTTCTGCCACCACCTTCCCGTCTCTTTCCTGGAGCGAGATGCTGGACACCGGGACGGCGCTGGCAACGCAGGACGCACGCGCCAAAGTCCTGGCTCAGATGGAGCGCGCGGAAGTGGTTGAGTATTTGGCGGGTCAGGGGCTTTCCCAGGCAGAAGCGGAAAGCCGGATCAACAGTCTCACCGATGAAGAGATCAACTCACTCGCTCACGATATCGATCAGTACGCCGGCGGCCATTTTGATGACAGCGACGATGCCAAAGCCATGATCGGTGTGCTGATCGGCGCGGCGATTCTGGTCTGCCTGGCGTTGTGCCTGATCCTATTGATTTAAACCCGGAGCGCCCATCACGCGCCGGGATGAACGCATGAAACTCTTTCCTTTATACAAGGTCCCAATCCGGATTTTTCAGTTGGGTGTGGTTTTGCTGACCCTGTTTGCGGGGTGCGCCACCGCTCCGCGCCCGGCCCTGCCAGCGCTCCCCACCGATCTGCCTTCGCGAGTCGAGCTTGGCGAGGTACCTTTTTACCCCCAACAGGAGCGGCAGTGCGGTCCGGCTTCGCTGGCCATGGTTTTGGAGTGGTCAGGCGTGGCAGTGGATTTTAAAACCTTGAGCGGCCAGGTGTTCACTCCAGGCCGGGCAGGCACACTGCCGCCGGACATGATCAGCGGCGCCCGCCGCAATGACCGCGTGGCCTATCCCATCAACTCTTTGCCGGTTCTTCTGCGGGAAGTGTCTGCGGGGCACCCGGTGATCGTTCTGCAGAAACTGCCTCGTCTGTGGTCGTCCGACTGGCATTACGCCGTGGTCATTGGCTACGACCTGGAGAGTGAAGAAATCTTTTTGCGGTCTGGCGACCGAAGCCATTTGGCGATGGATTTTTATGACTTCGAATCCACCTGGCAGGCGTGGCATCGTTGGGGCCTCGTGACTCTGGCGCCGGGAACCCTGCCAGCGGATTCTCAGGAGTCGGTCTATGTGAAAGCCGTGCTGGGATTGGAGCAGACGCGGCATTGGGCCTCGGCAGAATTGAGCTATGAGGCCGCATTGACCCGCTGGCCAGAGAGCCGCTCTGCTTGGATAGGCCTCGGCAACAGCCGTTATCGGCAGGGCAACCTGGCGGGTGCGGTGACGGCGTTTCAATCAGCTACAGAATTCTCGCCACAGTCCGGAGTAGCGCACAACAACCTGGCCCACGTGCTGGCCGAGATGGGACGGCGGGGGGAAGCGCTGACGGCCGCGCGTCAGGCCGTGGACGCCGGCGGGCCGCATGCCGCAACCTTCCGCATCACGCTGAACGAAATCCTGGGGCATTGAATGTTCTGCGGCAGAGCGTGCCCGTGGCTGACGTCTTATGTCAAGCCTCCCCGTTGTTGAGCGCAAGATAAAGTTTGATCAATTGCCTCCAGGTGCAACCTGGCCCTTCGCTGGCGGGCCTTGCCCGGCTCCCCCGGTTTGAGGTATTCTGAATAGACCCCAGGTGCGGAATTGAGTACGGCACCGCTGGGGGATCAATCCCTTTTGAAAGATCCTTGAATGCCCCAAATTTTACGGATGCCCAGACTCTGCGAATCATACCCAACAATTGTTGAGTGCAAGCGGAGTTCGACCCTTTTCGCTCTGGGCCTTGCCCGGCATGCGTTTTTGTTCCTGTTATTTCTTTCCTTAATTATAGGGACGACTGCCATTGCTTGGGCGGATGCCGCAAATGTCTTCAACCAGTTGGTCATGAAAAGGGCGGAGCTGGAGAAGCGTCACGGCATTACCAGCCTGGAGTGTTTTCCATTTATCGAAAACATCGGTTCCGATGCCGATCAGGCAAGATGGGTGGAGCGTTGTCATCAGGGAGTGCAAACCCTGGCGCGGGCGTTGGATGAAGCGCCCAACACCGATCTTAAAACGGTGGGCATCAGCACCCGGTTTCTGCAGGTTGGGGGTTTTCACGCACGGTTGATTCGTTGGGATGCTTCGCACCAGGAAATGGTACGCGCGTTAAAAGAGAATCCCTCGCTGGAAGAGCGGAACCGCTTTCTGGAAAAAATTTTTCAATTAAAAAAAACCATTCGGTCACGGTTGTCGATCCGCGATTTATATTGTTCGCAAAACATTTCCAACGACCAGTGCATGCAGGGCTACGCCACCCTGGCGTTGGTGAAACCGGTGGGATCCCTGGCGAAAAAGCGGTGGCGGGAAGTGATCGTCACCGACTCCAGCCTTCCGCAAAAAGATCCATCGGTTCTGCCGTTGCGGTTCAACGATTCCACCGAGGCGATGGCGGACAGTCTGCAAAACCTGAAGGCTCAGGACATCTGGCGCCAGCGCCGGCCCATGTATGAGGAGATTCAGCAAAAGTATGGCGCCGGATTCCGGGCGTTACAGCTGGCCAACTTTTTTTGCGCGTTGGACCTCACCCGTGAGGAGTGCCTGACGGCCGCGTCGAACCTGAACGAAGCGAGTCAAGACCCCACTCTGCGCGACAAGGATTGGGGTGAGGCGATGGCGCACCGCCACAACACCCTGATCCGCAACGATTATGATTTGGTTTTCCGTTTCGATTTGCCGCCGCGGGAAATCATCCGCGTTTTTTCAGACAAACCCTCCCAAGCCGAAGTGCAGGCCGCTGTCACCCGCGTCGAGACACTTGAGACGCGCACCCGCAACAATGCCGCGGGGTTGCGGGCGGTGTGTGATCTGGTGGACATGCGCTCGCCGTGGTGCGTTCAGGCATTTGAAAATTTTCTGAAATTTTTGCGCGCCTACCGGGAGTACAGCGTCAACCCGCCGTGGACGGAGTTGATGTTTGTTGATGGCCGGCAGTTGTCCCGCGTCAACTTTGCCCTCAATTCCAAAATGCGCACGACTTACCTCTATATTGATGTCCACACCCGTTACGCGGAGCTGGAAAAATTTCTTTTTCACTTTCGCCATCGCACCGCCGGTCCCCGGGCGATGCCCGGAGGATGAAAGGTCACACTCCGCTTGCGCCCAACAATTGCCAGGCATGAATCAAGAGGTCAGCCAGTTGCCTCCCCCGCTAGGGGGTAGTGTGCTGGAGCAGGAAGTGCTGGGTGTCGTATTGCATGGTGGTCAGCACGAACTGCCGACACAGGTGTTGGTCAGGGTTGATGACCAGTGGGGCTATATAATTGGCGGTCATTTGCGTGTATTCCTGCGGGATTTTTACGATGACCAGCGCCTGCCAAGGATCGTCCGGCGCGAGCTCGATCTGCTTTCTCTCATCATCCGTCAGCGTCAGTTGGTAATCCGGCATATAAGTGTAGGGATCGGTCACCACAAACGCGAGCTCGGGGTTTTGTAGGGAGTGCAGCCACTGGAGCGGGCACTCGATGTTGGGATCGAACGGCAGGAGGGCAAACTGTTTTTCGTCTTCGAAGCCGAGAATGCCCACCGGAAAATGCAGGACATCGCTGTCGGGTATTTCCAGTTCACCGAATCGTGCGGAAGGGT
>Ga0209987_10002069_pt1 | contig 11076 bp, 11 predicted proteins | sample N074metaG_FD_182134 | JGI IMG/M metagenome (GOLD analysis project Ga0209987, IMG submission 182134) | Deep subsurface microbial communities from Kermadec Trench to uncover new lineages of life (NeLLi) - N074 metaG (SPAdes) (version 2) | ecosystem: Environmental > Aquatic > Marine > Ocean trench... | reverse complement strand
GCGCGGCACATTTGTGTACGGCACCGTCACGGCCGCGCAGCAATCCGGTCGGTTGGCCGGTAAATCGGTAGTGGCGATGGAATTCACCGACATCATGATCGACGATCAACTTTATCCGATCGCCACTGAAGGGTTAGCCGCGCAGACCGGAGGCGAGGGCGGCAAAACCGGTGCCAAGGTTGGTGCCGGTGTGTCATTGGTTACCAGTGGTGAAAGTCTCAATGTTCCGGTCGGTCCCTTGCTTGAAACAGTGCTCAGGATACCGCTGGACATCGGCTGAATCTTTATTGGATGGCTTTTCGCCCGCTGGGCGGGCTCCTTGTATTAATTAGCACCTGTAGGAGCCCGCCCAGCGGGCGATAGAGCGCCTCATTTAATCTTCGTAATATGTGATCTATCGGTACGAGCGATCCTCATTTGACAGCACTACACCAAAATCGCACAGTGAGTTTATCCAGGTATATAACGGAGCCTGCTGATGGTCCATCGCATGGTCATCGCGATGATTCGTATCATCGCCAATACTTTCTTTCGTCGCATTGATGTCGTTGGTATTGAAAACGTCCCCGAAGAAGGGCCGGTCATTTTCGCGGGCAACCACCCGAATGCATTGATGGACGGTTTCCTGCTAATCGCTAAGTGTGGTCGTTGGCCATTGCACTTCATGGCTAATGCCAAGCTCTGGGAATACAAATTGCTTGCACCGGTGCTGAACGCGATCGGTGCCGTACCTGTTTACCGGCGCGAGGAACATGATGGTGAGGTTGATAATCATAAGGCTTTTGAGAGACTTTATGCGGTAATCGAGTCCGGTGACTGCATGGGTATATTCCCGGAGGGCATCAGCCATGTCGAATCACATCTGGTCAAGCTGAAAACCGGTGCCGCTCGAATAGCGCTCTCTGTGACCGCGCGCGGCAAGGCCGATGTCAGAATTGTCCCCTGCGGCCTGAATTATATTCACCGTCACCGATTCAGGAGCCAGGTGCTGATCGAGTTCGGCGAGCCGATAATCATTGATAGTCGATGGCTGAAAAACTACAGCGAGGATGAACAGGCAACAGTCCGAAAACTGACTGAACACCTTGCTGATGCGCTGCTGGATGTTACCCTCAATGCGCCGGACTGGCGCACCCTGCGTTTCATTCAGGCTGCTCGGCGGCTGTACAAACCGGCATCAGCAGATCTGGCGCCCGGCGAGTATGTCGAGTTAAGCCGCCGTTTTGTGGATGGTTACCTGCTGGCTATCGATGACCCGGAGCTGCAGGCTTTCCGCGATGAAGTAGAAAACTATCAGGCCCGACTGGATATGCTTGACCTGAAGGACCACCAACTTCGCCAGCAGGTCACCTTGGGCTACGCATTTCGCAAGGTCATGCTACGCAGCCTGACCATGCTCGCGTTGTTGCCACTCGCCATTCCGGGTGCACTTTTGCATTTGCCCGTAGGCTGGATAGCTGCGACCGTAGGCGAACGCTTTAGTTATGAAATGGACGATATTGCAACTCTAAAAGTATTTGCGACAATTTTGCTATTACCACTCTTATATACAGGTATCGCAATTGTGGTCGGTGTCAACTACGGAATCTCGTGGGCACTGCTTGCTGTGGTCGCACTTTCATTCAGTTTTTTTGCCTCGATACGCCTGATTGAAGCTGAGGCAGGTTTGTTGATATCGATGTTGTCGATACTCAAACTGACTCGACTTGGCAGCGAAATCGACGACCTGCGCGAAACACGAACTGCCCTGGTGCACAAAGTCAGGGCACTGGCCGATCGCCTGGCCGATCCCGACAAGCCGCGACTGTTCACGGAAAAGGATTTCAAAATACGAGTCGATAGCTGAAGACATTGGCATATCGATTAGCGATCAGGTATGGCTCATCGCCCAGCGTACGATGTCGGCAGCGCCCGATTGGCGCGCAACCTCCTGCCCATTGCGAAACAGTGCGAGCGTCGGAATACTCCGAATTTGATATTGTGCTGCAATAGCCTGAGCATCTTCAGTATTGAGCTTCGCAACGCGCATATGCGGTTCCGGTTGTGTAGCAGCTTGTTCATAGGCCGGTGACATCGCCTTGCACGGTCCGCACCATGGCGCCCAGAAATCCAGCAGCAGCGGAATATCGTTACGACCAAGGTGCCGCTGAAAATTATTATCGTCAAGCGCCACAGTGGGGGCAAACAATATGCAGTGCTACACCTGTTGATTTACACCTCTTGAGAAATGCGGGATCGCAGCATTTCAATTTCGTCCAGCAGGTCCAGCACCAGGGCAACGCCGGCGAGGTTGATTTCCAGATCATGCTGCAGGCGTCTGGCCCGCTGTGCTTTGCTCACGCTGTTGCCAGGAAAGCTCCAACGACTGCTTTTGCCGCCGGACGGCTCAAGGATTCCTTCGTCAACCAGTTCGACGACCCACTCCGTTTTGCTGGAGCAAACCTGGCAGAACTCCGTCAGTGAAAAATGCACTTGTTCATCGAGCAAGGTACCGCTCAGTATTTTCTTTGCCATGAGCGCTTAGTCCTCCAGATGCCCGCGCGGGTTGTAGGGAAGTTCCTGTTGCATCTTTTCATAAAATTCTTTTTCGGCATCGCTGTTTGCCGGTGGCAGCGTGAGTTTGGCAACTACATAAATGTCGCCTGGTGGGCTGCCCGGGATGCCGCGACCTTTCAGGCGCAATTTCTGATCACTACTCGTGCCAGCCGGGATTTTCATGTCCACCGGACCATCCGGAGTTGGAACTTTGACCGTTGCTCCCAATGCCGCTTCCCATGGCGTCAACGGCAGATCGATGTACACATCTTTGCCATCCGGCCGATAGAACCTGTGCGGCCGAAAATCTATTTCCAGGTAGAGATCGCCGGCTTTGCCATTGCCGTGACCCGCTGAGCCCTGTCCGGCAAGACGAATTTTCTGACCACGTCGGACACCCTTCGGTATCTTGACGTTGAGCGTGCGTTCTTTGGTAATGACGTGGCCACTTTTGTCCAATTCCGGAGTACGCAAACCAACCGCACGTGATGCGCCGTTGTAGGCATCCTCGAGGTCGATCAGCACTTTGGCATGGTGGTCTTCCCCGTGCGCATGAAAACCGTGCTGCGTACCTGTATTGGTTTGCGGTCCCATGCCCTGGCCAAATAGTGACTCAAAAAAATCACTGTAGGCTCCGGCATCGCCAGGATGCATACCGCTGCCGCTGAATTCGAAGCCGCTGCCCCAGTCAGGCGGTGGCCGGAATTCCTGTCCCGCTTTCCAGTTGGCCCCAAGCTCATCATAAGCGGCCCTTTTTTCCGGGTCTTTGAGCACCGCATAGGCTTCGCCCAGCGTCTTGAAGCGGGCCTCCGCATCGGCTTCTTTGCTGACATCGGGGTGAAATTTACGCGCAAGTTTTTTATAGGCGCGCTTGATCTCCTGCTGGCTGGCGTCCCGTTTAACGCCCACGATCTTGTAGTAGTCCTTGTAGTCCACTGAAATTCCCGATGGCTGAGAGGGAAACCTGTCCCGGCTGTGCGACTCTTTGGCACGAATCAGAGTAACTAAATGCGGCGGTTCGGCAGTTTTTCAACAGCATACCGAATAAAAGGAGTCGGCCACAAAATCTGATGGTAATCCTCAATTTTCCTCCCGGCCCCCGATTTCTGGCACACTGCCGGCAAATAGCAGACTGGACGATCCCGTTGAGCAAAATTTCATTTTCGACACTCGAGTTGCATCCCGAGCTGCTGAAAAACCTGGCTAGCCTTGGCTATGCAGCGATGACGCCAATTCAGGCACAGAGCCTGCCGCCAATATTGGCGGGCCGGGACGTGATCGCTCAAAGCAAGACCGGGTCGGGGAAAACCGTCGCATTCGGCCTTGGCCTGCTGGTCAATCTTGAGACCAGCAACTTCGCAGCGCAATCACTGGTGCTATGCCCGACGCGAGAGCTTGCTGACCAGGTCGCGAAGGAAATCCGCAAGCTGGCGCGCACAACGCAGAACGTCAAAGTATTGACCTTGTGTGGTGGAGCGCCCTTTCGCGCGCAGGCGCAATCACTCGACCATGGCGCACATATCATTGTCGGCACACCGGGACGGGTGGAAGACCACCTGCGCAAGAACACGCTGAACCTTAATAAACTGAAAATACTGGTGCTCGATGAGGCCGATCGGATGCTCGATATGGGATTTCAGGAAGTGCTGCATACCATTGTTGACCAGACTCCAAAATCCCGCCAGACCTTGCTTTTTAGTGCCACCTACCCGACCGGGATTAAATCCATCGCCAGTCGCATCATGCTTGAACCTGTGCTGGCACAGGTCGCTCCCACTGACGACCGCACAACAATCGAACAACATTTCTACAAGGTCGACGACGTCACGGAACGCCTTAGGGCTCTGCGTTTGTTGTTATTGCAACATGAGCCGGAGTCAGCGCTGGTGTTTTGCAATACCAAACAGGAAGCGCAGGATATTGCAGAGGAATTGCGCGGACACGGATTCAGTGCGCTTGCGTTACATGGTGATCTTGACCAGCGAGATCGGGACCAGACCCTGGTGCGATTTTCTAACAAGAGCACCGCTGTACTGGTCGCCACCGATGTGGCTGCCCGTGGCCTGGATATTGATTCGCTGGATGCTGTCATCAATTATCACATTGCTCGCGACCCTGAAATGCACATCCATCGAATTGGTCGCACCGGTCGGGCGGGCAATACAGGCGCCGCCTACTCTTTGATCAGCGAAAAAGAAAACCACAAGGTAATCGTGTTACAGGACTACCTGGGCCAGATCATATCCAGCGAACCCCTGCCGAGTCGCCGTTTGCTGACCAGTTCGGTCAACAAACCATTAATGGCGACATTACTGATCGATGGTGGCAAGAAACAAAAAGTACGACCGGGAGATATTCTTGGCGCACTAACCGGAACTGACGGTATAAAAGGTACGCAAGTCGGCAAAATCAATATCTTCGACAATCGTTCATACGTTGCTGTCCGGCGGAATGCAGTTAAACCTGCGCTCAGAAAACTTACCTCAGGAAAACTCAAGGGGCGATCATTTCGCGCCAGACTTATCAGGGGCCATCCAGGTAAAAAACCCGGTAAATCAGGCCGAAAACAATAGTGGCCTTGAAAGCCGTGCAGAACATATAATCGCGCTCAGTTTTATCGTCAGAAACCCCCATTGCCGTGTTAAGCCTTAACAAAATCGCCATTCGCCGCGGGCGCAAATTGCTGCTCGAGAACGTCAGTTTCCAGGCGCACGCCGGGCAACGGATAGGCCTGATCGGCGCCAATGGCAGTGGCAAGTCGTCCCTATTCGCCATGCTGTTGGGCGAGTTTGAAGCGGATGACGGTGAGCTGAGCATCAACGCCAAAGACCAATTCGCACACGTAGCGCAGGAGAGCCCAAACAGCACTGCATCGGGTCTTGACTACGTGATGGATGGTGACAGCGAACTTCGCGAAGTTCAGGCTGCTATTGCCAGAGCAGAAGCTAGCGACGGCGAGGAAAGCGCTGGATTGCATACGCTGTATGAGCGCATGGAGTACATTGACGGATTCACCGCCGAGGCCCGCGCTGCCCGGTTGTTACACGGCCTGGGGTTTGTCGGCGATGCCATCCACAGGCCAGTAAACGAATTCTCCGGTGGCTGGCGAATGCGTCTTAACCTCGCCCGCGCCCTGATGTGCCGCTCAGATATCCTGCTGCTTGATGAGCCGACCAATCACCTCGACCTCCCCGCTATTTTGTGGCTCGAGCGATGGTTAAAGCGTTACGAGGGCATTTTGCTGGTCATCTCTCATGATCGTGATTTTCTGGATGAGATATGTACACGCATCGCGCATATCGAGCACCAGACGATACGCACATTCACCGGCAACTACAGTCAGTTCGAAGTACAACGTGCTGAGCAACTTGCACAGCAGCAATCAATGTACACGCGCCAGCAAAAAGATATCAAACATATTCAGAGTTACGTAGACCGTTTTCGTTACAAGGCGTCCAAAGCACGGCAGGCACAGAGCCGCTTGAAAATGCTAGAACGCATGACGTTGATAGCGCCTGCGCATGTTGATTCACCGTTTCGTTTTCACTTTATCGAACCGAAGAAACAACCGCGAAACCTGCTGACGCTAACCGATGTCGCAGTGGGCTATGCCGGAAGCGAGCAAGGTCCTGTACTCAGCAACATAAAGCTGAATCTTGCTGCCGGTGACCGGGTTGGCCTGCTGGGCGTTAACGGTGCCGGCAAGTCCACTTTGGTCAAGGCGCTGGCGACCGGAAGCACCGTACTCTCGGGCGAACGCCTGCTCAGCAAAGACACCAAAATCGGGTACTTTGCACAACACCAGCTCGACCAGTTAACCCCGGAACAAAGTCCGATTGATCACCTGCGGTTATACGCACCCGATGATCGCGAGTCGGAACAACGCAATTACCTGGGCCGATTCGGTTTCAGCGGCGAGCGAATTTTTGAACCCGTGGCACCATTCTCTGGTGGCGAAAAAGCCCGCCTCGTGCTCGCGCTGATGATCCGCCAGGGACCAAACTTGCTCTTGCTCGACGAGCCAACCAATCACCTCGATCTCGAAATGCGCCAGGCCCTGAGTGTCGCTCTTATTGAATACAGCGGTGCGCTGGTCGTCATTTCACATGACCGCCACCTGCTGCGCAGTGTTTGTGATGAGCTGCTGATTGTTCATGACGGCGTCGTTGATCGCTTCGACCGCGCTCTGGATGAATACCCCGCATGGCTGAAGGAACAGCAAATTCATGAGGAGCTGGCTGATGTTGCAAGTAAGGAGTTTGCGCCGCCAAGCAAACAACTCAGCAGGAAACAGATTCGCCAACAGGAGGCCCAACGTCGGCAGAGATTGAAGCCACTGCTCGACAAAGTACGCAAGATTGAGAAGCAATTGGACACCAGCAGAACAGAGCTGGGAACGCTGGAGAAGATACTCGCCGACAAATCCATCTATACAGATTCTTACCGTAAGGCCGAGCTTACCAACCTTATCAAGGAGCAGACCTCGCTGAAATCTGCAATTGACACGCTGGAGTGGAACTGGATGGAGGCCAGTGAAGCGCTGGAGATCGCCGAATAGCGGAACCTGATCTGCACAACCCGGCCCATCGCTTGCTCGAAACACTGCAAGCCCTTGATTTTGTCAGTTTTGCCCCGAGTTGTATCTGCTAGTAAATGATTCGAGCTAGAATTAGCCAGGACCTGGAGTTCGCTCTCATGAACATTCGAATCACTCTCATAGCCACGATATTCCTGACATTGACCAGCCTGGCAAGCGAGCCAGCGTATGTCATCGGCCACAGCAACCCACAGCTATCCGAAGGTGCGCGTCATTTACGTGCAGGCCGTGATGAAAAAGGTATCGAACTTACATTGCTCGGACTGCGGGCTGCCAATGGCAGGAAAGAAGAAGAAATCGGACTGAGTAATTTGTGCGCCGGGTATACAAACCTTGGCGACTACGAAACCGCACTCAGATACTGCGATCTGCTCATTGCTCGAAATGACAAGAGCTGGCGAGCGTATAACAGCATTGCATTGATCTATGTTGATACAAAACAGTACGACAAGGCCGAAAGCGCACTCCTCAAGGGAGAGGCCATCAACCCTGGTGCGCAATCAATGAAAATCGCCCGCGCGCTGTTTCTTGATGCGACCCAACCGGTCGTTCCGGAGATAGAGGTCGATGACCGCCAGAAGCCGGACAACCGGTGACCTACTACAGTCTCAAGAGATTGCCGCGCCCTTTAGGCTCGCAATGACGTCGCTTCTTTCCAGCTCGCAACGACATTAGTGCTATCCATCTGCCAGGCGAACCACCGCCATAAATGCAGGCCCGTAGCGCTCCAGCTTGGTCTGCCCGACACCGGATATCTCCAGAAACGACGCTGAAGTTTGTGGCTTGTCTGCTGCCATTTGCATTAGTGCAGCATCGTGAAAAATTACGTACGGGGGTACGTTGTTGTCATCGGCAAGTCGCTTGCGACAATCACGTAATGCCTGCCACAGGTCGCTATCTTCGACATCGACAATAGTAACCTTTCGCTGTGCCTTCCTGATCTTCGTCGTGCGAGCGGCCAGAAAATCACGGCGTAGCGGCAATTCGATTTCCCCACGTAATAATTGCCAACTGTTTTCGGTGAGTTGTATAGCCCCATAGCCGGCAGTGTCTACTGATAAATACCCAAGCACCACAAGCTGACGCAAGATGGAGCGCCACTGCTGTTGTCCGAACTCGCTGCCAATGCCATAGACACTCAACGATTCGTGGTTGTGCTGACGAACCTTGTCAGTGTCTTTTCCCATCAGTACATCAATGACATGTACGGCACCAAATCGCTGACCAGTTCGGTAAACGGTTGAGAGAATTTTCTGCGCCGCCTCTGTACCGTCGAACACCTCAGGCGGCGTCAGGCATACATCACAGTTGCCGCAGTCACCGTCCAATACGTCACCAAAATAGGCAAGCAATGACCGGCGCCTGCACTTGGTAACCTCACACCAGCCCAACAGGTCGTCTAGATTCACGCGTTGCCTGCGTTTATGCGCCTCATCTGCGGTGGACGAATCGACCATCTGCCGCAGACGAACGACGTCCTGCAGTCCGTACACCATCCACGCCTCGGCAGGTCTGCCATCGCGACCGGCGCGACCGGTTTCCTGATAGTACGATTCCATGCTTTTTGGCAGGTCCAGGTGAGCAATGAATCGTACATCCGGTTTGTCGATACCCATCCCGAATGCGATCGTGGCGACGATGACGACCCCGTCGTCACTCAGGAAGCGTCGCTGATGCCTCGCCCGCGTCCCGGCATCAAGTCCCGCGTGGTACGGCAACGCGTCGAAGCCCTCACGAACGAGCCATTCAGCTGTCGCTTCAGTCTTCTTACGTGACATACAATAAACAATGCCGGCTTCCTCCTTGTGGCCGGATAAGAATCCGAGTAACTGGCGCTTTGCATCGAGTTTGCTTTGTACCAGGTAGCGGATATTCGGCCGATCGAATCCCGCGACGAAATGTTCGGCGTCATTCAGTTCGAGCCGCTCCACAATCTCCGCGCGGGCCTGGGTTGTTGCGGTGGCAGTGAGCGCCATGCGCGGCACACCAGGAAAATGCCCGGCAAGCTCGCCGAGCGACAGGTAGTCAACGCGGAAATCGTGTCCCCATTGAGATACGCAGTGCGCTTCATCGATGGCAATGAGTGCTACATTGCAGGACTTGAGTTGCTCAAGCGTATGTGGCTGCATGAGTCGCTCCGGAGCCACATACAGAAGCTGCAACTGACCGTTTTGCAAACGCTCACTAACGCTACGCTGTTGTGCGCTGGTCAATGTCGAATTCAGATAGGCCGCATCGATGCCGAATTGTTCCAGTGCCGTTACCTGATCCTGCATCAGGGCAATCAACGGCGATACCACCAGCACAAGGCCGTCACCAAGCAAGGCTGGAATCTGGTAGCACAGCGATTTGCCGCCGCCGGTGGGCTGTAACACCAGTGTGTCTCGCCCGGCCATCGCAGCCGCAATGATTTCCTCCTGGTGGCCGCGAAACTCGGCATAGCCGAATACATCATTGAGAATACTTTTGGCGGACTTTGTCATGCGAACAGTATACCGGTGCGTAGTAACAAGGGGCGTCACTCTAGCGGGTTAGTCTCGAGTCAGAAAGTGCCGAAACACGACATCTCGCGGGAGAATTCGCATGGCGTGAATAAGCTTGCCGGAATTATGCAGTGCGTGAAATCAATGGAAGATGGGCAGCGCCCCGGTCGCTCTCAGCTTTGGCAGCGTCCTCGAGGTCGATACTTGCAAGCGGCTCACTCGATTTTGATTAACTTGATCGGACCGTTGCCATCATCGCCGTTCAATTCGTTGCCGGAGAGCTTGAAGAAGTCATCGATCCAGCCCGGATCAATCCAATCGATATAAAGCGATTGGCCGAATACCGCACACAGTCCTTCGGTTGCATCATCATAGATACATTCTTTCTTGCCTACGCATCCAGGGCGCGTGAACTGGTTTTCGGTCTCGGCTACTGCACGCGTTGTAATTCGCGCGATGACCTGCAATCGGCCATCTGGCAGCAATGAAGTAAACGTAATCGTCGCATCCTCCTGATAGGAGACGAGACCCGGTGAACGCAGAATCCGCTCCTCCATTTTCCACGCTCCTAACAGGTATTCTCTGACAGCATCACGATCCTGCCCATGCGCCATTCCAGACGAGATCGAGAGGAGCAACCATATTGTCGTATGAATCATTTTCATCAAGCCACCTGCGTGTTTGGTCTGCCACCTGCTGGTGGGTATAGTATATTTCACTTCATCTGCCCGGATTGGCAGTGCGTACCGGTTTTTAGCAATTTACAGGCGACATAGTTCGTATTTTTGATGGATCGTCCTAAAAACAACAAACAAGCATCCACTGTGTGGCATCACCATTTTCGATTTTTCTCTTTGTTGGCTTTTTCTTTACACTAGAGGCCACATTAAACGCCAATTTCGGGGTATCTCAATGGCTGGCGGGTTTGCAAAAGACGGTGCAGTACAGGAGCAGATCGATGCAACCATCGAGGATGCCGTCATGCGTGCCCGTGATCAGCTACCGCGCGGTGAGAGCCTGGCCAATTGCGAGGAATGCGACAAAGTCATTCCCCCTGCCAGGCGTGAGGCCGTTCCTGGCGTGCGCCTGTGCATAACCTGCCAGGCGGAGCATGATAAAGAGGCGGTCAATATCAGTGGATATAACCGGCGCGGCAGCAAAGATAGTCAACTGCGGTAGATTTCCGTAGCTGGCCAACGAATCGCCTTAATCCAATGCGTGACGTAACAACAGGAGACGCTCATGAAGGTTCGACACCTGATTTTTCTATCGCTGCTATTTCCTATTTTGGCCGTAGCGGATAACAACGACAGCGAAATCATTGCAGTCAACAAAGTGCTTGACGACTTTCACGATGCTGCTGCCCATGGTGACAAGCAGCGATATCTGGATCATTTCACCGAAGATAGCGTATTCCTCGGCACGGACGAATGGGAGCGCTGGCCGAAACACCCCGATTTC
>Ga0209987_10002067_pt1 | contig 11080 bp, 8 predicted proteins | sample N074metaG_FD_182134 | JGI IMG/M metagenome (GOLD analysis project Ga0209987, IMG submission 182134) | Deep subsurface microbial communities from Kermadec Trench to uncover new lineages of life (NeLLi) - N074 metaG (SPAdes) (version 2) | ecosystem: Environmental > Aquatic > Marine > Ocean trench... | reverse complement strand
GTTGCACTGCAGGCTGTTGGCGGCTTCGAATTTGAACTGTCCATCGCCACCTCCCCCGACGGCTCCGCGGCTGCCGAGGGAATCTGCCTCGTCGAAGAACACGATCACACCGCCGTGCTGGAGCGACAGCTTGCGCAGCTTGCGGAACAGCCGTTTGACTTTGATGATGCCGATACCCATGAACATCTGGATGAAAGCGCCAGGGTCGACGAAGACGAACGGCTTGCCGATCTCGCCGGCGATGGACTCTGCTATCAGCGTCTTGCCGGTGCCGGGAGGGCCCCACAGGAGGATTCCGCCTGGGATGTAGCCACCCTTCGCCTCGATCTCGTCGGGGTTCTCCAGGAAGGCGACGTTCTCCTTGACCAGGTCGAGCACGTGGTCCTGGCCCCACACCGAAGTGAAGCGGGTCTCGATGTCCTCAGGAAAGACGGTGTCGATCCCACCCTTGCTGAGGAACCAGAACATCAAGGCAAACTGCCCCACCATCATGCTCATGATCATGATCATGTAGACAATGATGAAGGCGTACTGGCCGATCAAGCCGGGGATGGCGATCAGGCCGTCGATCGGGTTGGAGACCCCGTCGACGATGATCATCACCCCGGTTCCGATCACCATGAAAAACAGGAAGATCTTGAACAGCCTGGCCAGGCGGAACCGGGTCCAATCGGTCATCATCGCCTGTAGCGCCCGCTCCATGCCGCCGAATACGCTGTTCGACCAGAGGTGGTTGTAGGCAGCCCATCTCTCTGAGATGTAGTAGTGGAACTGCCGGAGGACCTCGAGACCCATCAGCACGAAAAGGGTAGTTCCGATGACCGTGCCGAGTGTGATCGCCACTGCCTCGCTCCAACCGGTAAACGGCGGGCTGAGCTGATAGGTCACCGCGAGGAGGAAGAACACCCCGAGGATGAGCAGGATCTTGAGTCGGTCGAAGATCGAAGCTGGGTTGCGCCGGTTCTTCTCCACCTTCACACCTTCATAAACGGTGCCTCTAGCCACGGGTCACTCCTTGATAAACGGGGCTTCTAGCCACGGGTGTTGATCAGCCATGTGTCGATGATCTTGATGATCTCTGGACCGTATGCCTGGAAGCACTCCAGGTTGCACCCGATGGCCACCTGATACAGCGTGGTCACCTCGGGATCGGTGACCGAGATCAGGTGGACGCCCACATCCAGCTCGGTGCCGGGTTCCTTGTAGATCACAGTGACCTGAACGCCCTGGTAGTTGTCTCCTAGGTCGATATCGCTCTTGGCTAACTCGCGCTGCTCCGAGGCCTGATGGTAGGGCGCTACGACCTCAGCGAGGAGGTAACGGGAAATCTGGTCGCGCACCTCGGGCGATATCCGGCGCACCACCGAGCTACCGAGCGGAAAATCTGCCTGGGAGAGCGGTGCGATCAGGTTGTCGGTGGTCGGGATGGGCGCGGCGTCGAAGACAAACCGCGACATCACCGGCATCTCAAATCCCGGTGCTTGGGCTACAAACGGCGTGGAGGCGATATCTGCGAGGTCAGCGTTCGAGTAGTACTGCCAGTCGGCTGGGAGGTCGATCCTGGTTAGCTGCCTGGCGTCGGTGATCGATTGGGTGCTTGATGCCGCGCCGGAGCAGGCGGCAACGAGTATTCCCAGCGCTGCGACGAAAACGCTGATCTTGCGCATTTCGCACCCTTCTGCTGTGCGCCAACGTAATACGAATCTGGGGTTTTGCATGTAAGAATTCCCTTAAGTTTCTATCGGTGCCCCGGGCCGGCAACTTGCGGAATCATTCAGATGGAGTTTTTCGCGAACCGCGAGCACGAATGTGGGGTAGGCGCAAGCATGCAGAGCCTGCGAGCTGACGGGCTCTGGGAACTTGCGGGTTGTGATTCAGCTCATATGCACTCACTCCCCCAAAGGTCCCCTGTGTGCGGAATCGCCGGGCGATTTCCGGGTCTCCCCCGCTTCGCGGGAGAGACAAGAAGCCCTACTCACTCACACGCAACACCACCTTGCCGTTGGCGGTGCGATTGGTGAGAGTGGCGTAGCCGTCGGCGAACTCGGCGAGGGGGAAGACATCACTGACGCGCGGATGGACCCGACCGGTTGCGGCAAGGTCGTAGAGCTCGGCGACCATCTCTGCCGCCTGACGCGGCTCCTTGGCGAGCCAGTCCCCCCAGTACACCCCGACGATCGAAGCCCCTTTGAGCAGGGGGAGGTTGAGGGGGATGGCAGGGATGTCGCCGGCGGCGAAGCCGATCACCAAGTGGCGGCCGTTCCAGGCGATGGCGCGGAAGGCGGATTCGGAGAGGTCGCCGCCGACCGGGTCGAACACGACGTCGACACCACGCCCGTCGGTGACCTTTCTCACCGCACTCTTCAGCTCCTGCTCGGTGTAGTTGATGGTGTGATCGGCGCCGAGCGACGCGGCGAACGAGAGCTTTTCGTCGGTCGATGCCGCAGCAATGACGGTGGCGCCCATGATCTTGCCCAGTTCCACCGCAGCGCTGCCGACGCCACCGGCGGCGCCGAGTACCAGCAGTGTGTCACCCTCGCCGACGTGCCCTCGTTGGCTCAGGGCGTAAAACGAGGTTCCGTAGGCGATGGTGAATCCCGCAGCCTGCTCCACCGAGAGCCCGTTGGGAAAGGGGAGCACACTGGTGGCGGGCACCAGCCACTTCTCGGCGAACGAGCCGTGGGTGACCGCGGCGACAACCTGGGACCCAACCCGAAGCGTGACTCCGTCCCCCACCGCAGCGATGACCCCGGTCCCCTCGAGTCCTGGGGAGAAGGGCGGCTCGGGCCGGATCTGATACTTGCCTTCGACGATCAGGATGTCCGGGAAGTTCATGGCAGCCACCGAGACGTCGATCACCACCTGTCCCGGCCCGGGCTCAGGGTCTGGGATTTCGGCCAGCTCGAGGTTGTCGACTGGCCCGTACTCCTCGCACACCACAGCGCGCATCAGCCGGCGTTGTTGGTGCGGAGGAACGCCTTGCGCAGCTCGGCGTCCTCGATGAGCGAGGCGATCTCGGCGACGGTGTCGCCAGCACCGTCACGGAATCGTTGGGCCTCCTGCCTGCCGGCTGCACCGAGCATCAGGCCGGCGCGGAACTGAACCTCCAGCAGATCCGGCAGCGAATCGAGACGCCTCGCCAACTCGGCAGCGGCGTCGAACGACTCGATTGCGCCGTCGAAGTCACCGCGGTATACCCGCAGCAGTCCTGTGGCCATGGCTAGTCGCGGCTCTAGGAGGACCGCGCCGCGCTCATCGACGAGTTCGCTGACCTCGGCGATGAGTCCGGCGGCGCGGTCGAAGTCGCCGTCGGCAAAGGCTATCTCTGCCGAGGACAGCAGCACGTCTGGCCGCACCAGCGTCTCGGCTGCCGATCGCATCGGTTCCGCGGCAAGAAGGTAATCCCGCGCCGCGTCGATGTCGTTGGCGAAGAGCGCCTGACGGGCGAGCAGTGCCATCGTCACGTGGCCGATGATCTGGCCCCCCGGCTGGGAGATGCTTGTCCGCGCGAGATCGGCGAGCCGTACTGCCTCTTCGTCATCGAGCCCGTAGATGGCGCTCCGCACCACCGACATCCCGGCAGCGGCGACGGCGATGAGGCCACTCTGTCCGATCATCTCGCCCAGCACCATCAAGCGGTCCCACGCCGCCATCGCCTCCTCGAAACGGCCGAGCCCCATCGCGATCATGCCAACGTCCAGAGTCGGAATGGACTCGTTGAAGATCGCCCCGAGCTCGTTGAGCTCGCCGGCACCCCACTTGGCGTCCTCCAGTCCCTGGAGGGGCTCGCCAAGGTACGCCCTGACGGTGCCGCGGTCGCTGGTGATCTCGGCCGTGTGGAGTCGATCGCCGCTGGCTTCAATGATGGGGAGGGCTTCGGCGATCGCCTGCTCCGCTTCGGCGAATCGACCCATCAACAACAATGTGGATGCGAGGTGGGTGAGCCCGAAGTTGCGGGTGAAGGTCGAGTCGATCTCCGTGCCGAGGTCCACCGCTTCCTTGAGATGTTCCTCCGCCGTCTCCAGGTTGCCTTGCTGCGTGTTGAGCGCGCAGTACACCGTGTGGAACTCGGCAATCCCCGCCTGATACCCGCACGCTTCCCCGATCTTCCTGGCCATCAGCAGATCGGCCTCCGCCGAGACCAGATCACCGGTCAGGCCGGTATGGGCAAGCGCCCTCTTGTTCAGGGCCGACACCTGGATCTCCTGCGTTCCGACGCGCTCCCCGAAGGCGAGCATCTCGGCATAGGTCTGCATCGCCGCGGGAATGTCGCCGCTGAAGATCAGCGCTTGCGCCAGGCCCTCGTAGGCTTTTGCGGCGATGTTCACGTCGTCCTCCTCGCCGAAGGAGTCGAGCGCTCTCCGGTAAAGGACGACGGCGGGTTGGGCGGCGAAGGCGTGAAGCTCGACATCCGCTGCTGCCACGAGGTAGGGGAGGGCCAGTCCTGGCTCGCCCGCCTGAGAGAAGTGGTACGCCAGTTCGGCGACCCGAGTCGGGTCTCGCTCCTCGATGAGTTTTCCCACCAGACGGTGCAGGTCGGTGCGCACCCCCCGGAGCAGGGTCTCGTAGGCCGTGTCCCTGGTCAGGGCATGTTTGAAGAAGTAGCTGCGAGCCCCCAACCCCGGTTGGTCGACCACGATCTCGCGCCGCAGCAGATTGCGTATGACCTGATCGAGATCGACACCGACATCGGTGAGCTCCTCGAGCATGTCGAAGGAGAACTCCCTGCCGATCACCGCAGCGGCCTGCACCACCTTGCGCTCGGCGGGTGGCAGCGCGTCGAGGCGAGCGGCGAGCACCGCGGCCAGTGTGTCGGGTACGGCAAAGCTGTCGATGCTGGTGGTGGCGACGAATCGATCGTCCTCGCCCACGATGATGCCAGCGTCCAGCAGAGACCGTATTACCTCTTCGACGAAGAAGGGGTTGCCTTCAGCCTTGTTCAGGATGAGAGCGCGGACCGACTTAGTGAGACCCTCGACCTTGAGCAGGTTGGCGATGAGCTCTGCCGAGGCCGGCCCATCGAGGGGCTCCAGCTCGATGGCGGTGTAGCGGTGGGCGAAATCCCTGGCGGCGGCTTCATGGACCTGCCAGGAGGGCTCATCGCGACGGGGACGGAACTGCATCAGCAACATGAGCGGGACCTGGTCGGTGAGCGGGAGCAGCGCCTGGACCAATTCGATCGAGGTGGGGTCTGCCCAGTGCAGATCCTCCAGCACCAGCACGGTGGGGCGCCCGGCGGCCAGCCCGGCGAGATAGGAGGCGACGGCGGCGAAGGTCCGCTGCCGCAGCACCGGACCTTCGAGGTACTCGAGGAGACTTGCGTCATCTCCCGTCACCTCCACTCCGAGCAGAGCGGCGAGATAGACGGCGTGGGATCCGGCGTCGTCTCCGAGGGCTGTGGCGACCCTCTCCTGAATCGTGGTGTAGCGATCGGATGCTGCAACGTCATCGACCTCGAAACATCGGGTGAGGACTTCGATGAACGGGCCGTACGGCGTGGCAACGTCGTACGAGAACGATCGGCCTTCCAACCAACGCACGTCGTCGCCGAGCTGGGCGCGCAGCTCGGCGGAGAGGCGTGACTTGCCCAGCCCCGCTTCGCCCTGGATCGACAGGATGCGGCCCCGCCCGGCCTGGAGGTCGTCGAACGCGGAGAGCGCTGTCGCCCGCTCCGCGTCACGCCCGACCATGGGTGATTCCAACCCCTCGATCCCGCGCTGGCTGCCCCGCTCCTTCTTGGCCCCGATGACCCGATAGGCGGCGATCGGATCGGTCTTCCCTTTGACCTCGATCTTTCCAACCGACTCGAAGTCGAACACCGGCTCCACCAGTCGATAGGTGGCCTCTGCGACACGAATCGTGTCTGGTTCGGCGGTGTGCTCCATGCGCGCCGCCACGTTGGCGGCGTCGCCGAGCGCGGCGTATTCGCCGTACAAGTCGGAACCGACGTCACCAACGACGACGAGGCCGGTGTTGATGCCGATCCGCACCCCGAAGTCGACCCCGTGCTCATCGTGGACCTGCAATGCCAACGCGTTTGAGGCTTCGAGGATGTCGAGGGCGGCGAGTACCGCCCGCTCGGGGTCGTCTTCATGGGCGGTCGGTGCGCCGAAGTAGGCGAGGATGGCATCGCCGAGCAGCCGGGCGACCGTGCCCCCGTACCGTTCGACGGGGGCGATGAAGACGTCGAACGCCTCCCGCATGACCGACGACCAGGCCTCGGGGTCGAGTTGCTCGGCCATGGCCGTCGAGCCGGTGACGTCGCAGAAGAGCATCGTGATGGTGCGACGCTCGCCGCTGGTTTCCCCCAGGCGTGTCACCGCGTCGGCGATCTCGTCGGTGACCTGTCGTGCCGATTTTCCCGACTCGCCGGTTGTCGACCCTGCTTCGATCTCGTGCCCGCAGTTGAAGCAGAACTTGGCACCGGCCGGCAGCTCGGTACCACAGTTGGGGCACGGAGTCTCCAAGGACATCCCGCAGGCCATGCAGAACCGTGCGCCGTCCGGGTTCTCCGTGCTGCAGTTGGGGCAGATCATGTTGGCGAGATTACCGGGACGGGCGTTTCGGGTTTCGTGTACCAGTACGCCCAGGCGATCAGGACGAGCTGGAAGGGAAGCCGCACCCAGTTGAGGACGGTGTTTGGCTCGTCGCCGACGTAAGTCAGACCGTTCATCGCAACGTAGAGATTGGCCGGGAAGATCAGGATGAGCAACAGGATGATTCCCCACGCCGCCGTCACCCTGGTGGTTGGGATGAGGACGCCGACCCCGAGAGCTACCTCGGCAACCCCGGAGAGTAGGACGAGATGGCTGTGCCACGGCAGATAGGCGGGCATGATCGCGACGTAGGCGTCGGCGTTGAGGAAGTGATTGAGCCCGTTGAGGATGTAGAAGCCACCCACCACCCAGAGTAGGACGCGCTTGGTGCGGCTCACGGGGGAACCCTACGGCGCGTTTCCTCCTCCTTGTACGACGAGGGTGTCCGTGACCAGCTACCTCGAGCGCAGCCGACCCGGTGGGCCCGTTTCCTCCTGTATTTTTGGGGGAGGTGGCAGCGGAGTAACCGCCCTCCCCGGCCTGCGACCGGTGCTCCCCCAAGAGGTGTCATATCGCGTTGGATTGCGACACTCGGCGGTGCGCCGTCGGTCTCCTCCCCTCTTGGGGGAGGTGGCAGCCGACCATCGGGAGGCTGACGGAGGGGGCTATCAGGCCTGACGGGGACAGAGACTGAGCCCCCCTCCCCGGCCTGCGGCCGGTACTCCCCCCAAGAGGGGGAGAGACAGGAAGCCCCCCTCCCCGGCCTGCGGCCGGTACTCCCCCCAAGAGGGGGAGAGACAGGAAGCCCCCCTCCCCGGCCTGCGGCCGGTACTCCCCCCAAGAGGGGGAGAGACAGGAAGCCCCCCTCCCCGGCCTGCGGCCGGTACTCCCCCCAAGAGGGGGAGAGACGGAACCCGCCCGTTTCCTCCCCTTATGGTGTCCTATCGCGTTGGATTGCGACACTCGGCGGTGCGCCGACCATCGGGAGGCTGACGGAGGGGGCTATTCCCCTCCCCTCACCATCTTCTCGACGTCGAACTCCACGCCGGTCTCGCGTTCAGAGACCTCCCACAGCATTTCGAGCTCGTCCGGGTCCAGCAGGGTGGACCCGATCGATCGGCGAACGGGTGGGCCGTTGGTAATCCATTTGGGTGCGTACAGCTCGCCGCCGCCGGCCTGCGGGTCGGTGGCGGCGCGCAGCTGCGGGAGCGCACCCCGCGCCGGGGTCATCCCGATCGCAGGTGTGATTGTGGCGAAAAATCGGGACATGCCACCTCCGCCGCTGAGGCGCACGCTCTCCTTTTGCAGGTTGGTGTCGCTGAACCCTGGGTCGGCTGCGAGGCTCACCGCCGAAGCCTCGGAGGAGTGGAGGCGCCGGTTCAGCTCGACGGCGAACTGGATGTTGGCCGTCTTGGACTGGCCGTACGCGCGCCACGGGTCGTATGAGTTTCTGAGGTGTGGATCGGCCGGGTCCAGAGGCTTTCTGAAGTAACGGGCCGTGCTGGTGACCGTGACGATCCGCCCCATCCGGTTGCGAAGCAGGGCAGGCATCAGTTGGGCGGTCAGCGCGAAGTGGCCGAGGTGATTCGTACCGAACTGCAACTCGAAACCGTCTGCGGTCTCGATCTGGGCGGTCCCCATCACACCGGCGTTGTTGACGAGCAGGTCGATCGAGTCGTGGTCCGAGAGTACCTCTTGCGTGAACGCTTGTATCGAAGCGAGCGAGGCCAGATCGAGCGATCGCGGGTCGAGACCCGCTTCGGGGATGTGTTCCAGGATGGCCTTCTCGGCCTCTTTGGCCTTTTCCTGATTCCGGGAAGCCATCACCACAGTGGCGCCCTTGGCGGCGAGCGCCCTGGCGGTTTCGTATCCCAGCCCTCCGTTGGCGCCGGTGACAACGGCGACCCGGCCGGTCTGGTCGGGAATGTCGGCTTCGGTCCAAGCCATCGCAGCTCCTGGTTGGTGAGCGCCACCATGAACGGGAGCTCGGTCGATGTCAAGGCCACCGACCGCAGAGATCGAGGGTGGTTCGGCCCCGGCGATTTGGCCAACCTCGGCACCGATATACTCGCCCCCCTGCGGTCGAGGTGCGGCCGTTTATTGACGAGAGGACTCTCATGCAGATCGGACCACTTCAGCTGCTCGCTATCGGTTTCACCGACCCACAACTCGACGGATCAATCCTCGGCGCCTTGGAAGATGCGACCGCAGCAGGCCACATCCGCATCGTCGATGCGCTCGGTGTGTACAAAGACAATGACGGCACAGTGATCGCGGCCGAGCTGAGCGATCTGACCGAGGAAGAGATGATGGCCTACGGCGCGTGGATCGGCGCCCTCGTCGGCCTCGGCGCGGATGGGGTAGAAGGTGCGGAGGTCGGAGCGATCGTCGGTGCCGTAGCGGCCGCCGACAGGTTCGAGTACGGCATCGACGAGGCCAGGATCGGGGAGATCGCAGACGCCATCCCGGCCGGCGGCGCCGCCCTGCTCCTCGCTATCGAGCACACCTGGGCCATTCCACTGCGCGATGCGGTTGAGGCCTCCGGCGGGCTCATGCTCGCCCAGGACTTCCTGAGCCCGATGGCCCTGGTCGGCCTGGGGGTGCTGGCGGCGGCCGAGTAGTGGTCAACGAACCAATAGCCAAATAGGTCCTTATTGATCTACCTGGTTACTGGTCCACCGGTCTGCTCATGCGGCGGAAACCAAGGTGGCTGGTGCCGGTATCGAGCATTTGCGCTTGCCGGGAGGCCGGCCGGTACCGGTAGCAGTACTGGGGGGTGCACAGGTGCGAGCCTCCCTTCAACACCTTGCGCGGAATCGGTGTATCCGGCTGACGCGTATCGAAGCTCGCCTCCAGGGACCCACCCCTCGGATCGGCGGGTGCGCAGCACCCGGCTTCGACGAGCTTGCCCGGCTGGTCGGTGTACCAGTCGTCGGTCCACTCCCATACGTTGCCCGCCATGTCGTACAGCCCGTATCCGTTCGCAGGGAATGATCCGACCGGCGAGGTGCGGGTGAAGCCGTCCACCTCGGTGTTCTCGTAGGGGAATCGACCCTGCCACGTGTTGGCGACAGGTTCGGTCTCCTGGGGGTCGTCATTCCCCCACACGAACCGTTTCCCATCCAGGCCGCCACGCGCCGCGTACTCCCATTCAGCTTCCGATGGCAGGGTGCCGCCCGCCCAGGCGCAGTATGCCATCGCGTCCTCATGCGCGATGTGCAGCACAGGATGGTTACTGAGTCCGTTGAGGGATGAATCCGGGCCGGCGGGGTGTCGCCACTGCGCCCCAGGCGTCCACTCCCACCAGTTGTGGTAGTCCCGCAGATCCACCGGTCCACTTGTCATTTGGAACACGAGCGATCCAGGTACCAGATCCTCTGCCGAGGCGCCCGGATATAGCGCCTCGTCGGGAACCTGCTCAGCGCCCGTCACGTAGCCGGTGCTCTCTACGAATTCGGCGTATTGATCGTTGGTCACCTGGAAGGGATCGATCCAGAAGCCATCGACGACGACACGGCGCACCGGCGCTTCTTCCTGATAGAAATCGTTCGATCCCATAGCGAACTCGCCTCCGTCGATCTTCACCATCGTGTCGATGCCTATGGTCACGTCGTCCTCCTCGGCGTCGCCTGCTCCACCATCGGGCGTCGGCTTGTCTGGCCTCCCTCGGCGAACCTACCAGCGGCGAAAGGGGTAGTCAGCGCCACGCGTGACTTCGGGCTTTGGACTCGCGACCCGCGACTCAGATATATCCGCCGGTCTCCAACCATCGGGTGCCAAAGAAGCCCTCGCCGGCGGGGATGTAGAAGGTGGACAGTCTGAAGACGATGGCAGCGGCGAACGCTGTGTCGGAATCGAGACCGGCAAAAATGAGGAACGAGGTCAACACCGCCTCTGCAACCCCGATACCTCCGGGGATCGGGACCAGTCCGGCGAGGAGATTGGTGGCCACCGTCACGACCAGGCAAACCACCAACGGCAGCGGGGTCCCGATGGCCTGGAGGATGAACCAGAGGGTGACGCCAAGAATAATCCGCGAGGCCAGGTTGCTCCCGAGGAGCCCAAGCGTCCGTTTGGGGTCGGTCAGGACGCCGGACAAGGATGCCCACGCATCCTTGAGGACCGGAGTCACGAGATCATGGAGCCGCTTGATGCGCATGATTGCGATCACGGTGCCCACGATCAGGACAATCACGATCGCCAGGATCAGCTCCCATGCGATCTCGTCGGTATCGAAGTCGACAGGAATATCGACGGCGATGAAGGCGATGAGCAAGATCATGGCCTCGACGACGAATCCGGAAAGGCCGTCGATCGCCCCTTGGGTGACGGCGAGGGTGGGCGCGACCCCGTATTTGCGAAGGAAGAGTGTGTTCATCGTGATGCGACCGGCGGCGCTGGGAATGGCGAGGCCGATCCATTTCACCGCCACCTGAAGCACGACGAGCGGCTTCATCGGCAGCGGATACCCGGTAGCGAACAACATGCCGGTGGCCTCGAAGAGGAAGGCGATCTGGCCGATGAAGAACCCCGATGACGATCAA
>Ga0209987_10002064_pt1 | contig 11083 bp, 9 predicted proteins | sample N074metaG_FD_182134 | JGI IMG/M metagenome (GOLD analysis project Ga0209987, IMG submission 182134) | Deep subsurface microbial communities from Kermadec Trench to uncover new lineages of life (NeLLi) - N074 metaG (SPAdes) (version 2) | ecosystem: Environmental > Aquatic > Marine > Ocean trench... | reverse complement strand
GTCATTTGTTCTCATGCATAAGACGCATAATGTGCATCGATGAGACGCACTGCAAGCAAAAAATGCGCACCATACATTGGACACCGGAAAAATATACGATAGTATGCACGTCATGCATGACTATGACGAAGAAACCGCAGAGACTGACCCGTCGCGGGCACCGGACTTGGCGGCCCGTATTCGGGCGCTGCGGGTGTCTCTAGGGCTGTCCCAGGCCAGCTTCGCCGACCGAATCGGGGTCGACCAGTCCAATGTCTCGCGCTGGGAAAACGGCGCGCCGCCCGACGACGCCCACATCGTCCGGCTGGCCGAACTGGCCGACCAGCATCCGGCCGCGTTCCGTTATGGCCGGCTTCCCGAAGCCGACCCGGAGGCGCCGAAGCCGCATTGGGTGTCGGTGGTCGGCTACGTCGGCGCCGGCCAGGAGATCTTCGCCGTCGACGACCATGCGCTCGGCGCCGGCCTGGAAGAGGTCGAAGCGCCCGAGGGGGTCAGCAGAAATCCCATGGTTGCGGTGCGGGTGCGCGGCGAATCCATGCATCCCCTGCGCGACGGCTGGCTGCTGTTCTACCGGCGCGACCAACACGGCGTGCCCGAGGCCTGCCTGAACCGCCTGTGCATCGTCAAGGTGGCGAGCGACGGGCCGGTCCTGGTCAAGGAGCTGCACCGCGGCTACCGCCACGGCCATTTCGTGCTGTCGAGTTGGAACGCGCCGCCGATCGAGGACGTGCGCCTGGACTGGGCCGCCGTGGTGCTCTCGATCCGGCCGTAGCCCCGGTCCTTCTATCGTGGGCCCCTGACCGGCCCCGAAACCAACGACCCTCGGGATCCCACCCGGCCCGCCCCCTTCGCGGCGTCGCCTAGATCGCACGTTATGGCCGGGGCATCGACCCGGCGCATAGCGGCGCCCCCTGACGTACTCTTGGAGGTTGCTTCCCGGGGCATTTTCCACAACGCCGCATTTGACTCTCCGGTATTATGCGTGATACGCATATTCCGATCCGCCACTTGAGACCCGATCGAAGAGGACACGATACCATGACCGAGACCGGCGAGACCGCCCCCGATTCGAAGCCGGCGGCCAAGGCGCAACACCCCTTGGCCCAACGGCGCCATCTGGCCCGCCTGCGCGGCCTGGCCGGTCGCCTCGACCACCAGTCGGCGCTGATCCGCAACGGCGGCCGAGACCCGCGCGCCGAGGCGCGGGCGGGCAAGCTCGCCGACGAGGCTTTCGCCATTCGCTGGGCCCTGCGCCGCATCGCCCCCGAAACCGAAGGCGTCGGTCAGCCTCCGGACAGGCTCGGCGGCGCGGGCGTTGCGACGCGCCGCCCAACTTGAGCGTTATGAGTTACCGCTTCCTCGGCTCTGCGCGCCTTCCGGCCCGGCCATAATTCGCGCGGGATACATTCCTTCAAAGCGCGATACCAGCGCTAAAGACCGTGCACCAGAGAGCGATTGTGATAGCCTGCGCGCCTGGGCCCGCGAGCAGCGGGATTTTTTTCGAGGCGAGGGATCTGTGCGAATACAAGCGACAGTGATGGAGAACCTGACCGCCGAGATTTTCGGGGCCGTCGGCTGCTCGGCCGAGGAGGCCGCGCGCATCGGCCGGCGCCTGGTGATGGCGAACCTGACCGGCCACGACAGTCACGGGGTGATTCGAATTCCGCGTTACGTTCAGTGGACGCAAGACGGCACTCTCGTGCCAGGCCAGACCGTCGAGATCATCACCGAAAGCGAGTCCTTCGCCGTGGTCGATGGCCGCCACGGCTTCGGCCAAAGCGTCGGCGCCCAGGCGGTCGAGCTCGGCATCGCCAAGGCCAAGGCAAACGGCGTCGCGATCGTGGCACTGCGCAACTCGGGCCACTTGGGCCGGATCGGTGACTGGGCGGAGTTGGCGGTCGAGGCGGGGTTGATCTCGATCCACTTCGTCAACGTTGCCGGCTCGCTCCTGGTCGCGCCTTTCGGCGGCACCGAGAGGCGCATGGCCACCAACCCGGTGTGCATCGGCGTACCGCTCGACGACGGACCGCCGCTAATTCTCGATTTCGCGACCGCACTGGTCGCCGAGGGCAAGGTGCAGGTCGCGGCCAGCGGCGGCAAAGCCTTGCCGCCGGGCGCCCTGATCGGGCCCGACGGCGTGCCCAGCACCGACCCCAAGACGCTCTACGGCGAGGGCGACCACAACGATCCCAAGAACGGCCGCCTGGGCAAGGGCGCGATCCGCGCCATGGGCGAGCACAAGGGCTCGGGCCTGGCCTTTATGTGCGAGATGCTGGCAGGGGCGCTGACCGGCTCCGGTTGCGCCGGGCCGGCCGAACGGCGCATCGCCAACGGTATGCTGTCGATCTACATCGATATCGAGGCCTTTTCCGGGAACCACGAATTCGGCGCCGAAGCGCGGGCCTATATCGATTTCTTCACCAGCGCGCGGCCGGCGGAGACGGACGGCGAGGTGCTGGTCCCGGGCGAGCCGGAGCGGCGGCGGCGCGCGGCGCGCCTGGCGGACGGTTTGGAACTAACGGAGCAGGTCTGGCGCGATATCCTGGCGACGGCGGAAGCGCTCGGCCTGGACCGGGCGGCAATCGCAGCGCGCGCTACCGGCTAGACTGCGGCAATGCAAGACCTGGCCCCATCTGGAATCGTTCTAGATGGGGCCAGGTCTTGCATTGCCGTCGATTGGATCAATAGGCGCCGCCGCGCTCCGGTTTCGGCGCGGCGCCACCGCCGCGAGTCTCCTCGACCATGGCTTTGGCGGCAGCGACCATGAGGCGCTGATCGGACAGCAGCGTCACCAGCTGGAACCCGAGATCGATCATACGCCGGGCGTAGGCGGCCGAGCCGCAGTGGATACCCGGCACCACGCCGTGGGCCTTGGCGACGGTCATGATTCGCTCGATCGGCTCGAGAAGTTCCGGTTCGGTATGGTCGAACTTGGGCGTATGGCCGAGCGAGAGCGCGAGGTCCGCCGGACCGATGTAAACCGCGTCCAGGCCCGGCGTGCTGACGATCGCCTCCAAGTTCTGAAGCGCCTCGACGGTCTCGATCATCGCCATGGTCAGCACGGTTTCGTTGGCGTGCTTCGGATAGTCGGCGCCGGCATAGATCAGCGCCCGGGTCGGCCCGAAACTGCGGTAGCCCGCGGGCGCGTAGCGGCAGGCACCGACGAAACGCTCGGCATCCTCGCGATTGTTGACCATCGGGCAGATGATGCCGTAGGCGCCGGCATCCAGCGCCTTCATGATGATCCCCGGCTCGAGCCAGGGGACGCGGACAAGCGGCACGGTCTCGGTAGTCGAGATTCCCTGGAGCATGGGCAGGGCGTTGGTGTAGTCGACCAGACCGTGCTGCATGTCGATGGTCAGCGAGTCCCAACCCTGATGGGCCATGGCTTCGGCTGACACGCTGCTCGGGATCGCCAGCCAGCCGTTGACCGCGGCGCCGCCATCGCGCCACAGCCGGCGCAGCTTGTTCTCTCTCAAGATATCCCCTCTCGGGCCGAAAACTCGGCCTATTTCATCTATTTGTAGGGATCTGCGGCGTCGCGCAAGCCGTCGCCGAAGAAGTTAAAGGCCAGGATCAGCACGATCACCGGAATGACCGGCAGCATGAGCCAGGGATAGAGCGCGACCACATTGATATTCTGGGCCTCGTTGAGCAGCACGCCCCAAGAGGTGATCGGCGGGCGCAAGCCCAAGCCCAAGAACGAAAGCGCGGTCTCGCCCAGGATCATGGTCGGGATCGAGATCGTCGCCGAGGCGATCAGGTGGCTCATGAAACCAGGCATCAAGTGGCGCCCGATGATACGGCTCGGCGAGGCGCCCATCAAAAGCGCCGCCGTGCAGTAGTCCTCCTCGCGCAGCGAGAGCAGCTTGGAACGCACCGCGCGCGCGAGCCCGGTCCAATCGAGCAGGCCCAAGATTCCACTGATGCCGAAATAGATCAGGATCGGATTCCAATTGGCGGGCAGTACCGCCGAGAGCGCCATCCACAGAGGAATCTCCGGGAACGAGCGGAAGATCTCGATGACCCGCTGGATGAGCACGTCGGCCAAACCGCCGTAATAGCCGGCGATACCGCCGATGACCAAGCCCAGGGAGAAGCTGATGATGATGCCGATCAGCCCGACTGTGAGCGAGATGCGCGCGCCATAAACGATGCGCGAGAACATGTCACGCCCGAGACGGTCGGTGCCGAGCAGAAACAAGGTGCCGCCCTCGGGAGGACAGACAAAGTGGAAGCGCATGGGCAATGCGCCCCAGAACTCATAGTCGTCGCCCCGGCAGAAGAAACGGATCGGATAGATCGCGCTAGTATCCTCATCCCAGACCCGGGCCAGTGTCTCCATGTCCAGGCTGTAGTTCCAGCCGTAGACGAAGGGCCCGACGAACTCGCCCTCGTGGAACAGATTGACCGACTGCGGCGGCGCGTAGATGAAGGGAACGTCTTCCTGGAACTCGACCTGGGTGTGCAGATTGTACGGCGCGATCCACTCGCTGATCATGATCGAGCCGTACATGAATAGAAGAACAATACCGCTGATCACGGCGATCCGATGGTGGCGCAGCTTCCACCACATGAGTTGCCACTGCGAAGCTAAATAGTAGCGCTCCTGCTCCGGGGTCAGATGTTCGACCGAATGGGGATCGAACGGCTCCTCGGAGACGAAGTGCCCGCGGCGGCCATCCACGGTGTTGCCGGGCGCGGTCATCGCGTAGCCCCGCCTTGCAACCGGATGCGCGGATCGAGCACGGCCAACGCCATGTCAGAGACCAGCACGCCGATGACGGTCAGGAACGCCAGAAACATGAGGAACGAGCCGGCCAGATACATATCCTGGCTCTGCAGCGCGCCCAGCAGCATGGGCCCGGTGGTCGGCAGCGAGAGCACGATCTCGACCACCGCCGCGCCGGAGATGACGCTGGGCAACATGCTGCCGATGTCGGCGATGAAGAAGTTCATCGCGATCCGGAACGGATACTTGATCAACAATCTCAACGGCGAAAGGCCCTTGGCGCGCGCGGTCACGACGTACTGTTTCTCGAGTTCGTCGAGCAGATTGGCGCGCAGGCGCCGAATCATCGCGGCGGTGCCCGAGGTGCCGATCACGATCACCGGTATCCACAGATGTTCGAGCACCGAGAAGAACTTGCCCCAAGTCCAGGGTTGATCGATGTACTGGGTGTCCATGAGCCCGCCGACCGAGGTGCCGAACATGACGTTGGCGATGTAGAGCAGCACCAGCGCCAGCAGGAAGTTGGGCGTCGCCAGGCCGATGAAACCGACGAAGGTCAGGGTGTAGTCGCCCCAACTGTATTGACGGGCGGCGGAATAGAGGCCAATGGGAAAGGAGACGATCCAGGTAAACACGATGGTTGCAAAAGAAACCAGCACGGTCAGATAGAGCCGGTCGCCGACCACCTCGTTGACCGGCAGCTCGTATTCGAAGGAGTACCCCATATCGCCCCGCACCAGGCCCCAGACCCAAACCAGGTACTGCTCCCACATGGGCTTGTCGAAGCCGTACTGCTGTTTTAGGAACTCAATGCGCTGCAGATCGACCGATTCACCGCGCGCCCGAATCTGATTGATCATGGTTTCGAAGAAATCGCCGGGCGGAAGCTGAATAATTAAAAAAACCAGCGCGCTGATCGCGAGCAGGGTCGGAATCATAATCAACAGGCGGCGGACGATGTAGCTCAGCATGGGCGAACCGCCAGCATTCGCCTACCGAATGGTGCGGCGGCCGTCGACAACAACATTCCGGATCGTCCGACGCCTGTCATGCCCGACCGCTCACTGGTCGGCCTGGCGGCGCGCTTCGGTGAACCAGAAGCTGTCCGGCTTGTAGATGCCGAAGTAGGCGCCCGGGTCCCAGTTATAGATGCCCTTCTGGGGCACGTTCTTGAGCGCGGTGGTGGTGACGACCGGCTGCGGCACACCGTTGACCGTGCCGATGGAGAACACCTGATCGGCGTGGATCGCGAGCATCTTGTGCCAGATCGCTTCTCGATCCTCGGTACTTTCGGCGTCCCGCCAAGCTTTATTGAGCTCAAGAAGTTCCTGACCGATGGCCATGTCTGGCGCCTGACCCGCGGCCTGAACAGTCTCGTAATGCTCGCCCCACATGGGCCACTGCAACTGGCCCTGCGAGGTCGGCGCCAACTCCGCGGGGATCGTCTCGACGGTCGGCAAGGCGTTCTCCAGCCCCTTCCAGACCGACATCACCGCCGCCCCCGCGTAGACCCGGTTGCGGAACACCTCGCGCTGGGAGGGCTTGGTGAATAAATCGACACCCGCCTTACTCCAGGACTTCTTGATCAACTCTAGAACGTCCGACTCCTCGGTGCTCTCGCCGGAGGTGTCGATGATGATCTGAAAGGGGCGCCCGTCGGGCAGAAGCCGAATCCCGTCGTCGTCGCGCTTGTCCAGCCCGGCCTCGTCGAGCAGCGCGTTCGCCTGCTTGATGTCGTACTTGGCCCAGGCTTTCTGATACTCGGCCTTGAACAGCGGACTCTTCGACAGGACAGTGTTGGCGCTCGGCGTGCCCAGCCCGAAATAGAGAATCTGGTTGATCGCCTTGCGATTGATCGCCAGCGACAGCGCCCGCCGAACCCGGACGTCGCGCAAAACCGCACGCCAAACCGGATCCTCGGCGTTAAGATTCGGATACAGCGCGACCCGCGAGCCCGCCGCTTGGCTCCACAGGAACACGTTGAGCCCCCTCTCCTTGGCTCCCTTCTTCAGGAAAGTATAGTGGTCGAAGCGGACGTAACGCGCCTGCAGGTCCGATTCGCCGAAGCCGGTCTTGGCCGGGATCAGGCCGTTGCTCGCGATGGAGATGATCACCTTGTCGATATACGGTAGCTGGCGGCCCTCCGCATCGACCCGGTGGTAGTAGGGATTGCGCCGGAACACGAAGCGATCCGAAGGCGGCTTGGTGGTGTTGATCCAGGGCTGCAAGCTCGGCAGATCGACGTTGTCGAGCCGGTACTGACGGTCCTTGCGGTGATGCAGACCGGCCCAGTTGCGCTTGGCCGCCTCCTCGACCTTCTTCGCGAGTTCCGCCTCGTCCACGTAGCGAGCGTGGAACTGCTTCAGATAATGCGCCGGTCGATAGAGGAACAGCGGTCGCGCACCGGCGATCGCCGGCAGGAAGGCGGGGTTGGGCTTGGACCAGCTGTAGCGCACTCTGTGCGCATCGAGAATCTCGAAGCGCGGCGCCTCACCGTCGACCAGCAGCGTCGGCGGCGGCCCGAAAGGAGAGAGGTCCAAATTGTTGACCACGTCCTCGTAATAGTACCGGAAGTCCTCGACCGTGAAGGGCGCGCCGTCCGACCACTTGTGGCCCTTGCGCAGCGTGAAGGTGAAGACCTTTCCCCCTTCCACCTCGAATCGTTCGAGGAGGTCGGACTCGAACTGGAGGTCGGTATTGTAGCCCACCAGCCTGGCGTAGCCGTAGACCATCATCATGCGGATATCCTTGGCCCGCCCCATCAGCATGGTGAGTGTGCCGCCGTGCGCGCCGATACTCTGCCCCGCGCCGCTCAGGTCCACCACCGCCGGCGTTTCGGGGAGCCGCTCGTTCACGGGCGGCAGCTTTCCGTCCGCAACCGCCGCCACCAGCTCCGGCGGTTCGATCAGCGCCGCGGCGACCGTGGCCCAGGGCGCCGCGAAAAAAGCAAAACCCGCCATCGCTCCACAAACAAATCGCCCCCATTTCATGACAAAAGAACCTCCGGTTTGCTATTGGCCGCCGCCCGCACGTAGTGGCCATCGCCGACCTCGATTAACTCCGAGGCCACATCCTCGGTCAAGGTGAACGGTGCCGGAAAATCTGCTGGACTCGAAGTCTTGCTCGCGCTCAGGCTCGCGTAATCGAGTTTTCGGCCAGGGTCCGGGTAGGGCACCGCGGCAAGTAGGGTCCGGGTGTAGGGATGAATCGGATTGGCGAACAGCGTCGCCCGCGGCGCGATTTCAACCAGCCTACCGTGGCACATCACTGCGATCCGGTCGGACATGTAATCAACGACTGCCAGGTTGTGGGAGATGAATAGAAAGGTCAGGCCGAGTTCACTCTGCAGGTCCTTAAGCAGATTGAGAATCTGCGCCTGGATAGAGACGTCGAGCGAGGACACCGGCTCGTCGCAGATCAACAGATCCGGCTGCAACGCGAGCGCGCGGGCGATGCCTAGGCGCTGGCGCTGGCCGCCGGAGAAGCTGTGCGGATAGCGGCGCAGGAAGCGCACGTCGAGCCCCACCAGACGCATCAGTTCCTTGACCATCTCGATGCGTTCGGCGGGCGTGCCGACCTTGTGCACCACCAGCGGCTCGCTAACGATATCCAGCGCCGTCATGCGCGGGTTGAGCGATCCGAAGGGGTCCTGAAAGATGAACTGCACCCTGCGGCGGAAGGCCTTGAGGGCCTCATCGTTCAGCGCCAGGACATCCACCGGCCGCCCCTGGTCGTAGTAGGTCACCTCGCCCGCGTCCGTGCTCAGGCCGCGTAGGATCAGCTTGCTCGCCGTGGTCTTGCCACAGCCCGACTCGCCGACCAGGCCCAGGCACTCGCCGCGCCGCACTTCGAAACTGACGTCGTCGACGGCGAGCAGGTGCCGCTCGCTTTGAAAGCCGAAAAATCCCTGGTTGCGCAGGGTGAAGCGCTTGGTCAAACCTTTGACGGTGAGCAGCGGGCCCGGATCCGCGCCGTTTCCGCTCGCCTCGGTCTTTTGGCGCATTAGGCTGGCCTTGCCCGGCGCGATCTGGCGGATCGGAACCAGGCGCTCGCCCGGTGCCATGTTGGTACGCGGCACCGCGGTGAATAGCGCCTTCAGATAGGGATGTTGGGGTCGGGCGAAGAGGTCCTCGCAGGTGCCGCTCTCGACCACGCGGCCGTTGTACATGACCACCATGTCGTCGGCCAGATTGGCGACCACGCCCAGATCGTGGGTGATAATCAGCACCGCCATGTGCAGCTCGGCCTGAAGATCGATCAGCAGCTTCAGGATCTGGGCCTGGATGGTGACGTCGAGTGCGGTCGTCGGTTCGTCGGCGACCAACAGCGCCGGGCGGCACACCAGCGCCATGGCAATCATGGCGCGCTGGCGCATACCCCCGGACAACTCGAAGGAATAGGCGTTGTAGGCGCCCAGGGGATCGGGGAAGCCGACCAGCCGCAGGGTCTCCAGGGTCAACTCCCGGCCGGCCGCGCGGTCCACGTCGCGGTGCAGCAACAAGGCCTCGTCGACCTGGTCGCCAATGGTATGGACCGGCGATAGCGAGGTCATGGGCTCCTGGAAGATGATCGAGATTTGGCCGCCGCGGATCGCCCGCATCCGGCGACCGTCGCGATCGAGCTTGGCAATGTCGATGGTGCCTTCGGTATTTCTGGGATCGCGGAACAGGATCTCGCCGCCCTCGATCCGGCCAACCTTGGGCAGGATGCCCATGACGCTCTGGGCGACCGTCGACTTGCCCGAGCCGGACTCGCCCACCAGCGCCACGGTCGAGCCCTCGCGAACCGAAAACGTCACCCCGTCGACCGCGGTGACCATGGTCCCGTGGATATGGAACCCGACGCGAAGGTCGCGTACCGTCAAAACGTCCTGCATTGCCATCCCAGCCGTAACACCCCGGGCCCATTCTCGCCGGCCCCCTTACCGGCCGCCGACCAATCCACGGAATATAGGCGCGACCCCGCCGCGGCCATTATTGGCCGCCCAAGGGCACGGGATACACATTCCAATAACGTGAATCCCGTAAATCGAGGCCCTCCCCGTGTCCTACTTCGCCCGGAGTTTCTTATTATTAATTGTCGTCGCCTAGCCCGGTCCGACCACAAGGCTGGACCGCTCTCCGGATGCCGGCCCTTTATGGTGTTTGGCTTGTGGGAACAGGTCAAGGGCTGTTCTAGAAAAACCGGGTTTTATGGCAGAATTTGGAGAATTTCGAACCTCTGCGAGATGGCAGCGGGGTGACGCGGCCAGCATGGGCCGTCGGGATCGGCGTTCTGGTTCCGGCATTCCGTGTTCGGCCCCGGACCGCTATATACGACCTAGCGAACATGGAGACGATGGTTACCGCGGCGGCGCAAGGTTCCACGCCGGCGGAATATCCCACCGAATTCGCCGAGCGATGCGGTTTGAGCGGGACCCTAATCAACCGGAGAGTCGCGTGAGATGATAGTGGCGGCGAACCGCAACATGGGCTAGAGCTTCGGGCTCAACAAGATGGGCGCGGCCCGATCGCCGTCCGCGCACACGGTCCGCTAGAACAATACAACCTAGAGGACACCGGAAACCGTGGCGGCGCGGACCGCTGATTTAGAGGGAGAAGATCATCATGGCCCAGGGGGCGACGCTCTATCCGACCTTGGCCGGCACGCTGTGGCCGGCGGGCAAAGCGAACACGGTGTTGCGCAATATTGTTTTGGCCGTGGCGGGTGCGGCGCTGATGACGATCGCGGCAAAAATTCAGATTCCGTTCTATCCGGTGCCCATGAGCATGCAGACCTTCGTGGTGCTGACGCTAGGCATGGCCTACGGCTGGCGCTTGGGCGGCGCTACCTTCGCTCTTTATCTGGCGGAGGGCGCATTTGGCCTGCCGGTCTTCGCCGGTACGCCGGAAAAGGGTATCGGGCTCGCCTACATGATGGGCGGCACCGGCGGCTATCTGATCGGCTTCGTGCTGGCGGCCATGGCGGTCGGCTGGCTGGCCGAACGCGGCTGGGACCGCAACGTGGTCCGGACCGCGGGCGCCATGCTGATCGGTAACGCGATCATCTACCTGCCCGGCCTGCTGTGGCTGGGCGGGCTGTTCGGCTGGGACAAGCCGATCCTGGCCTGGGGCCTGACGCCGTTCCTGCTCGGTGATCTGGTCAAGCTGGCGCTCGCCGCCGCGGTGCTGCCGCTGGTCTGGAATTCGCTCGGCCGCCCGACGCGGGCCGGCTAGGCACGTTCCGAATTCGAAAAGGGTCAGGCCGATCTGGCCTGACCCTCGGCGGCATAATTTGCTCGCCGGATTGGTCGGGGAGAGAGGATTCGAACCTCCGGCCCCCGCCTCCCGAAGGCGTTGTCGTGGAGAACGT
>Ga0209987_10002062_pt1 | contig 11084 bp, 7 predicted proteins | sample N074metaG_FD_182134 | JGI IMG/M metagenome (GOLD analysis project Ga0209987, IMG submission 182134) | Deep subsurface microbial communities from Kermadec Trench to uncover new lineages of life (NeLLi) - N074 metaG (SPAdes) (version 2) | ecosystem: Environmental > Aquatic > Marine > Ocean trench... | reverse complement strand
CTGCATGAGAGCATCCTTGACAGCGATATGGTTGGCTTCGTAGAACTCGTCGATCGAGTGATTGAAGAAGGCCGCTCCCAGTCCACCCTTCGCGGCCAAGGAGAGGGTGAATCGAGGATCGGAATTCGGCTCCCCAATGGTTCCTCCTCGGCGGTAAACGGACGATATGGGGTGCATGTGCCCATCAAACACCCAGAAAGTGCTCTCTTGGGAGCCCTGGGCATAGAGGGACCGAACACCTGTTGACAAGGATGGGAAAAGGCCTGGTTGAAAGGATAAGGTCAGCCCCAAACCTACGATCAGGATCACTGGAATCAGAAAGCGCTTTTTCATACTCCGTACCTCCTCTTAGGTTACAAAGGTCGGTCTTTTGGAAAACAGTTGCACTTGAAATATCACTGTTTGGACATGGGGTCAACAGGCAAATGCGGGAGTAGGAAAACTGCCCCCTCGGGTCTGGCCCGTGGGCCAAAGCCCACGGCTCTGACTGCTTTCTATAGTTCTAACAGAGCCGCGCCTGCGGGCCTACCCCTACAAAAAAAGAGGGCAGGGCTGATAGAGCCCTGCCCTCTTATGCACCGATGTTACCCTTCAGCTTAGAAGCTGATTCTCAACGCGAACTGGATCTGTCTCGAGGTGGTCGACGTCTCGGTCAGCTCACCGAAGGTTCGAGAGATACGTCCCGAGCCGCTGAAGGTGGCACGAGAGCGGACCGGCCCTTGAAAGTTGGTGTGGTTCAGGATGTTGAAGAATTCAGCCCGGAACTGAACCTGAGCCTGCTCGCCCACATAGAAGTTCTTGAGGATGGAAAAATCCAGCGTGGCCACTCCCGGTCCCTCGCCGGCATTTCGAGCCAGGTTGCCAAAATGGCCTGCGGGTAGTTGACCGGGATCACCCGGCTTGGCAAAGGGGAAATCCTCGTCGCTGATGGTGGCAATATCGGAGATAAACCAGCCGTTGGGGTCCTCGTCCTTGGGCACTTCGAAACCCTCTTTGATGGTGGCCTTGATATTGCTGCATTGGGTGCAAGTTGCGCGGGAGAAACCTGAGATGAACTGAGGCGCACCAGAGTTCAGGTTGAGAATGCCGTTGATCTGCCACCCCTCGATCAGCTTGCCCACAATTCCGTCGGCATTGGCGCCAAAGCGCCGGCCGCGGCCAAAGGGCAGTTCCACCCCCCAGTTGGCGCTGAAGGCCTGCGCGAGGCTGAAAGCGGAAAGTCCTCGATCGGCCCTGCTATCGTGAAGGTTCTCGGCCAGCACGGAATCGTTAAAGGTCTCTCTGGGAGAGCCCGCAATGCCGGAGCCGGTATCAAGGGACTTTTGCCACTGATAGGAAAGCTGGAACATATGTCCAGCGCTGAAGCGCCTTCTCAACCCCAGCTTCAGAGCGTGGTAGTCGGAAGTGCCATCCCAAACTCGCAGGCTGACACTGGAGAAGTTAGGGTTGCTTCGTGCCGCTGTAATATTCGGATAGAAAGTTCTGCCCTCTGCATCCACGGCTGAAGGGGGCCGATTGTCATCCCCGATCCGAGGCAACTTGACGCCGCGGGACCCCGCATAGGTGGCGGTGACAGCCATATTGGCAATCAGTTCCCGCTGAAGGGTCAAACTCCACTGCATCAGGTAGGGCTGCTTGGGCACGCCCACAACGAACATGGAGGGACCCTGCGCTCCGGCAAAATCTTCATCCAGGTTCTTCAGCGCATTGGGAAAGGTGGCCAGCAAGGCGTCATCCCGGCCTTCAATGAGATCCCCTCGAATGGCGAAGGGGGTACTGCGAAAGAGTGCCGAAGTGCAGCACCACTGGAGAATCTGCTGGTGGAAGAGACCAAAGCCTCCCCTGACCGAGAACTTTCCAGTGCCACGAGGATCCCAGGCGAATCCAACGCGGGGAGAGAAATTCTTCAGCGAGGGATTTTCAAAGTAGGGGTTGCCCTGGTCGGTCGTAAGCTGAGAACCCGTCTTCAAATTCCCAATTCTTCCCGCCACTTCCGTGGGACTGGTGATGAACTCATAACGGACTCCCATATTGAAAGTCAGATTGGGTCGAAACTGAAAATCGTCCTGCAGATAGATTCCCACCAGGCTCTGTCGCAAACCCAGGGGCATGGGTTGGGCCTGAAGATCGCCAAAAAAGACGGTCGCCCCATTGGGTAGTCCATTTAAAAAATGAACACTATCTTGGAAAGTGTAGGTCCCCTGCAGACGGGCAAAGTTGGCAGCGTTGTACTGAAAACGGCTGAAGCTCACACCCATTTTCAAGGAATGGCTTCCCCGGTTCCATATCAAATTATCCATATACTGAAAGGTATTCAGGGTATGTTTTTGGGGGGTACGGGTGGAGGTTCCAAACTGATTGAAGCCGGCGGCCCGGGCGGAAATCAGTCCCATTCCTCCCTCAAAGCCAGTGGCTTGCTGTCTGGCCGGATCTACGAACCAGAGGGACTCATCCACCGGACCGACCTCATCGGTTCTGGTATCGGAGCGGTTGAAGGCAAAGCGAAACTCATTCAACAGTGAAGGAGAAAAGATATGCTTTTCCTCAATGGTCCAATACTGATTCAGGTTTTCTTCCGTTCGGGTATAGACGGCGCTTTCCTGAAGCACACTGGAGTTTCCGTCATCGATGGTCATGCGAATAAAGAACTCATCACTGTCTGAGAACTTGTGATCCACCTTGACCATGTAATAATCCTCATCGATGGGCTGGGGATCGGCAAAAAACAACTTGGCCGAGCCATCTCCGTTGTCCGGACCATTGGTGCGCGGGTACAGAGCAAGATAGGGCGCCATCCTGGGATCCACTCCTATATTGCACAAACTACCCTGGATATCTGCCGGAGGGCAACTGAACCCCCTGGGCAGCTCAGCGAGGGGAAGCAAGCCGTTGTGGAAGTCGTCATTTGGGAAATTGGAAATATCGGTGGTGGTCAAGCGCTCACGCAGTCCCTCGTAGCTTCCAAAAAAGAAGGTCTTATCCTTCACAATAGGGCCTCCCAGGGTGAAGCCAAACTGGTTGCGAATGAAGGGGGGAACCTTGCTCCGCTCCAGGGGATTTTCCACATCGCGATCAAAGAAATTCCGTGCATCCAGGACGGCGTTGCGGTGATATTCAAAGACTGAACCGTGGAATTCGTTGGTTCCGGATTTGGAGACGATGTTGATGACGCCTCCCGTAAATCGCCCGTACTCAGCGTTGTAGGCACTGGTGATGACACGAAATTCGCGCACCGTGTCCACACCCAATAGCCCGCCGGCAACCGATCCCGGTGTGGTCCCGTACTGATTCTTGATGTCCGTCCCATCCAGAAGGATGGCGTTATCATAGGTTCGGGCTCCACCAATGGAGATCTTGATTCCCAGATCTCCATTGACCGATCTGCGTTGAGCCACCGGTGCCAGAACTCCCTCCTGCAGCAGGGCCAACTGGATGAAGTCCCGCCCGTTCAGCGGCAAGTCGCGGACCTGCTGGCTATCGACCAGAGCGGCCACGGTTCCTGAGGTGGTTTCAACCAGTGCAACCTCTGCGGAAACAACCACCTGCTCGGTGATTGAACCCACCCTCAGGGTGACGCCGATCACGGCTTCCTGAGCCATGCTCAACTCGATTCCTTGAAGCACCGCCGTTTGAAATCCACTCAGCTCAGCACGCAGCTCGTAACTGCCCGGGGCCAACTGGGAGATTCGATAACGTCCCTCATCGTCACTGATGACGGTGCGGGTGGCTTCGGTTCCCGTGTTTCGGGCCGTTACCTCGACGCCCGGAAGCACTCCACCCGTTTCGTCCTTCACGACTCCGATGATGGTTCCGGATATCTGCTGGGCATAGACGCCTGTAAAGGCGAATACCAGCAGAATGGCTAATACGGATAGTGTTCGATAAGTCTTAATCATGACCCCTCCCAATTTCGGAGCAGGTTCCCCAAAATGGGAAAGTGCCTGGCTCCATTTGTGTAGATTTTCCGATCATTTTACCGTAAATCTTCTGCATTGCCTACTAAAAAACACTTTCCCAGCATTTTTCTCGCCGAGATGATGATACGAGGTTCGGTAAAAAGCTGCATGACCCCCTTTTGCATTTTGCTCTGGGGTAAGCAAACCCCGTTCCAAAAACGGACAATTCCATACAACTGATTGATTATTAATGAGTTAACGAATTTGGAAGGGAAGTCCAAGGAGCGAAAAATCCAAACTTTTGGACTCAAAGGCCTCATCCGGACTCGAAAGATCCCCGTTAAATCATTGTTTTTAAGTCGTTTATTACGCATTTTTGGTGCAATCCAATAACTTGAATCCCGTCCAAGAAATTGGAGAGGGGAAAAAGAGACGGGAAGAAAGAGACGGGAAGAAAGAGAAGATGGAAGGAGGGCGGGGCCAACTGAAGGACTGTCTAAAACACCCCGCTTGATGTTGATTAAGGGGTTATAGGGAGAGTTTGGGGACAGTCCCCAAACTCTCCCTATACAACAAGAAATTATTCAGACAGGGTTCTTGCGGCCATTTCTGAAGGCCAGCAGGGAAATCCCCAGCGCTACCAGGGCAATCGCGGTTGCGCTTACCTGAAACACCCCGGCCGTCAGGATGGGCGGTGATTCCACGGTCACGGCCGGATAGGGATTTTGCACCCCTTCACCCCGGGGCTCGTTCCACCAGACCACGCTGCCATCGGTGTATTTCTGCCAGGATTTGAAGGGATAGAGGCCTGGTTCTTCGGGAACGTTCATGCTCACGTAAACCATCTGGAAGGTCTCCATGACAGCCTGAGTTCCTGTCCAGTAGAAGCGTTCAACCTTCCCATCGTCGTCAAAATCGACATGCAGCTCATAGCCGGGAATGTCCTCAAAAGAGTTGACGTCCCCTCCATTGTCACGCCATTCCTGAGACACCTCGTAACCCCACTCAACCACCGGAATTTCCTTTTCCACCGGTGCCCGAACGTAAAAGATCTTGTGGTGAACTCCTGCCTCGGCAGTGCGCGGGTTGACGCTTGCATGCCCAAATAGTGGAACAGAAAAGGCCACCAAAATGATGGATGCCGAAATCAGTGAACCAAGAGTGTGTTTTTGCATCGTTAGGGCCCCCTAGCCCTATGGTATTGCTTCCTCTAATGCTAAAACTTTTGAAGGCCAAAGGCAATAGTATTTTTCCCCACCTCATTTGAAAATCGGGTAGACGGACAAATCGTGGTCTGCTAAGGTTCTTCGAAAAACAGGCAGATGAGGGATGTCCCGGCTTACAACCATCGGTTCGAGGTAACTGGAGCGTCTGGTCCATTATTCACAACAGGGAGGGTGCCATGTTGGAAGCCATCAATCTCTCGAAGGTCTACGGCAGCGGGCCTGCCGCACTGGACGGTTTGAACCTGCGAGTTGAACCCGGTGAGATCTTTTGTCTTCTAGGTGCTAACGGTGCCGGCAAAACGACGACCATCAACCTTTTTTTAAACTTTATTGAGCCTTCGGGGGGGACCGCCAAGGTCAAGGGACTGGATGTGACCCAGAATGCACTGGAGACGAAGAAATATCTGGCCTACATCCCCGAACAGGTGATGCTCTATCGCAATCTGTCGGGTCTGGAAAATCTGGAGTATTTTAGTTCCCTGGCCGGCAGGCACTATGAACAGTCCGAGCTCTTTGGCTTTTTCGAGCAGGTGGGTCTGACCACCGAAGAAGCCACCAAGCGCGTGTCTGCTTACTCCAAGGGCATGCGGCAAAAAGTGGGCATCGCCATTGCTCTGGCCAAAAAAGCAGAGGCCCTGCTCCTGGATGAACCCACCTCGGGGCTGGACCCGAAAGCCTCCAACGAATTCTCGGGACTTCTGCAAAAAATGAGTTCTGAAGGGGTGGCCATCTTTATGACCACTCATGATTTGTTCCGGGCCAAGGAGACGGGAACCCGGGTGGGCATTATGAAACAGGGTCGACTGGTGGACACCTTTGACACGGAGGGTCTCCAACTCACCGATCTGGAGCGAATCTACCTCGAGCATATGCACGATTAGCTGTGATGAAAAGGAGCCTTCAGAAATCAACACATGGTGAGGTGAAATCATGATCAGGACCATCGCTTACAAAGAGTTTCTGGAAATGGTTCGTGATGGCCGCCTTCAGTGGGCCGCGGCCATCGTCTTTGTTCTTTTACTCACCGCGCTTGCCGTGGGCTGGAGTCATTACCAGGAGATCAGCGCCCAGCACGAGCTATCGCAGAAGACGGTGCGTAACCAGTGGCTCAATCAGCCTGAGCAAAACCCTCACTCAGGAGCACACTACGGAACCTATGCCGTCAAGCCCAAGACGTTTTTGTCTTCTATCGATACGGGAGTGGAACCCTATGTGGGGGCTGCAGTCTGGTTGGAAGCCCACAACCAGAATCAGTTCGAGGCTCGACCGGCAGAGGATGCCACCGCCGTTCAGCGCTTTGGCCAACTGACCGCTGCGGTGGTTCTGCAGTTATTTCTACCCCTTCTAATCATTCTTGTTTCCTTTTCGGTCTTTGCCGGGGAGAGGGAACAGGGAACCCTCCGCCAACTCATCAGCCTGGGTGTCCAGCCCAGCCATCTCGCTGCCGGCAAGGCACTCGGGGTAGCAGGTGCACTGGGCCTGGTGCTGATCCCAGCCGCGGGCATCGGAGTGGTCGCCATGACCCTGCTCACCGATCTGGCCGCGGCCACCGCAGACTTGGGACGGATGTTTTTGCTGGGAGTTTTCTATCTCATCTATTTCGGTTTCTTCATTGGCATTTCCTTAACCGTCTCTGCGAGAGCTCGCTCCTCAAGGTTAGCGCTGGTGGCACTGCTGGGTTTTTGGATCTTCAACGGCCTGATCGCACCACGCGTCGCTTCCGACCTCTCTCGAATGCTCTACCCTGGCCCCTCTTCTTTTGAGTTCGAGTCGGGAATAACGGAGGCCATAGCTCATGGACTGGACGGAAAAAGCAGCTATCGCGACGTCGAGAGAAAGCGAAGAGCAGAGGTCATGGCCCAGTACGGGGTGGACAACGCAAGAGATTTGCCCATTAACTTCGCCGGGGTCCGACTGCAGATGAATGAAGACTGGGGGTATGAGGTCTTCGACAAGTTCTACGGGGATCTGTACGCCAATTTCCGGAGGCAAAATCGCGTTCAACAGATCGCTGCTGTCTTCGCACCTTTCTTGGCCATTCGCTCCCTGTCCATGGGACTGTCGGGGACAGACTATTATCTCCACCAGGATTTTGCCGAGAGAGCGGAGATGCACCGGCGGCTGGAGATCAAGATCATCAATGATGATATTACCTTCAAGGGGGCTGAAGCCGGCCGTGAGTATGTGAATGGAATCGACGTCTGGGAGAAAGTTCCCCCTTTTGAATATCAAGTGAAACCGGTTTCCTGGGTGTTGGGCAATCACGGATTGAGTCTGGTGATTCTCCTGCTTTGGTTTGCAGCCTCAGCAGGCCTGCTTTGCTGGGCCACCGGACGAATCGAAGTGGGATAGTCCAGTGCTTGGTATTTTCTTGATCTCAGGACGGTTACAAAGAGAGCTGGGAGTCATGGTGCCATGCTGATTCAAATTGTAAAGAACGAATGGCGCAACTTGACGGCTGATCGAACGCTTTGGTGGGTCACCTTCATCCTGGTGGTGGCCATTGGCTACGGGGTCTACAACGGAACCTCATGGGTCCATTTCCTGGAGAGAAGCATTGAAGAGGCACTCCAGGACGAACACGACAGGCTGACCAAGGCTCAGCACACGGTCGCCAATGGTCTCGAACCCGAGAGGGAAAGCCGGTCCCCCTACAGCGCAAGGTATATCGGGCGCAGAATGGGTCTCCGGTATGCCTACTTGCCGCCGGGCCCCCTGGCTTCGCTATCGGTTGGACAGAGCGATCTGTACCCCTCTTACTTCAAGGTCAACACCCAGTCCACCCAGCGCCAGAAAAGACATTCTGAACTGGAAAACCCGAACCATTTATTGACCAGTCGTTTTGATCTGGCCTTTGTGATTGTTTACCTGTTTCCCCTCTTGATTTTGGCTCTCAGTTACAACTTGATCAGCTCCGAGCGAGAACAGGGAACGCTGGCCATGGTTCTTTCTCAACCGGTCACGCTACGACAGTTTGTGGTAAGTAAAATAGGATTCCGGGCACTGATTGTTTCGGTGTTGGTCATCGGACTTTCCTTTCTTGCCTTTCTTCTGAATGGAATCAATCTTTTTGGTGACGGTGCGAGCGGTCAACTACTGCGGTGGATCGCCATTGTTCTCGCCTACAGTGCCTTCTGGTTTAGCCTGGCAGTGGCAGTGAATGCCTTGGGGAAGAACTCGGCAACCAATGCCATTATTCTGGCCGGTATGTGGCTGTTGTTCGTGGTTGTGGTCCCCTCAGCCGTCAGCCTGGTGGTGAAAAACCTGTATCCGGTGCCCACGCGGGTGGAGTTTATTGTAGCCAGCCGTGAAGCTTCAATGGACGCCAGGGCCACGGAGGCTCGGCTGCTGAGCGTGTTTTACGAAGATCATCCAGAGCTCTTGCCGGAAGGGGAAGAGGCCGATATGGAGGAGTTCGATACCCTGCAATGGGCAGCTGAAATGAAGGTGGAGGAAAGTTTGAAACCGGTCCTGGCCCGCTACGACGAGCAGTTGCTGAAGCAGCAAGGCCAGGTGAATCGTTTACGCTTTCTCTCCCCAGCCATAGTCACCCAGGAAGCCCTGAATGAGATCGCTGGAACGGGCCTGGCCCGTTACCGTCACTTCATGTCGGGGGTGGAAGCTTTCCATCAAGAGTGGAGAGCGTACTTTGTTCCCAAGATCTTCGACATGCATGAAATGACGGGACCCGATTTCGATGAGATTCCCCCTTATAATTACGTGGAGGAACCCCAGGGAAGGGTGAACCGCTATGTACTGGTAGCTCTGGTGGGCTTGATTCTCCCCACATTGGGGATCTTCGCGCTCGGTCTGTTTAAGCTTCGGAGCTACCCCTTGACGGGCTAGCAGTGTCTCGTCCCGGCTAGTGCATGATAGCGCAGTCCAGGGTTCGCCAACCCCCAGAGCCGTAGCGGGACTCAACGCTCAGTGTGGTGCGCCGGACCTTTTGGGGGACAAAGACCCCGGCACTCGCCCAGTATCCCTGAAGCTCAACCGGGGCAGCGGCGTACTTGGCCAGCGTATACTCAGACACCCCTGAGCCCCGCGGATTGCAAGCGAAAACTGCCGTGATGGCGTTGTCGGAAAAGAGGGCCGCCGGATGACCACCGGTTAAACACATCGCGGCACAACCCTTTTGGATGTTGCCATCCGCCATCATGTGGTCCTGCCCAACGTTGTTCCAGGCCTCCGTCATGACCTTTCCCTTAACCGCGCAGGTGAGATCAACCACCCTACCTCGAATAACGACCGTCTCCGGTTCTTGGGTCTGGGCCGTGACAAACAGGGACACCAGGAAAAGAGTGAGGGTAAAGACGGTCACCATAAGCCCCAATTCACTGCAGCTCTTCAATCTCATCTCCCGCCCATCCTAATTGTCCACCAGGGACGCCGTTCGCAACCTGACCTGAGAGTCCTCGCCTTTCCTCTCAGTCCAGGCGACATAAAGATTCTCCTCATCCACGGTCACCACCGGATAGACGGTATTCCAAGCGCCATCACTCACCCGATGGATGGGGCTCCACTGCCCGGTCACTGCACTGCGGTGAGCAAGAAAGATCTGAGGTCTGTTCTCTTCGATATTGATCCAGCTGGCATAAAGGGTGTCGTTTTTGTCGACCGTTATGTGAGTGTGCAATACCGTGTCGTGGGGCGCCTGGACAATCAACTGACGGGGAGCAAAACTTCTGCCACCGTCCTCAGAGGACGCATAGTAAATGCCCGCTTCATCGGGCGTACGGCCACCCGTCCACCACACCACATGAATCATATCCTGGCTGTCGACATCGAGGGCAATCCCTGCGTGGGGACAGCCGTAGGTGACCCAGCCATCGTCACTGATCAGGACCGGCTCGCTGAAGGTCTTGCCCCCATCGGTGGAACGAATCAGCTGGTGATCGCGAACATTGTCCGACACGATATACCCCGAACTGGTGGCGAACCGCCGATGGGCGACGATCATGGTCTCGCCGCCATCCAGAAAGGCTATGGTGGGTCGACAGCAGGGGCACGCGAAGGTAGAAATCTGAAAGTTCTTTCCAAAGCTCTTACCGCCATCCTCGGAGATCGCCATAAACACTTCAGCCGCCTCCTCATCGTTCCTCCCATCGAGCCAGGAAGCGTAAATCCTCCCATCGGGGCCGGAAGCAATGCCCGTAAAACCATGGTTGGTCACCCCCTGGTCGTCATTCAAAGTCTCCTCCGGGGTAAAAGTTCCACTGACTGCGCCATAGACAGACTTCAGCGTTCCTGCATGGTGCACGTGAGAAACCGCGCTCCAGATTGCCGCCACGCCTCCATCGGAAGCGAGAGCAAACTTGGCCAGATTCTCACCCCCATGTCCAGAGATGGGCTCCTGGTTCATCTGTCGGATCTCAGCCAACTGCTGCCCGCCACCCTTCACCTTGGCAATAAAACCATCACGGCCCTCCGCTCCCGAGCTCTCCTCCGTCCAGCTCACAAACACCTCACCGGCACCGGAAGTGGCCAGGAACGGATCAGCGGGATGACCTTGAGGGTTGCCCACAAGAATAGCCTCGTTAAAAGCAATAGTCGGTAAAAGAGAGGAGCCAGACGAGTCATCTCCCCTGGTTCGATTACATCCCGAGAAAACAAGCGAAATCGCCATCAGGACAAAAAACCATCCTTCGATCTTTTTCATTTTTCTGGCCTCCTTCGATCCTGGCTGAAGTGAAATGACTTCAAATAGGATAAGAGTTGTTCTCAAAATCCACTGGAACTTTGGTGTTGATTGGAAAGGTAGCACCCCAACGGACTCCTTGTCAATGAACCGAGCTTGCATTGCTTTTTTATCCTGTCAAGGGGTAACATCCAGGACAATCAATCACTCTGGGCAACAGCATCAGGGTCGAAAAGACCCTGGTCTAACTAGTCAAAGAGGAGGGCCAGGATGAAATACTCTGAATTGAAACGGCAACCTTTGAGGGTGGGGCTTTCCCTCTCA
>Ga0209987_10002061_pt1 | contig 11085 bp, 8 predicted proteins | sample N074metaG_FD_182134 | JGI IMG/M metagenome (GOLD analysis project Ga0209987, IMG submission 182134) | Deep subsurface microbial communities from Kermadec Trench to uncover new lineages of life (NeLLi) - N074 metaG (SPAdes) (version 2) | ecosystem: Environmental > Aquatic > Marine > Ocean trench... | reverse complement strand
TCGCCGCTCCAGGAGGGTCACCGTCTCCACGTGGGCCGTCTGGGGAAAGAGATCGTATGCCGTCACCTCGGTAACGACGAATCCCCCGGCCAGCCGCTTGATATCCCGCGCCATGGTCCCCGGATCGCACGAAAGGTAGACGATCCGCTCCGGGGGGGGGACCGCGGCCAAGAGCGCCTCGATCACCGCTTTGCCCATCCCGGTGCGGGGCGGGTTGGTGATCACCAGATCGGGAGGGTCCAATCCCGGGACCACGGTTTCCGCCGGGCCCTCGAACCAGCGGACGCCGGCCTGCTCGGGGGCGGAGCGAACGGCATCGCCGGCCAACTCCACGCAGCTGACGGCGGCGCCCGCCTCAACCAGGAGGGACGCCGTTTCGCCGATCCCGGCGTAGAGGTCCCACACGTGGCGTCCAGCCAGGGACCCCAGACGGGCAACGGCATCCCGGCGAACCCGGGCGCCCATGGCCGGGTTGATTTGCTCGAACGCCAGGCCGGCCACTCTAGCCTCTGGGCCGGCCACTCGCCTGGCGCCGTCTGGGGAGTCGGCCAGCCAGATACTGGCCTCGATGCCGGCCGATTCGAGCAGTGCGGCGCAGGCCCCCGACTGGGGCCAGCCATCTGGAGCGACGCCGTGGGCCACGACGTGCCGGCCGCCGGTCCCGTCTTCACGCAAGGAGAGCCGGTCGGCCCGCCGGGGGATGACCTCTGGGTGAGCCCTGAGCACCTGCCACATCTCCATCAACGAGGGCGCAGCGATCCGGCAATGATCGAGCGGGAAGACCGATCCCAACGGCTGTCGCCGGTGGAATCCGAAGCTCCCAGTCTCCGCCCGGCTGAGGGTGATCTTGCGGCGGTACCCCCAGGGCTCATCGGCACCTTCGATCGGGGGGTCGGCGACGTCCAGGCCGGCCAGCCGGCGCAGCGCGTCGCCGACGATGGTGCGCTTGGCGGCCTGCTGGGCGGATTCGTCCAGGTGCTGCAGCTGACAACCGCCGCACTGGTCGTCGTCGTAGTGGGCGCACGATGGCGTCACTCGGTGCGGACCCGGCTCTACCACGCGCTGTAGTTCGCCCTTGAGGTAGCGGGGCCGGTCGAGCGCCAGGGTCACCACGACCCGGTCGCCCGGCGCCGTGCGCGGCACGAACACCACCCGACCGTCGGGCCAGCGGCCCACCCCGTCGCCGCCCGCTGCAATCCGTTCGATGGTGACTGCGGTTTCGGCCTGCGGGTCGGTCACCGCAACGCTTCGTGGCGGGCGGCCTGGAGCCATGCCTTCCGGGCACGCCACCCGTCGGCACCCACCGTCGGCGCCCGGCTCCGGCGGGCCTGATCCTCGGCCAGGGCCGCGGCCACAGCGACGGTCACGATGAGGCTCTCATCGTGCACCCCTGCCAGCAGGTCCTGCCGGCGATCCAGGAATTGGATGTCGATATCTCCGCGGCAGAAAGCCTCGTCTTGGAACAACCGCCGGTAGAACCCCTGGTTGGTCGCTACCCCTACGACAATCAGCTCGTCGAGGGCGCGGCGCATCCGCCCCAACGCCGCTTCTCGGTCCGGAGCCCAGACGATCAGCTTGCCCAGGAGCGAATCGTAGTACAGGGTGATCTCATCGCCGACTTGGATGGCTCCGTCCCAGCGGACACCCGGGCCGCCAGGCGTCCGCAGATAGCGCACGGTGCCCGTGGACGGCAGCATTTCATTGCTTGGGTCTTCGCTGGTAATGCGGCATTCGATCGACCACCCATGGGGCGCCAGCGGACCGCTGGGGACCGACATCGGCTGGCCCCGGGCGATACGCAACTGCTCCCGCACGAGGTCCACCCCGTAAACCATCTCCGTGACGGTATGCTCGACCTGGATCCGAGTGTTCATTTCGAGGAAGTAGAACGATCCGTCCGCGGCCAGGAGGAACTCACACGTCCCCGCTCCGCGATAGCCGACTGCCAGGGCGCCGGCTACCGCCGCTTTGCCCATGGCGGCCCGAAGCTCGGGGGAGACCGCGACCGACGGAGCTTCTTCGACCAGCTTTTGATGGCGCCGTTGCACGGAACACTCCCGTTCACCGAGATGTATCGTGCGGTGCTCGTCGGCCAGGATCTGAATTTCCACGTGCCGGGGCCGTTCGATGAATTTCTCCAGGTATACGCTGGAATCCCCGAACGCTTTCTCGGCCTCGGACGCTGCCGCCTGCAGCGCCCCGGCCAGCTCTTCCGGCCCGGCCACCACGCGCATGCCCTTCCCCCCACCACCGGCCACCGCCTTGACCATGACCGGGTAGCCGATCCGTTGGGCCACGCGCTGGGCCTCGGCTGGGTCGTGGACAGGTCCGTCGCTCCCGGGAACTACCGGCACGCCGGCTTCCGCCATCCAGCGGCGGGCTTCCGTCTTGTTGCCCATCGCCCGAATCGCCGACGCCGGCGGACCGACGTAGCCGAGACCGGCAGCGGCCACGGCATCGGCGAACTCGGCGCGCTCGGCCAGAAAGCCGTAACCGGGGTGGATCAATTCCGCACCGGAGGATCGCGCCGCCGCGATCAGCCGGTCGATGACCAGATAACTCTCGGCCGCTGGGGCGCCGCCGATGGCCACGGCGGCATCAGCTTGGGCAACGTGCTGCGCCCCGCGGTCGACCGAGGAATACACGGCGACGGCCTCGAGGCCCTCTTCATGGCACGCGCGGATGATGCGAAGAGCAATCTCGCCGCGATTGGCGACGAGAACGCGGCCTACCGGCCGCATGTGGTGATGGCGGGATCCTTCAAGTAGGAAAGAAGGCCACCGCACAGCAGAACGTTCCGCCGGGCGGCTTGGAGGTAGACGGCGGTGACCGCTTCGGTCCACGCGGTAGGCCGTTGTTGATGGCTTTGCTGTAGCTGGGTGATGCTCAGGACATGGGCAGGGAGCGCCGGCGCAGCGCCGGTGACGAGGGCCAGCTGCGTCACCGACCACTCCTCACCACCGAAGCGGCTCGAATCCGCAAACGGGGTCAGGCACAGCGTCCGTTCCGTTGCCGCCGCGGTCACACCCGCCGAACCGGCCAGTTCCAAGGTGACGGCGACCTGTCGCCGATAGAGTGAATCGTCCTGGAAACGCTCCGGTAGCAGCGGAAACACATCCCGGCGGAAGCCCAGCTCGACGGAGGCCAGCCAGGCGGCCAGGGACTCGAGTTGATTCCCCGGTACCAGGATAGCGTTGCTGGGACAGGAGGCGACGAGGTTGGCGCCCAGTTCGAGCACGAATCCCGGCACCGGCGTCGTCCTGCGCGGATCGACAGCCGCCAGCGCGCTCCACCCACCCTGTTCCATCCTCAGGACGCCGCGCTCCATTTCCACGGTGCCACGATACACCCGGCCTGAGTCGATCTGCAGTTCGATGGCTTTGTCGAAGGCGATGGCGGCCAGGTCGAGGTAGAGAGCCCCGTCGGGGTCGCCCTCGTGTCCCTGGACATGCCACTGCCGGGCCGCCAGGAGATACATGCGGCCAAACTGGAACCAGGCCCGGCCGTCACCGGGAGCGGTGGCCAGGTACCGGCCCAGCATCTCGGTGGCCCCGGTCCAGTCGCCGGCGCGTTCCAGAGCGGCGGCGCGGGGAGCGACATTGGGATCGACGGCGCCCTGGGCCATGGCCGGACGTACCAAACCCGGCAGCATGGCCGTGGCAAGGACGATGGCAAGACCACCGTAAACGTGTCGCCGAAAGAAACCTGGTACCAAGTGGAATACCCCTATGGGATAAGACTCAATAATGAGGCCGATGCCCGAATCGTGCCAGTGCCAACCCAGCTTTCCTCCTCCAATGCCGACCAAATCGCTCGCCTTACGCCCAGGGCTACAGGGGGAGGTTGCCGTGCTTGCGGGGCGGGTTCCTGTCGCGCTTTGCCACCAGCGTCCTCAGGGCATCGATCAGCCGGGGACGGGTGTCCCGCGGGTCGATGATGTCGTCCACATATCCCCGGGCAGCCGCACCGTACGGGTTGGCGAACTTGGCGCTGTAGTCTTCGATCAATCGGGCGGTTTCGGCTTCGGGATCGTCCGCCTGTTGGATCCGGTCGCGGAACAGGATCTCGACCGCGCCCTTGGGGCCCATGACGGCGATCTCGGCCGAGGGCCATGCCAGGTTCATGTCTCCCCTGATGTGCTTCGAACTCATGACATCGTAGGCACCGCCATAGGCCTTCCTGGTGATCACCGTGAGTTTCGGCACCGTCGCCTCGCAGTAGGCGTAGAGCAGTTTGGCCCCGTGCTTGATGATGCCGCCGTGCTCCTGCGCCACGCCGGGGAGAAACCCGGGTACGTCCTCAAAGGTGACGAGCGGGATGTTGAAAGCGTCACAAAACCGGATGAAGCGGGCACCCTTGACCGAGGCGTTGATGTCCAACACGCCCGCGAGCACGGCGGGCTGATTGGCGATGACGCCTACCGACCGTCCACCCAGCCGGGCGAACCCAACGATGATGTTGCCGGCGAAATCGGCATGCACCTCCAGAAACCGACCGTCGTCCACCACCCGGCCGATGACCTGGTGCATGTCGTACGGTTTGGAGGCGCTGTCGGGAATGATGTCGAGGAGCCCCTCGTCACGCCGGTCATCGGGGTCGTCCGTGGGCACCAGCGGCGGCTCGTCCAGATTGTTGCTGGGTAGATACCCGATCAACTCCCGCAACCCCGCAAGGCACTCGGGCTCAGAATCGTAGGCGAAGTGGGCCACGCCCGACTTCGAGGCGTGGACGTCCGCGCCGCCCAGGTCTTCCAACGACACGTCCTCGTGGGTCACGGTCTTCACCACATTGGGCCCGGTGACGAACATGTAGCTAACGCCCCGGACCATGGCGATGAAGTCGGTGATGGCGGGGCTGTAGACCGCGCCGCCGGCACAGGGACCGAGGATGGCGGAGATTTGCGGCACTACTCCGGAGGCCAGGGTATTCCGCAGGAAGATCTCGGCGTACCCGCCCAGCGCCGCGACACCTTCCTGAATGCGGGCGCCGCCGGAGTCGTTGAGTCCGATCATCGGCGCCCCGTTCCGCACCGCGAGATCGAGCACCTTGCAGATCTTCTCCGCGTGTGCCTCCGAAAGCGACCCACCGAAGACGGTGAAGTCCTGGGAGAAGACGTAGACGAGCCGGCCATCGATCCGTCCGTAGCCGGTTACCACGCCGTCGCCCAGGATGCGTTGCTCCGCCAAACCGAAGTCGGTGATGCGGTGGGTGACGAATCGGTCCAGCTCGACAAACGACCCTTCGTCCAGCAGGAGATCAAGGCGTTCCCGCGCGGTGAGCTTGCCCTTGGCGTGCTGTTGGGCGATGCGCTCGGGACCACCACCCTGCTCGGCTTCGGCCTGCCGGCGGTGGAGTAGTTCCAGGAGTTCCCGGGGTTCGGGCATGGCTGGCCTCACCTGACTGTGACAGCGAAAGGGCCCCGTTCCCAGGGCCCGTCGCATGGTGCTAACCGATTGGAACGGCTACTCCCCTGCTTTCGGCTCGGCCTCCGGCTCCTCGGCACTGGCCGTCGCTTCTGGCTGGGCCTCCGGTTCCTCGGCACTGGCGGTCGCTTCCGCCTCGGCTTCCGGCTCCTCCGCACTCACGCTCGCTTCCGGCTGGGCCTCCGGCTCCCCGGTACTCACCGCCACTTCCGCCTCGGACGCCGCTGGGGACTGGGCCGGCTCTTCCACGGCAGCCGAGGCCTCGCTGTCCGCCGGTTCCGGCTCCGGTTCCGCGGTTGGGACCTCCTCAACGGATTCCGCGACCGTCGAATCGGCGGACACTTCGGCCGCGTCGTCGGTGGCGGGCTTGCCGCGGTCGCCGGCCGTGTCTTCCGTATCGCCGTCTTCCAATTCGGGAATGGGAGCCCGCTTGACCAGATCGGCCTCGGTGAACTCGGGGTAGTTGATGACCGCCACCACGATCCGATGATGGATCGGGTCCACCTCCAGCACCTTCACTTCGAGCGGCTGCCCCTCGATAACGGCCTCGCTGGGGTCCGTGGCGTCCTCTAGGCCCAGTTGGGACATCGGCGCGAATCCTTCGAGGTCGTCGCCGATGTCGATGACGACGCCCTTGTCCATGAGGCGCACGGCGTGGCCCTTGAGCTCGGTGCCGATGGGGAGGGTTTCCCCGATCTTCAGCCAGGGATCTTCCTCCGCCTGCTTGAGACCCAGGGAAATCCGCTTGTTGTCGCCGTCGATGTTGAGGATCACCACCTCGACCTCGTCGCCCTTATTGATCACTTCCGACGGATGCTGCACCCGCTTGGTCCAGGACATGTCGGAGATGTGGATCAAGCCGTCGATACCGGCCTCGATCTCCACGAAGGCGCCGAAGCTGGTCAGGTTGCGAACCGTGCCCGTGATACGCGTGCCCACCGGGTACTTGAGGGGCAACACCATCCACGGATCCTGCTCGGTCTGCTTCATCCCGAGGGAGATCTTCTCCTCGCTCTCGTCCACCTTGAGCACTACCGCCTCGATGGTCTCACCGATGCTGACCACCTTCGAGGGGTGCCGCACGTTACGCGTCCAGCTCATCTCGGAGATGTGGACCAGACCCTCGATGCCGGGCTCGAGCTCGACGAAGGCGCCGTAGTTGGTGATCGACACCACCTTGCCCTGCACCCGGCTGCCCACCGGGTACTTCTCGGAGACGCCCTTCCACGGGTAATTCTGCAGCTGCTTCATGCCGAGGCTGATACGCTCGCGCTGCCAGTCGATGTCGAGGATCTTGACCTCGAGTTCCTGGCCGATCTGCACTATCTCGCTCGGGTGGGACACCCGGCCATAAGACATGTCGGTGATGTGCAGCAGGCCGTCGACACCGCCCAGGTCGATGAAGGCGCCGAAGTCGGTGATGTTCTTGACCACGCCGGTCCGCACCTGATCGGTTTCCAGTTCCTTCATCAGGTGCTCGCGCTTGCTGGCCCGCTCGGCCTCCAGGATGACCCGGCGGCTCACGACGATGTTCCGACGGCGCTTGTTGAGCTTGATGATCTTGAACTCGTAGGACTGTCCCAGGAGCTCGTCGATGTTGGGGACCCGGCGCAGGGCGATCTGGCTCCCCGGGAGGAACGCGTCGACGCCCATAAGGTTTACCACCACCCCGCCCTTGATCTTCTTGACCAGCGTCCCTTCGACCGGCTCGTCGCTCTCGTGGGCCTGGCGGATCTTCTCCCACACCCGCATGAAGTCGGCCTTCTTCTTGGAAAGCACGACTGCCCCGTCCTGATCTTCCAGATGCTCGAGGAAGACTTCTACCTCATCGCCTTCCTTGAGCTCGCCGGCATCGGAAAACTCCTCGAGCGGGACCGAGCCCTCGGACTTGAAGCCCAAGTCGAGGATGACCGCATTGTCGGTAATGCGGAGAACCTTCGAGGTGACGATCTCGCCCTCGGCGATCGAGGCCATGGTGCCCTCGTACATCGCCAGCATCTGCTGGTACTCTTCGTCGCTGTACGATTCGTCGTAGAGATCCGCTCGCACGCGGAGGATGGGCTCGTCGGCTATGTCTTCGATGGGTTGCTGCGGGGTGTCGGTGGTGGTTTCAGTCATGGCGGTGGTCTACAATCCTTACAGCCCGCGGGTCAGCCCGCACCCACGGGGTCGGAGGTCCACACCCCACACGGGCCGAGTTGCCCGAGCGGGATAGCATAGAAAGATACTGGCTTGGCAATCAGGGAGCAAGGCAAGGGGAGCCGTCGCCGAGGAGGCGCCGCTAGCCGTCGCTAGCCAGTCCCCGGTCCCGGGCAAGCTCCAGGATGCGGTCCACCTGCTCCTCAAAGGAGAGGTCGCTGGTGTCGAGCGCCACGGCATCGGCGGCCCGGACCAGCGGGGCCACCGCCCGGCTGGAATCGGCGTGGTCGCGCGCGGCCAGAGCCTCGGTTTCGCGCCGTAGCTGTTCCGGATCGACGGCCTCCCCACGCTGCCGCAACCGGCGCCCGGCCCGGGCCGCCGGGCTGGCGGTGAGGTATACCTTGAGTTGTGCCTTGGGGAACACTACCGACCCGATGTCACGGCCGTCTACCACGACTCCCTGTCCCTCCAGGGCAGTTCGCCGGAGGTGCTCGTTGACCCAACAACGCACCTCGGCCAGGGCGGCGATCTCCGACACGTGCTCGGTAACAGCCGCGGCTCGCAGCGATGCGTCCGGCACCGGCTCCCCGGCGACCACCTCGAAATCACCGTTGCGCGGCCGAAGGTCCACACCCCACCGCTCCGCCTCGGCAACGACGTCAGGGGCATCGAACGGGCGCGGGAGTCCGGCCCGCACCGCCGCCAAGGTCACCCCACGATAGAGGGCTCCGGAGTCGAGGTGACGGAAGCCGAGTTGGGCGGCTACGGCCCGTGCGGTACTCGACTTGCCCGAGGCCGCGGGACCATCGATGGCTACGATGATGGGACTCACGAGGCGTGCTCCCCCAAACCACGAAGCATATGCTGAAAGCCGGGGAAGCTCACGTCGGCACATCCCATGTCGTCCACCAACACCCGCGCGTCCGGCACGGTCCCCAGTACGGCGAAGGCCATGGCCAACCGGTGGTCACCATCGGTGCGCACCGTCCCGGCCGGCCGGTAGTCGGTCCCCTCGATTACCAGATCGTTGCCGGACACTTCGGCCACGCCGCCTAGACGGCGGATATTCGAGGCCAGAAGCCCCAACCGGTCGCTCTCCTTGACACGGAGTTCGCCGGCCTCGCGAAAGACCGTGGTCCCCTGCGCACGACTCGCCAGCACCGCCAGCATGGGGATCTCGTCGATCAGCGATGGAATCTCCTTGGCCACCACTTCGACGCTCTGCAGCGTGGCTGGGCCAACGATCAGGTCGCCCACCGGCTCTCCCGCTTGGGCCGCTCCCTCCTCGATTGCAACAGCGGCACCCATGCGTCGAAGCACCTCCAGATAGTGGATCCGGGTAGGGTTGAGGCCCACGCCGGCGATGCGCAATTGGCCCCCCTGCGACAGGAGCGCGATCCCCACGGGGAACGCGGCCGACGAGGCGTCGCCCGGCACTACCACCGAAAACGTCTCCAGCCGGCCGGTTGGTTCGAATCGAATCCACTCGCCATCATCGGTCACCGCGTAGCCGAACGAGCGCAGCAGGCGTTCGGTGTGGTCGCGCGACCGGCCCACCGGCTCGCGGATGGCCACCGGAACCTCGCCGACCAGGCCCGCCAGGAGGAGACTCCCCTTCAACTGGGCGCTGGATACGGGCATCTCGTAGCGGAGCGGGCGCAGGGGTCCGCCAGTGATGGTCACCGGCAAGCCGTCCGTCCCCTCGTCCTTGACGGTGGCGCCCATCAGCTGGAGCGGCATGGTAATGCGTCGCATCGGCCGCCGCCTGAGCGAACGGTCACCGGTTACGGTGGCGGTAAATGGATGGGCCGCCAGCGCCCCGAGGAGCAACCGGGCGGTGGTGCCCGAATTGCCGCAATACAGGTGGCGGTCGGGTGGCTGGAACCGTCCGGAGCCACGAACCCGGACTGGGCGGCCGCTGCGGAGCGGGGACACCTCGACGCCGAGGCGCCGTAGCACCGCCCCGCTCGAGCGGGCGTCGAGCGATGTCAGCGGGTTGTGGATTTCGCTGGTCCCGCGAGCGAGTGCCGCGAGCAGCAGCAACCGGTGGGTGATGCTCTTGTCACCGGGAACCGTGATGGTGCCTTGCACGATCATGGGACCTCCCCGTCGGCGCCGCCGGGAGAGGCGTCTGACATCCACGACCGGAGACTGTGGCGGCTGGAGCGTTGCAAGTCGGCCATGGCGCGATGGAAACGGGAACCGGTGGCTGGGAACGGGAGGCGACCGTCAATTGTACCCGAAGCCCCAGCGAATCACAATCGAGCCCGGTCAGGCGCCACCAGCGGGAGTCCCTCGGGTGGCGCCCCGCCTATATTATTGAGTGGAGTGCGCCGCGCCGAACCGTCGACGCGGGCAAACTGGGAGCGACGTCATGGCCAAGATCCTGATCGTGGAAGACAACGACGACAACATGAAGCTGTTCCGCACCATCCTGACCCTGAAACGCCACGAAATCATCGAGCGCACCGATGGGGAACGCCTGCAGGAATCCATCGACCACGAGCGCCCCGACTTGGTGCTCATGGACATCCAGTTGCCGGGCCAGGATGGGTTTGCCTTGCTCGAGTCCATCCGGTCCTCAGCCGTGCCGGACTGCCGGGTGGTGGCCCTGACGGCCCACGCCATGGCCGGTGACCGGGAGCGGGCCATCCAGGCCGGGTTCGACGGGTACATCAGCAAGCCCATCGACATCAGGGCGTTCCCGGACCAGATCGAGCGCGCCCTGGCCGGAGAGACCGTTACCGACTGAGGGCCCGTTCCCATGGTGCCCCCGCAGCCCGATTGTTCTATCTTTCTTTCCGTCCCCGTCATTCCGAGACCCTCCGATGGAACCGCAGCCGACGCCCAGTCCGCCCCAGGGCGATAGCAAGAGAGCCCTCCTGGAAGCGAGGGAGAGCGCCATTCAGGACTCGGCCAAGCGCCGGGCCATTTCCGTGCGCGAAAGCCGCGGATCGAAGAAGTCACGCCTTCTGCCCTTCGCGTTCATCGCCTCGGTGGCGTTAGGCCTGTATGCCCTCGCGGCTCAACCCACCTGGCTGGTCATGCCGCCGCCGCCGCCGGAATCTCCGGTGATCGTGGAAGCGAGTCTTAGGGTCGCCATGTGGCAGGAGGCTCTGTACGTGGAGCGCTTTCGCAGCGAGGAAGGTCGCCTTCCGGTCGACCTGGCCCAGGCCGGCGCGCCGGACGTGGACGGAATTTCCTACACCCGAGTGGGCGAGGACAGCTACCTGATTATCGGGAGCAACGGCGACGTGGATCTGGTACTCCGATCGGACGAACCGTTCGACGATTTCCTGGGCGAGAGTCTCAAGACCATCGCCAGCCGGGGTGGCTCGTGACCAACCGCAGCGGCTTCACGCTGATCGAGATGTTCGTGGTCCTGGTGATCATCGGTATCCTGTCCGCAGTCGGGCTGTTCAAGTACATTGACTTCCGCGAGCAGGCCTACGCCACCAAGGTGGCGGCCGACATGACCTCCACCAAGATAGCGGCCATTACCGCGTGGACGGACAACGAGCAG